>Ga0310121_10000017_pt1 | contig 146923 bp, 120 predicted proteins | sample CB27_Tmax_986_MG_FD_203504 | JGI IMG/M metagenome (GOLD analysis project Ga0310121, IMG submission 203504) | Marine microbial communities from Western Arctic Ocean, Canada - CB27_Tmax_986 | ecosystem: Environmental > Aquatic > Marine > Oceanic | place: Canada: Western Arctic Ocean | collected... | reverse complement strand
CGATCCAAGACGGCTGGGAAGTTATCGAGGGAGAGATCCACCTGCGAAACGATCGCGGAAGGGCGGGTCATATCGTCACCACCCGGCAGTTCTGTAACTTCGATCTTCAATTCGAGTGGAAAATAACAGCCGGAACCAACAGTGGCGTGAAGTACCGCGTGCGGAATTTCGCAGGCCGTGTGCTGGGGTGCGAGTTCCAAATCCTGGACGATGCCATGCACCCGGAGATTGACCCTAAGCATTCGACAGGTTCTCTTTACGACATGTATCGACCGGCCCGCTCCAAACCTCTTCATCCCGCGGGCCAGTACAACCACGCCCGCATTCTTGTTTGCGGAAGGCATATCGAACACTGGCTGAATGGCCAGCGTCTCCTTGTGGCCCGTGTCGGTGGCTGTCGATGGCGTCAACAAAAGGCAAACAGCAAATTCTCCGATGTCTCCGGTTTCGGAGACGTCGGGCCCGGCCGTATCATGCTTACCGATCACAACAGCGAGGTGTGGTACAAGAACCTGACGCTGCGGCCCCTGGCAGTTCACCCGGGCCCCTTGTTGGCTACGCCCGGTGATCTATTTCGGCGCTGTGGTTCATCCCGAACACGATTTCTTTTTCGACACTGCCGTTAGATGCCCGGGGTTGTCAAAGTTTGGATATTCGATAGTCTGTTTTTCTCTGAACCGAAAGGGTCCAGCAGCCGGCGTGTAATTCGAATCAACACGACATACAGGCCCACTGGCAGGTCGATTCCTCGCGAGACCGGAGCAACTTTTCTCACAACGCACGACGCAATGGGGTAACCATCATGCCCGTCACTCACCATTGGCTGAAAGAACCCGGGCCCCGCCTGCAAGGATCTCGAGACCTGGACAGTTCGAAGTGTCAGGCGCCCTGCATTGTTCGCAACCCGTCCGGCGGGTTTCGATTGTTCTACACGGCCGTCGGACCGGGCAAACCTTTCCCCTCGTGCCAGGGATATATCCTGAGTGCGGTTTCAGAAGATGGGCTGTTTTTTCAGACGGAACCGGGGATTCGCCTGGCGCCACATCCAGAACTGCCTCACATGTCACTTCGCATCCTTGCGCCAACAGTCACCCGGATCAATGACGGTGGCTGGCGGATGTATTTTGAGTCCCGCGGCACGGCCGATCGACCAACCGTCATCTGCAGTGCAATCTCCCGCGACATGCTGTCCTGGGAACTGGAGGACGGGATCCGACTGCAGGGTCCGGAACGGACTGGCGGCCCCCGCTTTTCGCCGCTTCCTGACGGTCGTGGCCGATTGTATTGTTTTGGCCAGGTCCCAAACCCGGGCGATCAACGGACGACGAAAGGTGTGATCAGTGCCGTCACCAACGACGGCCTTCACTTCACCTTCGAGGCGGGTTATCGAATCAAGGAGAGGCAGACCACCTATGACTCGGGGGGCGTCACAGCAGCCGAAGCGATACCGCCACAGGGTGGCCAGGACAGCTGGAGCATGGTCTACTCCGCGTGGCAAGATGTGCCACCGGGAACCAAAGTCCCACTGCATCCGAGCCACGACGTCAACGCCGTCACGACAGGTTCCAGCGAAGACTTTGCAGCCGCATCGATCGCGACCGACATGGCGGGGTACCGGTCCCGGATTTTCATGGCCTACTCGGCGGACGGCCTGGTCTGGAGCCGAGGTGAGTGTGCCATTGAAGGAGACGGATACCATGGCAATGACCTGGACGGCGTGCATGCCGAAGACATGTCGGTGATCCATCTTGGTGCGGGAAAATACCGCATGTACTACGCTGCTTGCGATCAGGCCGGGAATTGGCGGATTGCCAGTGCAATCTCGAACGGTCCTACCACTTGAAGTTTGAACGCCTCAATCAACCACATGCCAATTCCTACCCGGAGATAATGATCAATGCCCGCAGAACACTTAGCACGCTGGCCGGACCTGCTGGTGATTGGACTGAACCTGGCCATCATGGTCGCCATCGGTGTCTACTGTGCACGTAAAACCACCTCTGCAGACTCCTACTTTCTGGCCGATCGCAGCATGCCCGGCTGGGTGGTGGGATTTTCGATCATGGCCACGATCATTAGTTCCATGACGTTCCTGGCACTGCCCGGTGCAACTTTTAAAGATGACTGGCGTTTCATGCCGGCACATTTCCTGTACTTCATTCCTGCCGTGGTGACCTACCTGGTCTTCATGCCTTTCTTTCGTCGCGGACACATCCGCACGGCCTATGAGTACCTGGAACAGAGGTTTGGTGTCTGGGCCCGGGTGTACGGTGCAATGGCGTTTCTTTTTTACCACATCTTCCGCACCGGGATCATCCTCTACGCCGTCAGCTTGCCGTTCCAGAAGATGAGCGGGTGGGACCTCTCCTACGTGATCTACGGCCTGGGCTTCCTGGTGGCCCTGTATACCATCGCCGGCGGACTGCGGGCGGTGATTTACACCGACTGCCTGCAGGGCATCGCGTTGATCGTCGGGGGCCTCATCTGCACCCCCATTATCGCCTACCTTGTTCCGGGAGGCCTGGACCAGATTTTTTCGGAAGCGCACGCGGCCGGGAAATTCTCGGTCGGCAGCACCGCCTTCATTTTCGGTGAGAAAACCGTGTGGGTCATCATCCTGGTCTACCAATTCATGTTCCTGCAAATGATGTGCACCGACCAGAGCATGGTGCAGCGTTACCTGGCGATAAAAACCGACAAAGAAGCCCGGCAGGGATTCGTCCTGGGAACATTACTCACGATCCCCGTGTGGCTGTATTTCGCTTTCATTGGCACGGCACTTTACGTGTTTTATCAGCACTTCCCGGACCCGGCGCTGGCAAATGCCAAACCGGAAGAGGTCTTTCCCTATTTCATTCTTACGAAAGTCCCGGCCGGCGTGGCCGGGTTCGTCATCTCCGGATTGCTGGCGGCCGCCATGTCAACGCTCGATTCCAGCATCAATGCTTCCGCCGCTACGGTGACCAACGATTTCTACCGGCGTTTCAAGTCGTCAGCCGGCACTGAACAACACTACCTCTTGGTGGGCCGCGCGATGTCCGTCGTGTTCTCCCTGATCATGATCGGTGTGGCCATGGCGGTTCACAAGCTGCGCACCGACACCCTGATGGACATGCAGACGCTCGTCTACCCTGTCGTGACTGCCGGGCTTTTGAGCCTCTTCCTGCTGGGATTCCTGACTGTCCGTGTCGGGTCCCGAGCCGCCCTGATCGCCACCCTGGCGACTGTTGCCCTGGTCGGGGGCTGGGTTTTCTTGAACACGGATCAGGGAAGCGGGCGATTTCCGGATTTGGCCAAGCATTTTCCGAACGAGTACTGGATCGGCGTCCTGCCACATTTGTTCTTGCTGGGATTGGGCTACGCCCTCAGTTGGGTGCTGCCACGCCGCGCCGATTCGTCCCTCGAAAACTTGACGATCTGGACCAGCCAGCCCCCCCCTTGAGCAGGCGGGCAGACCATCTCCCGTGCCTCATCCGATTCCTTCATTTTCCTCTCCATTGCCAGGCAGTTCTTGATGACGTCAGTTCCCCGGTTCTATCTGCACAGTGACGGCAACTTCCTTTACGTCTCTCACCCCCCTCTCACCGAAGAGCAATTTCTCTACGAAACCGTCGGGTGGCTGACCGGAACCCAGGTGGACGGCATCATTTGCCACATGTTTACGGTCGGGGATTGCAGCCCCCTGTTTCCCCACGATTACGCTGCAGCCCAAACCGTCTTTCCAGACAAGGCAATGAGTGTCTTTACCTGGAAGGGCATCCGCAATCTGCAGGCCCTCCTCCAATTCCCCAGGGACCCCTGGGCCCTGGCCATCGAACAATCCCACGCGGAAGGGAAACCCTTCTGGGGTGCCATGCGTTTCAACGACGGCCACTCGGGTCAGCACGGCATGCGCAGTCAATTCGGCATCGATCACCCCGAATACCGCCTGGGAGAACGTTGCGCCAACGACAACCACGATCCCGATCCTGACGGCCACGTTCCACCCTGCCGGCACCTTGATTTTTCCATACCGGCCGTTCGCCAACATCAGCTACGACTTGTGGAAGAACTATGCGGCCGCTACGACGTGGATGGTTTCGAGCTGGACTTCACTCGCGATTGCGGCCACAACTTCCCCCACAACCTCCCCGAACCTGGTGCTACGATCCTCTCGGCACATGTCCGGCAGATAGGTGAGCTTCTCGACCGGATTGGAACACAACGTGGACGGAAGATCGACTTCGGCGCCCGTGTGCCCGGTACGCTCGCAGCCTGCCACGCTGCCGACCTCGATGTGAACCACTGGGTCGCGGAGGGACTGGTGGACGTGCTCACTCCCACCGTCTATTACGACACTGCCTGCGAACTTCCCTTCGACTCCTTTGTCGATCTCGCGCGAGACAGAAACTGTCTGGTCTATGCGAGTGTCACCGAGGGCGTCGGCCCGGGACGTTTTCGGCCCCCGCCCGCCGAGGCGGTGCGCGGTGCGGCGTTGAACGCCTGGCGGCAAGGCGTTGCTGGAATCAACCTCTTCAATTTCCATCACCACCAGATCGCCAACCGCCTGCAGGACATGACCTTGCTCGGCGAATTGGGATCGGTCGACACCCTGGCACGCAAGGACAAGCTCTACATGCTGGCCGAAATCGGCGTGCCCAGCCAAAGCCGATTTTTTGGCAAGTCCTACCAGTCGGCCCATCCCCACCAGTTACCAGCCGAACTGCACAACGCCGGAGACAGCCTCCTTCTCTCTTTGCCGGTGGGTGACGACCTGGAACTCGCGCGGCGGGAACGTGTTCTGGCCACATTGGACTTGAAACTTGACTTCTGCCATCTGACCGGCGACGAGCAACTGCAACTGACCATCAATGGCATCGATATCCCACTGCACGAGGGTCACGTCAACGTCGGTCAGCAGTATCCCTGGAACTGGAACGGACACTTTGGACACCTGGAAATCGGCTTGGACCTGCTGCCGCGCGACTGCATCCAACAGGGCGAAAACGAGTTCACGCTGACCCTACACAAACGGCCCGCTGACATCCTTCAGCCGTTGGCTCTGTATTCCTTACGACTGGAAGTGCGTTATCAGGCGCTTCCGATGGGACTCGGTTGACCGCGGCGGACTGGCCACTCCCTGACACCGGAGCCACCTTCGACCACGGGCAGCCCCCAACTGTTTTCGATCAGTTGCTGTTTCTAGACCTTGTCGACAAACTGGAAACTGTAGAGTTCTGCGTTCCGCAGAAAAACATGCAGTTTTACGAATCGTCCCGTGGGAAGTTCCGACTGCTCCTTCCATTTCACTTCCAACGCCACCCCATCTCCGCTGACCGTCTGGCAATTGGTACGTTCAAATCCGGCCACCACCACGCCCTGGTCATCAGCAATCGCCGCTTCCAGCGAGCCCCCCGGGGCGCACTTCACGTTCACCAGGAGTTTGTCCCCCGTGGGAAAAACAGGACGGGTCACCAGGACCCCGGTTCGAGCCGGCCCGGCTGCCAGACTGACAAAACGGTCTCGTTTCATTGTCGCAAGCCCCAGCCCGTAGCGCACCTCATCCAGATTTCCGCTCTCCGGAACGTCGAGGCCCTCGGGAACACCCACCATCCACCAGTCGTGATGGACATTGGCACCCCCGTGATACACGTACAACTCGTCACCCACCTCGACCGGTTTGCTGCAGACCGTTGTCATGTACGGATTCCAACTCTCCGGCCCGCCCGGTGTCAGCCACGCCCGGCCCGGTTGAACACGATTAAAATCTCTTCCATCTCGCGAGTACGTGAGCTGAACATCCATTGTGTTATCGGTGTTATGCAGAATATTGAGCAGCCCCAGCCAATCGTCACCAATCTGAAACTGTTCCATGCCATAGAACTCGTCGTCGATATTATCGACATCGCTTTCAGGCACTACCAACGGCGCGGGCGTGGACCAATGGATCATGTCGCGGCTCTCCGCCCGATAAATCCGCCGTTTGTTTTCCCGACCAAATTGCTGAGGGTAATTCGGGGCAATCCAACCCCCATCGGTCGGGTTGCGCATATCCTGCACGACCGCGGAACACATCAGCGGATGCCGCCCATTGAGCCGATAGACACCCGATTCAGGTTCTACCGAGACGGTCACCACGTCACCCGCCACCGAACCGCAGGCACCATACTGGACGGGCTCGGGCTGCACCTCCCAGTGGATTCCATCCTCCGAAAAGGCCACACGAAATGTTCCACCACCTTGGTCGTCGGCGTCCTCGGTGGCCATATTCTCAAACACCATTTTAAATCGCTGCGAAGAGATCTTTTCACTCTCATCCAACAGGACGTAGGCGCAGTGGACAGGCCCCACACTCTGGCGCCCTCCCAGCACAATATTTGTGTTGTGCCCCTGTTCGATTACCAAACCCAGTTCGGGTTTCGTCCACTCGATTCCGTCCACAGATTCCGCATATAGATTTCGGGAAGGCCAACTGAGATGCAAATTCAAACACAGCTTTTTGTCAGATTCCCGTCTCCATGAGATAGGATTGGACAGGTCGTGGATCTCCCAATCCTCGTACCAACACTTGAACAGCTGATCGCGCGGGTCGCGAATCACATTCCACGTATTGCAACTGAGATAGGGCACGTGTTCCCAGGGTCGATCCTTTTGGAGGACCGGCTGATCCATCACGGGTTCAGGCGAGTGAAATCTCCGCGTCAAATTCTGGGTCTGGTCCAGCAGCAGGTCATCAAAGAAAAACTGCCTTCGAGATCCGATACGAAGATAAACACTGTCGGTAACGAGATGGTTCATGAAACGCGCCCTGACGATGGTGAATTAGAAAACACAAGATGCTACAGATTTGCGGCCACAAAATAAACGCCAACCCATTGCCGATAAATTCTTTTCTACGACACCGCTATTGTTTAGTCGTGTGAACCGGTCAACGTGCATTCACTGGCCCGCTCAGGCCAGAATGTCATGCACCACGTTACCGTAGACATCCGTCAGCCGGAAGTCTCGTCCAGCAAAACGATAGGTAAGCTGTTCGTGGTTCAAACCCAGGCAATGCAGAATCGTCGCATGCAGATCATGATAATGAACTTTATCTTCCACGGCGGCAAAGCCCAGGTCGTCCGTGGCGCCGTGCACGTAACCTCCTTTAACTCCCCCGCCAGCCAACAAAAAACTGAAGCCATAATGATTGTGATCACGGCCCGAGAGGTTGGGAAATTCGGCGACGGGTGTCCGACCAAATTCTCCGCCCACAATCACCAGGGTACTGTCCAGCAACCCTCGTTGCTTGAGATCAAACAGGAAAGCGAATAGCGGTTGATCCGATTCCCCGGCCAACCTGCGATGAGATTCCTCCAAGCCGTCATGACTATCCCAACCCCCTCCCGGATGGGTATAGACCTGTATCACCCGTACTCCTCGTTCTACCAAACGCCGTGCAATCAACATCTGGCGCGCATGGGGTCCGGAACCATAAAGATCATGGATATACTGTGGCTCCTGGTTCACATCAAATACGTCTGCCGCTTCCGTCTGCATTCGGGCCGCCAGTTCAAAGGACTGGATCCGGGCTTCCAGGCGAGACTCCTTTTCTCGCTCTACCAGGTGAAGTTCATTAAGCCTGCGGACCAGGTCCAGTTGTCGTCGCTGGCCAAAAGTCGAAAAGCTCGTGTTGCGAACATTTTCAATCAGCTGATCCACGTCCCGATATTTGGTCTGCAGGAACGTCCCCTGATAAGCACCGGGCAGGAAAGACGACCCCCACAACCTCGATCCTAACGTGGGCACACCATCGGGACAAAGCGCAAAAAATCCGGGCAGGTTTTGGTTCTCCGAACCCAGCCCGTAAGTGACCCAGGCACCCCAACTGGGACGGGTCACGATATTGTGTCCGCAGTTGAGTAGTTGAATTGACGGCTCGTGGTTAGGAACGTCGCAATGCATGGAACGGACAACGCAAATATCATCGATCATGGCGCCGGTCTTTTCGAAAATCTCGCTGACGGGGATGCCACTCTGTCCACGTTTCTGAAATTTGTAAGGCGATTTCATTACGGCGCCGGTCTTTCGCTCCGTGGGCAGTCCGAGATTCCCTGCCGACTTTCCATGCAAACGTTCCAGCAGGGGCTTCGGATCGAAGGTGTCGACTTGCGACGGTCCCCCTTTAAGAAAAAGGTGTACCACGCTTTTGGCCTTCCCGGGAAAGTGAGACGGCTTGGGAGCCAAGGGGCGAAGGTTGGTGGTGGACCGGTCCGCAGCTGCCAGGAACCCGTCGTCCGCCAACAGGCCAGCCAGGCCCAACAGGCCCATTCCCACACCGGAACGGCCCAACAACTCGCGGCGCGAGAACGCTGCCGGTTGGCAGGAGTCGAAGTGTCGATCTGGTTGTCTCTTGCTTGACATGCCTTCAATCCACGTAAATAAATTCGCTGGTCATCATGAGGGCCTGAGCCAATTGTTGCTTGATTTCCGCCTGCACACCACGAAAATCAGCGCGTGAATCCCAACGTGCCACTGGCGCCCGTTGGCCCGCCCCGTCCACCGGATACAACCGCAGCCGCCATTGGAAATCGTCATCCGATCCATCCTTACAGCCACTCACCACGAAATCGAGCGTGTCACCCGGTTTGACTTCAAAGGTCCCCGTCCCGGTCGTCGTCTCCTCCCCGTGCGCCGACCATTTTCCCAGTTCACCAAAACGGCTGGAAATCAGGCGGGCCTCAACTCCGTCCCCCTTTTTCCTTTCGATCTCCCGGTCCGACTCCTTCACTTTCTCCTTTTCGGCCACGTGTCCCAAGACGCCGCGCACCACGACTCGTCCCTCCCACGGTGACGTCCAACGCCGGACCACGAACGGTTCACTCACCCTGGTCCGCCCACCATGACGATCCAGATGAATTGCAGCGGAGTTTGTCGCCTTTCCGCGCGACCAGTCGCTGCCATTCCAACTCGCGAAAGGGGTGAACCCGACGAGTCTCCCCGTTGACCCGTTCAATTCTCCCTGGCCATACTTCCAGTCCGAGTAGTTTTCCTTCGGTACGTCGCCGACTTCCAGGAACCGACGGGCCCAACGCACTTCTGCGGGACTTGGATCGCGAGCAAACAACACCCGGTACAGTTGTTCTATCACATTCTGCCCTGCCCTGACGGCTTGGTGACTGGCCCGTTCCGACAAAGCGGCGGCGCATTGCACCACAAAATGATTGTTCATCATATACAGTGTCTGTTGGGGCACGGTGGTCTCCGGCCGACCGGCACTGGTCGCATCCGGACTGGGAAAATCGAATGTGGAATAAAGCAGCGGAAGCTCTCCCCGGTTCACAAACCCATAGACGGTTCTCCGTCGTGGATAGGGGACTCGCAGAATTCTGTCCGGAACGCCGCCCACTTTTCCATCCAGTATCCCAGCAACCGCGAGCAGAGAATCACGAATTCCTTCAAACTGTAGGCGACGTAAATTCTGTCGCCACCACAAGTGGTTTTCGGGATCCACCCGAACCCCATCGCCACGGTGAATACTTGCCTGGCGAAAAGTTGCCGAGAGCAGCATTTGACGGTGTAATTTCTTCATGGACCAACCCCCGGCCACAAAACGGCCGGCCAGATGGTCCAGAAGTTTCCGGTGCAAAGGCACGTCACAGCGAACGCCAAAATCACTCGGTGTCGAAACCAGCGGTGCCCCGAAATGATTCATCCAAACCCGATTAACCAGCACTCGCCCGGTGAGCGGATTCTGCGGAGAAACAATCGCCCGCGCCAGCTCGTATCGGCCGCTTCCCAGCCGAAAGGGTTCATCATTCACTCCCGACAAAATACTGAGAAACTTCCTGGGGACCAACTCCCGCGGCTGCGCGGCGTTGCCCCGATGAAACACTCTCGGATCGTGACGCGTCTTCGAATCGACAAGCGCCATGGCCCGCGGAACGGTGTCTTTTCCCTTCGCGATCCACTGTTCGACTTCCTTTAACAACTTCTGGACAATTTCCTGCGCCTTCCGGTCCGGCAGGAGTCGAATCAGGTTGAACCCGATATCCGGAAGCGGAAGATTGGCAGGCGCCCCGGGCGCGTACAACACTTGCCGGAGTTCTTCTCGAGCCAAGTCACGAAACCCGGTTGGCGCCGGCTGCGCGTTGATTTCCGCTTGCCGCTGTCCCGACTGCCATTTGCTTTCCGTCTCTCGCAGCAGTTCCCCGTAAATCAGTGATACGTCCTCCAGATTCGTCGGCAGTCGCTTCGCAAGTGCACTCGCCAGGTACGGATTGATCCGCGTTGCCGGCCCAGCGCCTACCCGAACAACATACTGCTGGCACAACTGTCGCGACTGCTCCGTAAAACCCGCTTCCGAAAGGGTGGCAAAGTCGTGCCAGGGGGTCAGCACCGGGTCGTGCAACTGTTTGGTCCTGCGCAAAAGCGCCTGCCAGCGCAGCGTCATCGTTGGATTGAGTTCTCCCGGTTCGACGATGATCAAGGAGTTGTCCATCTCGATCCCATCATCCTCGTCGCGTTGGGCGGCCAGCAGGTACTCGTCCGCCCGGGCCTTGGCTCCCTGCACCAACTCAGCGTGTTTTTCCGTGGCGAAATCGGTCAGGGCCTTGACCCTCTTGTCGAGTTCCCGCTGGTAGTCCTGATATTCGTCTGTCTCCGGAGGGGGACCCAGCAGCGGCCCCACGATTGGCTCTGCGGAACTCCGAAACACCCCGTAAAGTGAATAGTAGTCGGCGGTAGGGATCGGATCGTATTTGTGGTCGTGACAGCGGGCACAGGCAACCGTCAGGCCCATCAGGCCGCGCGTCACGACATCGATCCGATCGTCCAACACATCGTGCAGATTATTCATGAACCGTTGGCCCACCGTGAGAAATCCCAACGCGGCCATGGACGCTTGTTCCCTGCCCACCACAAGGTGGTCCGCGGCGATCTGTTGAATCACAAATTGGTCATACGGCAAATCGCGATTGAAGGCAGCAATCACGTAGTCCCGATAGGTGTAGGCGTAGGGGTAATTGAGATCCTCGAAATAGGCAAACCCCTTGGTGTCGGCATAGCGTGCCACATCCAGCCATAGTCGTCCCCAACGCTCGCCGTACCGCGGAGATGCCAGCAAGCGATCGATCACTTTTTCATAGGCATTGTCACTTAGATCGTTCTCGAACTCGCGAACCTCATCATAACGTGGAGGCAAACCCAACAGATCGAACGTCACACGTCGCAGTAGTGTTCGCCGATCCGCAACGGGCGAAGGTGCCACCTTTGCCGCTTCCAGTTTTTCCAGCACAAACGGGTCCACCGAGGTTCGAGACCAGTGAACATTTTGGACCACCGGCAGCACCGGCTCCCGAACCGGTTGAAACGCCCAATGCCCCCGGCTGGTTTGATCGGATGTTATTCCTGTCTCCGGCGACAGACGCTCCGGCCAAAAGGCCCCTTCCTGAATCCAATGTTCCAACACGGCCGTTTCGTGGGCGTCTAAAGCTTGGTCGGGAGGCATCTGAAGGGCGCCTTCACGACGTACCGCTTGCACCAACAGACTACCGGCCACATCTCCGGGAACGATGGCTGGACCGGAATCTCCGCCCACCAGGAGACGATCCAACGCATCCAACCGTAAACCATTCTCCTGCGTCCCGGGCCCGTGACACTCCATACAACGGGATACCAGCAAAGGACGCACCTGCCGCTCGAAAAAGTCGGACTCGGATGACGATTTTTCCGCGGCAGCAGAAATGCTGACAGAAAACACCACGATGACGAAGCAGGGAAAAATGAGCCGGTTCATGTAGTGATTATAATCGATTTCACACGGCGGAAAAATCACATCTGATGCGGAAGAAACATCAACATCGCTGGAACAACAGAAAGACGCCGTTCCACGTTACAGTGCGACGGACTTCGACAGGCACGGCATCCCTAGCTGTAAAGTCCCGGAATCACCTTTCCGCCATAAATCCGGTGCGGACGGCCATCAACATCTCTCCAGATGCCTGTCCGTGGAATGCCGAGCGCCTCGTAGATGGTCGCCGCGAAATTCTCCGGCAACTGAATGTCGCGAGTCGGTTCAGACCCGGTACGATCGGAGGCTCCGATGATATTTCCACCCTGGACACCGCCACCGAAAAACATCACCGTGTTCACGGGTCCCCAATGATCCCGGCCCGCCCTTTTATTGATCTTCGGTGTCCGGCCGAACTCACCCGTCATGATCACCAGGGTCTCATCGAGCAGTCCACTTTCCCCCAAGTCATCCAACAAGGCCGACACGGCCCGGTCCATCGGCGGCAGGAGATTATTCTTCAGCGTGATGAAGTTATTCAGGTGCGTGTCCCAAGATGAATTCTTTCCCAAATTGACCTGCACAAGATTGACGCCGCTCTCCACCAGACGTCTCGCCATCAACAGGGACAAGCCGAACTTGTTGTCTCCGTAACGTTCCCGCAATTTCTGGTCCGCCTTTTCGACGTTGAAGGCATTGGTCACTTTCTCGTCAGCCAACACCGAAATCGCCTGTCGTCGGGAACTGTCAAACTCGTCTCCAGCCCGTTCCAGAACCCGTTGCTGCTGTTGTATTTCGCCCAGCAGATCGATCCGTCCACGTAACCGGTCCTCACCTCCCTCGGGCAACTCCAACATGGGCAACTCGAACACCCCTTCCGAGCCGTGCTGAAAATCCGACCCGTCAAATCGAAAACACTCCGGGCAGGCGCCGTTACCCAAACGGCATTTGGCCGCGATGTCGATGTGCCAGGCGTCCCAACGTTCTCCCAGGCGACCCGCATACTGGCCGGGCCGAACCTGATCCGCCAAGTTCACGCTTGGCTCGGGAAGAATCACGGCGGGCGGCAACTTGCCCCGTTGATTTCGCAAGGCATAAGTCACGACGGCCGGGATCGACGGCCATTCGTTGAGGTCCGGAGCCTTGTCGATTGAAAACCCCGCGGGAAAATCGAGCCGCCCGGTCAGCAACATGTGGCAGGCCTGCGCGTGGGTGCTGCTCTCTACCTGCATCGAGCGCAGCAGTGCATACCGGTCGCTACGTTGCGCCAGCATGGGAAGGTGTTCGCAAACTTGAAGCCCCGGTGTCTTGGTCGATATCCGCCCGAACTCCCCGCGAATCTCCACCGGAGCTTCCGGTTTCATGTCGAACGTATCGTGATGGGACAGGCCACCCGTAAGAAAAATAAAAATGACGGACTTGGCCTTCGCTTCGGGAGCACCCGTCAGCGCGCGAAGACCGGCCAGGTGAGTCGTACTCAACCCCAACCCGATCGCACCGGCTTGAATTGCAGCACGACGACTGAGGGTCGAATTCATATGGCCTTCCGTTCCACGCATTCCTTATTCTCCCATCGCTACAGGTACAAGCGAGGACACTGAAAACTTTCCAGCCTGATTGCGTTCTCTGTTGAAGCTATCAGAAGCAACCCCCTCCTGCAACATAAATATCAGTTCCAGAATATCAGGTCCAGCGGAAAAGCAGTCGGGTCCCAACCGTTAATCACCCGGGCGGCGCCTTGCAACAAGCCTGAACACCGGCTTCTCCCGCACATCGACACGCAAGCGGGGGTACCCCCGCTTGCGGACCCGGAAGTTTGAACCTTTCAATCAACGCCGGGCTGGCTGTTTTATCTTCCCGGCGCGTTACCGCTGCAACGGTACGCACACCGCTGACGCAAGGGACTTGCAGATCATTGTGACGATGCTTAACTTGGAGGCCCGCGTCACATCCCCGACCCAACATGAACTCACTGGAGGGAAACGTACAAATGGCCAACAGAAAATCACTTCGCCCCGCCGGATGGACATGGGCGGACAACTTAAGTCACGATTTGGGAGTACAGGTCGGTGACACGATCTGGGTTTCAGGGATGATTGCCCTTGACCCGCAAGGTAACCTCGTGGGCGAGGGAGACGCCAAGGCGCAGGCGGACAAAATTTTTTCCAACATCGCCGAGATACTCGCCGTGGGGGAGGCCGCGCTGAACGACATCGTAAAAATCACCGCCTGGCTGACGGACATGAGCGACTACCCTGCCTACAACCAAGCCCGCACGGCCGCCTTTCCCGACCGGTTGCCCGCCAGCGCCACGGTACTTTCACCCCAATTGGTCCTGCCGGGTCTACTGGTGGAAATTGAAGCCGTGGCGGTCGTGGGAACCGACTAACCCTGGCGGTACGGTCGCACCTCGGCAAAAAGCCAAGCCGCCGACAAGTCTGGTCCGGTGGTGGCGCAAAGTGTGTTGTCTACTCACTGCACACGGCCCCTGTTGCATGTTGGATACCCCGCCGGACATCCGCGGGCGATCCACTACCCATTCACAACGTTCTGCGGGGTGCCGGTCACAAATGCCTTCACGTTCTGGACTGCCGTATTCAGTAGGCGACGACGTGCTGAACGCGTCGCCCAGGCGATATGAGGAGTCACCAGGCAATTTTTCGCGCGCAGCAACGGATTGTCAGCCGGTGGAGGCTCGATTTCCAACACATCCAGTGCGGCACCGGCAATCTGGTTCTCCTTGAGCGCCACCGCGAGCGCCGCTCCGTCCACCAATGGCCCGCGGCTGGTGTTAATGAGAAACGCAGTCTCTTTCATCACCGCCAACCGTTCGCGATTGACCAGCTTCTCCGTTTCAGGTGTTAAAGGACAATGCAAGCTGACGACGTCGGCATTCCGGAACAGGGTGTCAAGGTCAACGACCTCGATACCATCCGTTGCCGGAATCTTTATCGTGTCGTAAGCCAGGACCTGCATCCCGAAGGCCTGCGCCAATTTACCCGTTGCCCGTCCGATGCGTCCAAAACCGACAATCCCCATTTTGAGATCGGCGAGTTCAATCAGCGGATAATCCCAGTAACAAAAATCGGGACAACTCGTCCAGCGTCCCTCGCGAACGGTGCGCGCATGATGGTCTACCCGCTGCGTTAAACTAAGCAACAGAGCAAAGGCCATCTGGGCCACCGAGTCTGTACCGTAGGTGGGGATGTTGGTGACAGTAATCTTCAGTTCGTTAGCAGATTTCAGGTCGACGGTATTGAACCCGGTCGCAAGAATACCAATGTATTTTAACGAAGGCAGTGCTTCGATCTCATCCCGAGCCAGCAGTGTCTTGTTGGTGAGCACAATTTCTGCACCCTGGGCCCGGGAAATCGTTTCTTCTGGCGGTGTCCGGTCGTAGAAAGTGCACTCGCCAATTGCTTCCAGCCCACTCCAGTCCAGGTCTCCGGGATTGAGGGCGTATCCATCAAGCACAACGATTTTGGGTTGGCCGGTCATGGTGTGAAATGATCCTCCGTGTCAGACGGGCTGTTCAAGAAACACAGTCTAACCAACATGGAGCACGTCAGCGACCACCGATCTGATCCCGCAAAAGCCGGCAATCCCGAGGTTTCGGGTCACATGGGGAGAAGTGTGCCGAGCCTCGCGGTCACGGCCAACCTCCGGATTGCCGGGTAGCGGTATCAAAGCGCCAGGACGGGGCCACCTTCGTTAGCAGGCAGCCCCGCCTGGCCAATCGTCCGAGCGTGGAAATCCGTGTCACGCCGCCGGGTAGCCCTCAGCCGCGACACAGACCAGACGGGTCCCCGCCGATTTTTTCCGGTGGGACGTTTTCGTCTTGTTGAACAACGAGTCTCCGTTTCCGGCCTCCCTGACCTGTCAGTGATGCCGTCCAGATGCCGAACACTGACAGGATCTTTGTCCTGTGGGGTTGATTTGTCTACGAGAATCCTTCTGATTCACGCTGGACACTTCTTTTCGTCCCCTTCGCCAGTCGACTTCGCCGTGCCGCGCGAATGGAAGAACGACTCCCGGACACCGGCATGTGCGCCCGCTGAAGCCGCCGAATCTTTCTGAAAGATTCATGGTCCTCAAACATTTCTTCCAGCACCTCAGCCTTATCTTCACATCGCCGGATCATAGTTCCCCCTTCGATGTTGCCATTTGCTTCAAATCTCACCCCGCTCGAAAACTCTGCCGGCAAGGCCGGGAACTCACCTGACCCGCTTTGGCCCCTGCCACATCCGGTAGACAGAGGCAATGAAGACTTCACGGGCCGTTATCGCGACATTAATTCCTAGCGTCAAAGGGCGACGCCAACCGCTCCCAAAACAGTCTCGGGTTACCAAACTGGCGTTGCTGTGGTCTTTAACGTTCTCTATCAACTACTACGTAACGGGACGGCCCATCCTGCACGGCCCCCAACTTTTTTTGGGGTGACACAACGTTTTTGCCTCATGATTTGCATGATTGCCTGACAACCGGACCTGAATTACACTTTAGAGAGGTTCGCCACCTGGATCCTCTTAGGTCGAAACATCGTGAACAGTCCTTCTCCTCAACGTCATGAATTCGATAGCACTCGCTGGTCGTTGATCGAGATAGCAGGCGGCGAGGAGGGATCGAAACGCCGCACGGCCCTGGAAAACCTCCTCACAAGCTACATGCCAGCGCTGCACACGTACTTGGTTTATCGTCGTCGCATCAACCCTCACCAGGCAGAGGACCTGCTGCACGATTTCGTAACCGAGAAGATCTTGCAAGGAAACCTGCTCAACCGGGCCGATCACAGCAAGGGTCGTTTCCGTTCTTTACTCATCACTTCCTTGAACCATTTTCTCGTTGACAGGTACCGACATACCAAGGCGACCGACGCCGTGGCCGCCGGCGTCAAAAGTCTTGACGACCTGGGATCAGCCGATCCCGATCATCCATTCCAAAGGGATGTCGATATCTTCAAATCCATCTGGGCTCGAACCCTTCTGGTAGATGCCTTGTCCGACTTGAAGGACTCTTATGCCGATGGTGACAAGCAACACATCTGGAGCCTCTTTGAGGAACGCCTGCTTGCTCCTCTGCTGTGGGGCGAAGTGGCCACTCCGTACGAAGATCTGGTCGATCGCCTGGGGTTCGAATCTGCTGCCCAGGCGTCGAACGCATTCATCACAGCCAAAAGACAATTTCGACGCGCATTGCTCGCACGACTCCAGCCCTACGTCACCGACAAAAATGCCTTGGACGGAGAAGTCCGGGAGCTGAAAAAAATCCTTACCGCCACCGACCAGACAGAACTTGACTTCCCCGAAATGCTGAGTTTTGCCGCCAGACAATTGGACCTGGCCGCCATCCAACGACTGGCTGGCCTTTTGAATTGGAACGAAGACGAACACTCTCCGTGGTCCAACGAACAGCTCGCCGCTTTGTTCGAGCACCAATTAAAAAGCCCGCTTTGCGAGCAGTTCGCCGAGGTCTCTCCGAGACTCACAGCTGCTTTACCGCCTGTGACTTCCGGGGAGGACCAACCGATTGCCACTTTGGAAGATTTGCTGAAGCATCCATCACCCCCCATCGAGGTACTGCGAGCGGTGAAGGATTGGGCCACTCATTCGATGCGATCCAAGAACGAAAACACGCCTCCGCAAATCGCTCCCATCGTCTACCTGACTGCCGTGGCTGTTGCCCTGGTTCGCTGTGACGAGCGCATCTCCACCTCGGGTGATACGGATCTCGAGGCGACCTTCCGACAGGCGTTAGAAGCCACCTGGACAGGTGAGCAGATTCGCCAGGTATTCAAACTGGCCCTGGCTGCTCTGGGGTAGGCACTTCTGCCGGAGGGCGAGTCATCGGAACTCACACGTCGACACGAGTTTACTTTTTTTTCAGAACTTCTCCAATCTGCATGTTCCCTATGGCTCTCTGCAAAACAAGTAAAAATCGCTAATTTACAGTGCGACAGCAACGCTTTGCCCATTTTTTCGTGAATGATTCACTTGGTCCCCTGCCTGTTCTGCCGTCGTTTTACTGACAAGAGAACGGTACTGCCTGGTCCCCGGCCGGGCAGCCGACGGCAAACAGGCCGGCGACTCCTACCGGACGGGGCAATTTCAGTGAAGACAACACCTGCGACTTTTTTCTACGTTGACCCCGAAGAAGTACGACGGAAGGGAATACCATCGTGACTTTAAAAATACTGCGTTTTCTATTCGCCTGTTTCCTGGGATTGGTCGGCTGTGATGTTTTGCTGGGTGCTGAGACCGGGTTCCTGTCTCGCACTCATCGTGGTGACTCCGGGGAGAGCAGGTACGTCGTTTTTGTACCGCAACATGTCAGCGACGAGGAATCGTTGCCGGTGATTCTCTTTCTTCACGGCGCGGGACAAAGGGGCAGCGACGGACGTTCACAACTTGATGCCGGACTGGCCTCCGCCATTCGAGCTCGACAGGCAACCTTTCCTTTCCTAGCCGTCTTCCCCCAATGTGATGACCGTCAGGTTTCTGTTCGTCACGCCTGGAGTCCCAATCACCGTTGTGGACAACGTGCCCTGGCTATCCTGCAAGAAGTCATCAATCACTACCAGGCCGATGAAGACCGCGTTTATCTGATCGGCACGTCGATGGGAGGCTTCGGAGTGTGGTCACAGGCGGCCGCCGACCCACAACGATGGGCTGCGATCGCACCCATCTCCGGAGGCGGAAGTCCTGAACTGGCTGCCCGTTTAACAGATCTCCCGATCTGGTGTTTCCACGGATTGGAAGATCACGTCGTCCCGGCCAACGAATCTCGCGCCATCATCGAAGCGGTTCGCGAGGCAGGCGGACGACCTCGCTACTCCGAGTTGGCTGGTGTTGGACACAACGCCGAAGACACCGCGCTGCACCTGAACAGCTTCTACGACTGGCTTTTACTGCACAAACGCGGGGTGACCCCCACTGCGACGGGTGAGAGCCCAGTTGACCTGGTCCCCGAAACCATCCCTGTGGAAGACCCGGACCGTCCCTTCGTGGCAGGACTCGAAATTTCCGATGCGGCGACGTTGCATCTGGGTCAGGAAACACTCAAGACCCTGGGACACTCCCTACCACGCATGCCCGCCGCGGACATGCTGCGCGGAACAATCCCGGACCGGAAAATGACAACGCAAACCCAGGTCGGCCCCATGTCGATTCATTTTTCCGGAATCCATTACGAGGGAAAATTGGGACGGGCTCAACTGGTACCGCAAACCGATGGCACACTGGCCGTGACTTTACGTGCCCGTGAAGTCAACATCCACATCGATCACACCAGCGTTCGGGGATCCGGACGGTCTGCAAATTGCGGACCCATGACCATCCAACTCGGGAACAGACGGGACCTGAAAATCCATTGCGTGATTCGACCGGAAATTGAACATCAGAAGCTCAAGCTGCACTTGCAGGACACCGAATTCACCATCCCGACAGACAACTGGCGCGTGGGAAGTCCAGAGTGGATATCGACCAGTGGGGCTGGCATGACTCGTGAACGAGTTACCAGCGGACTACGCCAAGGATTTTTTCGCGACAAAAAAGATATCGAAAGCCAATTTATCAACGCGCTACCCAGCGCCCTGGACAAGGTGACGGAATCCATGCCCTTTCAACGGGCTGAAGAAGTGATCCGAGCCATGTGGCCCATGCCGGTCTATGCTCCCCGCTTGAAAGCCTGGCCCTCCAGCGTTGCAATCAACGAGAATGGGGTAACCCTGGGTATCGGTATTTCTGTCGCTGCGTTGAGCGAAGAAGGGGTCAGGAAAGGACCTCGTCAGGTAAGCATGCAGCCGGCAACCAACCAGGCGGCCACGGGTTCCAATTTGGCAGTCTCGTTTCACACTTCCCTGGTGGAACCCATTTCCCAGCAATTGATTGATTCAGGGGTGGCACGTGCTCTCGTCGTCGACCTGCCACTGAAGAGCCTACAACCCCTGGCCGACGCCAAAGCCCTTTTGAAACTCGTTCCGGACCTCGCACACCATGAAAATGTTAAACTGCGGTCAGAACTGGTTATGTCAGGGCCGTTACGATTGAAACCGGGCCCCGAGAATGTCGACAACTCCCTGTCCTTCCAGCTCAACAAAATCATCTGTGAGATATCCCTGTCCCGGGGGACCTCCCTCTCGCCAACCACGCCGTATCTGAAAATCGAAACCAATATCCGGCAAACCGCCAGCATCGCTTTCGAACAACCGACACTGGATACGCGAGCTGTGGCCCTGCAATGGAAAGACTTGCCCGAAGTCGAGGTGACTGCCAACTTCGCTTCCGGCTACCAACCACAGGCCCCGGAAATTGACACCGATGGCATCCGAGAAATCTTCTCGTCTGCCTGGTCCGAATGGATTGCCACCGGCCCTCTCACGTCAGCCAGGATTGACGATCTGGCAATGGGTACAGACCGCTTACGCATGAACGCAGTCGCGTGGGATGGGCAACAACTCACCGCACAATTCGAGGCGGCCGGAATCCAAGTCACCAACCGGACGGACGAAATCGTCAGCTACCAGACCAAGGGACCCTACAGCAGGTGGAGCAAGCCCGTGGAATCCTTGCCCGATAAAACTCTTCGGTTTGCAGTTTCCTATCCCTTTCAGTGCCGTTTCGAAAGCGGGGGCGAGACAACAGACTATATACTGAAGGCCGGTCGCCGTTACGAGTTCCGTACGAAGGACAGCGACCAGCTGGAGCTTGTTGCGTTACCCGACAAACCGGCTGCTCGAGAACCGGACACGGATTCGTCCGTCGTTAAATAGTCCCACCCACATTTCCAACCAACTCGGATTGCAGTTAGACGTCGGGCGACAATTCAATCTTCTTCACCTCGGCAGCTTCCTGCCCGGCGCCCACACGAGCAAGACGTAGCTTCGCAAGGGCCTCGGTTCTCTGGTTCACCAGTGCCTGTACCGAAACCGGTTCATACTACTTTCCCTCAACCCGGTTTTGCACGGCGGCAAATCGCCGATTGACATCTTCAAGAGCCTGACGAATTAACACCCTCGCATTCTAATGCGGTTCGTCTTCACTGCTCGCGATGGCCGGTGGGTCACTCAGCCCTTCGAATTCCCTGCGGCTCGTACCCAATAGGTTCCGATTTCCTGGTAAACGGCCCCGGAATCCTGGCCGTCGAACAGTTCCACGCTGAAGGGAATCCGTTGAATCACGCCATCAGTACCGATAGAACCAACGTTCCCAACCCATTTTTCAATGTCGATGGTCGCCACCGGCGCGGTGCCGAAGAGATGAGCCGTGGAGAGGGCTTCCATGGTTTGACCGAACTGGGCATCGGCAACGACCGTGTTGGCAGAGCTAGCGTGCATGGCTAGTAAATAAACGGTGGGAGAACTGCGGATTTTCATGCCATCCGCATCGGAAATGATCAGCAGGTCTCTCAGTCCCAGAGTGGTCAGCGTCTGCTCTGCGACGCGACCAGTTTTCACAGTGTTTTCATTCTTTTTCCCCAGAATCTGATCCAGCTTGGACAGCGTGGACGCGACCTCCAGGTCTTCCACCCGAACTCGATAAACCACTTCCTTCATCTCGTGGGGCCGGGAAAGTTCGCGTCCGATTCGTACCGTGCCAACATCTCCCACGTGAAAGGTTGCATCTGGATTGTCAGGGTTTGAAGCATCCGCTCTGCTGGTAGCGTAGGAGGTCGGGTAGATTGCTGGTGCATACGATTTCGCCGTGACAGCTTCTAGACTCGTCCAGTTCACGGTCTTTATCTTGCTGACCGATGAATCTGTTGAACCAGCGACCCCGGGCAATTCCGGCTGCGGATCAAGAGCTTCCGTTAACTCGTGAACACCAATCTGGAACGTCACCACCGCCACTTCATCAGACTTTCGATCCACCTGCCAAACATCGTCATGCGCCGTCTCCACTACCCGGCCCGCTTGCCCGGGTTCCAATCGGGCAGTGACTACACCCTGTTCAGCCTCTTCCAGCACCAACGCAACGGGCGCCACCTTCTTCTGAACTGCCGGGACCTTGATCTTTTGCAGGTCTGCGTTGTCCGTTCCCTGCCGTCGCGTTACGAGATGTGCTGCCTCCAAGGCGGCTGTCTCGTTCGGGGCCGGACCCACGTTACCAGCAGCGGTGGCAGCATTCTGGCTGGTTGAAATCGCCGCTTCCGGAAGGGGCATGTCCTCCGGGTGGTCTTCGTAGTGAACCACAACCAGGCCACCGAGTCCTATGGCTTCCAGGATATCTTCGGGAACTTCCGCACTCGTTGTTCCCACCGCCCGCTCGAGAAGGCCAGTAGGTGCCAGGACTAAAATAACGACCAAGTAGCCAATCTTTGTTCTCATAACTCGCCAATTCTTCGGAGCGTTCTCCGGGCCGAATACTTACTGGACTGAACCACTGGATTGCATCACCGAAAGCCGACCAATCGTTCATAACTACCATCCCGTAACTTGTGTTTCTAGTCCCAAAAGTTGCGGTTTGCACAGCGAACACGACTTTGCGTCAAATTGGCAAGGAAGATCCACCATCAGTCGGCCGCGGTCTGGCGCAAATCAACTACACGAGCTTTCGGGTGTAACGGGCGGGGTTTTCCAAAAGACCGGCGACGTCAACTCGGCGCGGACGTCTGGGAACAAAAAATGGGGATCACATGTTCCACGATTACCAAACACCGGACACGGCTGGTGGATGTTTCACCGCCCGGGCAAGATATATACTAAGGTGCCAGACTGAAACTCGGTCGGTCCCGCAAATGGCTGGTAAGGAGAGAGTTGAATGGCGCAGCAGTGACTTGGCATGAACACCTGTTACAATCAAAACTCTTTTTGAAATCCAGAGTCCATCCACACGCTCTTCATCAGAGGTATTCCCTTATGCAAACCTTCACCCGGCTCTCGTGTTACGTGCTACTTGGCATCGGTCTATCGGGTTGCGGCACTGGACAGACACGGTCACTGCAATCACAACTGGCCGAACTTCAAGCTGAACAGGAAAAACTACAGCAAGAGAACGCGAACCTCCTCGCCGAACTCCGAGACACACAAACGAAGCTCGTAAGTGCTAACCAACAACTTGCCGACAGTAGCCAGTTCCTGGAACAACTGGGTCCCAGTCGCGACCTACTGTTAGATCTGGTCGAAAAATATGGCGCCGGATTACAAGTTGCCAAGGACCTGGGACTCTCTGAACTGCAAAACCCTTCGGTCGAGGATCTCCTGAACCAGTTTCGTTCGCTGACGGATGAAGGAGAAAATGACGGGCAGGAAAACAACAATTCACTGAACAACTGACAACACCTCCGAATCCAACCGAGGACCGGACAACCGGCAGGAAACCATGTGACAAGCAACGGCCCTTCGCCGTGTTGTGCCATCCGCCTCCGGCCTTCCCGCTCCCAGGTATCTTCTGCTCGGGGATGGCATCGCATGCTGTGCCGCCCCGAGATATATGATAGAACTAGACGTCTTGTGACCCAGCACGATTTCGTTCATTCGCAGGCACCTGCTTTCATAATCTTGCTACCGAGGATTTCACCATGAAACACGTCACATTCCAACCCAAACTTCCTCCTGTCGTTCGCTTCGCTTTACTGGCCGTGGCTGTCACTTCGCTTTCCGTCCCTCCCTGTCTCGCCGAAACAATCGTTGCACCCGGCGCCAAACTTGAAAAGCTTTTCACGACCCGAAGTCTTACCGAAGGCGTGATCTCTGCGCCGGATGGAATGATTTATTTCAGTGAAATCACATTTACGCACAGCACCCGGGATCCGCATGGAAATCCCGAAGCTGGACATATCTGGAAATTCAATCCCCGTACCGGCAAAGCCTCCGTGTTTCGCTCTCCAAGTGGGATGTCCAACGGGATCAAGTTCGATTCCCATGGCAATATGGTTGTCTGCGAAGGAGCCGATGATGGCGGTCGGCGGGTGACCCGCACGAACATGAAAACAGGAAAAACGGTGATCTTGGCCGCATACTACGAGGGACGTCGCTTCAACGCACCCAACGATTTGGCCATCGACGAAAAGGGACGCATCTATTTCAGTGATCCCAGATATCTGGGACACGAACCGATCGATCAACCCGTCATGGGCGTTTATCGCATTGACCCGGATGCTTCAATCCACCGCATCCTCACCGACGTGGGAAAACCCAACGGGGTTGCCATTTCACCCGACCAGAAAAGCTTGTACGTCGTGAGCAATGACAACGGGAGTTTTGGGATCGGACGCCTGGAAGATGCACCGACGCGCAAAGGACGAATGGCCCTACTTGCCTATGATTTAACACCGGAGGGGACGGCCACCTTTCGTAAGCAATTTGTGAACTATTACCCGGAAGATGGCCCAGACGGCCTGACAGTTGACACCGAAGGCAACCTGTATGTCGCGGTTCGTGATGAGACACGCCCTGGAATTTGCGTCTATGCACCCTCGGGGGCTGAAGTGGCTTACATCAAGACAGAGGTACCGACGAACGTAGGGTTCGGGCGCGGTACTGAACGGAGAACCTTGTATATTACCGCCGGTACCAGTCTGTACCGAATCCGGCTGACTAAAACAGGCTACCAGCTGCCTGCGGGATCACCCTGAGCGACACGACGCTGGCGTCACCTGCCGGACGGAGACAACGTCTGGTAGCATTGCGGGGAACCCTTGCGGCGAGGCATTCGACACCATGCATCGTAAAGCTTCCACGAAGCTCGGTCTACTGAACATCACTTCGATCCCGCAATTCTACCGACACATCAATCGCTGGACCGAGATCATTGGCGTGCTCAGCAAGTACGGTTTGGCCGATTGGTTAAGCCGCGTGCCGATCGATTTTGCAAAAGGCTTACTCAAGAGCAAAGCAGGAGAAAGCCTGACGCACCACACGCATGAAGCGCGTATCCGCATGGCACTCACCGAATTGGGCCCGACGTTTATCAAATTGGGCCAACTCTTAAGTACGCGACCTGACGTAGTGGGCGTGAACCTGGCGGAGGAACTTTCGCGTCTGCAATCGGACGTTCCGGCCGATCCACCCAAAACGGTTCGAGCAACAGTCGAACACGAGCTGGGACAACCTATCGAAGACTTGTTTGCCGATTTCAACGACGTCCCGTTGGCTTCGGCGTCGATCGGGCAGGTGCATGCCGCCCGCCTAAATTCGGGTGAAGAGGTCGTTGTTAAAGTCCAGCGAACGGGAATTCAAAAAACCGTTCAAAAGGATCTCGAAATACTCGCCGGCATGGCGCAACTGGCGGAACGCTTGCCGGAGTTTACTCCTTATCGACCTGTCGCCACGGTGGCCGAGTTTCAAAGAGCATTGAGGCGCGAGCTGGACTTTGGACGTGAAGAACGGAATCTCCAGCAATTTTCCACGCAATTTGCTCATCAAACTTCCGTGTGTATCCCCAAACCGCACAGCGAACTTTCCACTCCTCATGTCCTGACAATGGAAAAGCTGGAAGGCATCAAGCTATCCGACTCCGCTGCCCTGCTGGCTGCCGATTGTGACCTGAAAGAGGTTGCCCGTCGCGGTGGCGAACTCTACATGCAGATGATTTTCGACCATGGAATATTTCACGCCGACCCTCATCCCGGAAATCTCCTTATTTTACCCGGAAATGTCATCGGACTTTTCGACTTCGGTAACGTAGGGCGCATCGACGAACGACTGCGTGAGGACATCGAGGAGATGCTGCTGGCCATTATCAGTCGAGACGCCGGACATCTGACCCGGATCGTCATGCGTGTCGGTGCCACGCCTTCTGATCTCGATGAGGCTTCGTTGACTTCGGACCTGGGAGATTTTGTAGCGGACTACGGCACGCAATCTCTCACCCACTTCGACTTGAGCGGTGCTTTAAACGAAATCACGGAAATGATTCGGCGCCACGAGATCACCCTTCCTACACAAGTGGCAATGCTCATCAAGACGCTGGTCACCCTGGATGGAACCGCCCGCTTGATAAACCCTCGCTTCAGTTTGATCGAGGTGATGGCTCCGTTCCGCTACAAAATCATGTGGCGTCGCCTCTCGCCCGCCCGGCGCATCAAGAAACTTCACAGACTTTATAATGAACTGGAATACCTGGCCGAAGTTCTTCCCCGTCGACTGATGGAAATCGTTGACCAGATCCGCACGGGTCGTCTGGATGTTCACCTGGATCATCGCGGCCTGGCGCCTTCCGTCAATCGACTTGTCATGGGCATGCTTGCCAGCGCCTTATTCCTGGGCTCCTCCCTGATGCTCAGCCGCAACGTTCCACCGCTCTTCTTTCACAACGAGTCTCATTTTGGTCTCCATGACGTTTCCATTCTCGGACTCGGAGGTTGCGTCGTGAGCCTGCTGCTGGGACTGAGATTAATTCGAGCCATTTCAAAATCCGGGCACCTGGACAGCCGGGATTAGTGGCAGCCGACTCTCGCACCTTCGCAATTGGCTCTGAACCGGGACCCACTACCGTGCTACCGGAAGCGCGGACGTGACGATTGGTATCAGGAAGGCACCAAATCGGATGCCTTTTTAAATTCCTTTCTGGATACCTTCCTGGTTCCTTTCCCGCCCACTGGTGACTGCCTTCCAAGTTGCTAAGATAGGCCGGCTGTTCTAGTTTCTCGACGTGGAATCGGCATTGGCCATATCAGGGATCGATCAGTGGAATGTTTTATCTGCATTCACGGCCATTACTATCAGCCACCCCGCGAGAACCCCTGGCTGGAGGAGATTGAAACACAGGATTCCGCCTACCCGTACCACAACTGGAACGAACGGATCACGGCAGAGTGCTACGAGCCCAATGCGGCCGCCAGGATCCTGGATGGCGAGGGACGGATCGTCAAGATCGTCAACAACTACGCCCACACAAGCTTTAATGTCGGGCCCACGCTGCTCGCATGGATGGAAGACCACGCGTCGACCACTTATCAACTTATTCTGGCAGCCGACCGTGAAAGTCAGCAGCTGTTCTCGGGACACGGTACCGCGATAGCACAAGTTTACAACCACATGATCATGCCGCTGGCGAACCGCCAAGACAAAATAACGCAGGTCTGCTGGGGCTTGCGTGATTTCGAACACCGCTTCGGTCGACCGCCCGAGGGCCTGTGGCTTGGCGAAACCGCAGTCGACTTGGAAACGCTCGAAATCCTTGCTGACCACGGCCTGCGCTACACAATCCTGGCACCCTCGCAAGCGAGTCAGGTCCGGCGGTTCCGAGGTCGCAATTGGCATGACGTAACTGGTGGACGCATCGATCCGACCATGGCTTACGAGATTCGACTTCCATCAAAACGACGATTTGCACTTTTCTTTTATGATGGACCCATTTCCCAAGCGGTCGCTTTCGAGGGACTTTTGAACCGTGGCGACTTCCTGGCGGACCGTCTGATCGGCGCCGCTTCCGATCAGCGGGACTGGCCCCAGCTTATTCACATTGCCACTGACGGGGAAACTTACGGTCATCACCACAGCCAAGGTGACATGGCCCTGGCTTACGCGCTGCACCACATCAACAAAACAGAGTCCGCCAAAATAACAAATTACGGTGAATTCCTCGAACAGCATCCCCCCACACACGAAGTACGCATTTTTGAAAACAGTTCCTGGAGTTGTGTGCATGGCGTCGAGCGTTGGCGAAGTGACTGCGGATGCAACACGGGAGGCCAGGACGGATGGAATCAAAGCTGGCGGGGTCCCCTGCGTGACGCCCTGGACTGGCTGCGTGACTCCCTGCGCGATCCGTTTGAAAAAATGGGAAGCCAGATGTTCACCGAACCGTGGGCGGCACGCAACGGATACATCGACGTTGTCCTGGACCGCTCAGAGGAGTCGGTAAAGCGTTTTCTTGAAAAGCATACTGACCACAGACTGGGAGACGCCGTCTCATCCAATGCCATGCAACTGCTGGAGATCCAACGACAGTGCATGTTGATGTATACCAGTTGCGGCTGGTTTTTTAATGACTTATCGGGAATCGAAACCGTGCAGGTGTTGCACTACGCGGGACGCGCCATCCAACTGGCCGAGCAACTTCTCGATATCGATCTCGAAACAGGGTTTTGCGACCGTTTGGCTTTGGCCACAAGTAACCTCCCGGAACATCAGGACGGACGACACCTTTACGAAAAACATGTTCGTTCCGCACGCATCGACCTGGCCGCCGTGGGAGCCCACTTCGCGGTCAGTTCCCTGTTTGAGGATTACCAACAGGAAAACACGCTGGCCTGCTACACCGCCAATCTCCAGGATTTCCAAGTTCACAAAACAGGCCGTGCGAAACTGGCAGTGGGGCAAGCTACTATCCGCTCGTCGATCACTTTAGAAAAAGCTCGACTTTGCTTTGGTGTCATTCACTGGGGTGACCACAATTTGCACGGCGGGGTACACCCCTACGAAGATGACGACGCGTACCAATCGTTCGTGCGTCAAGTGACGGAAGCCTTTCAGCACGCCGAATTCCCCGTGGTCGCAGGCCTGCTCGATCAACATTTCCATGCGTCAACGTATTCCATACGCTCCCTGTTCCGAGATAAACAGCGCAAGATACTGAACTTAATCCTTGATTCGGGACCCGCCGAAAGGGCCTATCGGCAATTGTTTGAACAAAACGCACCGGCCATGTCATTCCTGGCGGGTCTCGGTGCCCCCAACCCAAAAGCGTTTCAAATGGCGGCCGATTATGTTTTAAATCTTGATTTACGAAAGGCACTGGAACAGGAAGTCGACTCCGAACACATTCAGGAACTCTTTGACAAGGCCCGGCTGTGGCGTGTTCACATGGATACCGCGGGCTTGAGTTATCTCCTTGAACAGCGGTTGCGCGAAAAAGCAGATGCACTCCGCGCCCGTCCACAAGACACCGGGTTACTGGAACAATCTCAGTTACTCGTTTCCATCGCCGAAGCAATGGACACGCAAGTCAACGTTCGCCCGCTACAAAACATCATCTATCAGCTATCCACATCCGTTTACCCCGAGGTGCAGAAGTGCAGTCAGCAAAACACCGCAGACCAGGATTGGTGCATCCGTTTTCGCGACTTATACAAACAGTTGTCCGTTTACATTGATTGAAGTGCGTTCCACACAGATCAAAAAAAACCATCACCTGATGACATTGCATGACGTTGCCGCGCAGTCGCTCATCAACCCGACCGGGAAGCTTGACGGCGGGCGTTCAAAAAAGAACAGAGATCGTCAATCTGGATGGCCCTCCTTGCCAGCGACCCACGAGGACCCCACCGGCGGGTTGCCCTCGAGACACAAGGATCTTGATATTCCCGCTTACAATCCCGGCCTGCGTTGTTGTCAAACCGGAGAAACATGTCTTCACCAAAACTGGCTGAATTGAACTGCCCGAGTTGTCAACACACAGAGATACTGGCAACCGGGGGGATTGTGCGGAGGCTTTCTTCGCGTGGCATGCTGCGTCGCAATCACGATGTCGAATGGGAGGTGTTGTGGGAACTGCTCCGAAGTTCTCTGAACAACTTGAAATGTACCGCCTGTGACCACATCGGTTTGACTTTGTCGCTTGGCAACGAACTGGACGACGACGCATGGGGTAGCCCCCGGAAGTGCGACAGCTGCGGCCAGACAATCGATCCGGAACGACTGGAAATCTTTCCTGACATGCGACTTTGTCTCCCATGCCAACAAAGCAACGAACGAGGAGACGCGCCCCAAGAGGATCCTCAGTTTTGCCGGCGATGCGGAGCCCTATTACTTCTGAAGCCTTCACGAGGACCGGGTATCACCCGTTACGAGTACCGTTGTTCGGAATGCGGAGCACGCTGAACCCCACCAGTTCCACAATACGTCACAGGTCGGCAGGTCAGGTCACTGGAGTTTTTCAACGGTCGTCACTTCAACTTTTTCCGCGTAATACTCCATCACCACCCCCTGACAACAATCCCGCCAGGCTGCCTCGCCTTACACACGCGCCATGCCCCGCGGCGCAGCACGAAACTCCTCCACGCGGCGCCTTGTCAGAAGAATCAAAGCCCCGCTTCAACCCCGGGCCACGCGTAGTCGCCGGAGACAGGCCCCCGGCGTCACCAGATGCCGCCAAAAACAAATTCACTCCCCTGGGGGCGATCCTCTTCTGGAAATCGCGAGGCTGGTTTGCTAGGATCGATACCTCGGAGGGCAGGGCCATTTCGAAACGTTCAACCGGCATTCAGCCCTGCCAGTTTTGCCAAGAAGAAGTCGCCGAACGAGTTCATGGTCAACAACAAGCGGAAATCTGAATGGCTAATCAAGTAAGTGCAGAGTGGTTGTTTCCCGTTCCCTTATTCCGAAAAGACCTGGACGACTTCCCCCAACGCCAGGCCGAGTTAATCCTTTACGTGTCGAAATTGCGTGAACAGGATCCGGGCGTCGCCAAAAGCAATGTGGGGGGGTGGCAATCCAACAACTTGCAACACTTTTCTGACGAGCCCCTTATCTGGCTGCAGCAACAAGTGGTGCAAACCGCAACAGAATCGCTTCAACATTTTGGCAAAAACAAATCACGCCTTGATGTCCATATGGACGGCGGTTGGTTCAACATCAATAAAGCTGACGAGTGGAACACGCCCCACACACACATGCCATGCCGGTGGTCCGGTGTTTTCTATATCGACGTTGATGACTCTCAGGCCGGGAGACGCAGCGGTAACATTATCTTTATTGACCCGATCCCACTCGGTCCGACCTACCGCAATCCCATCAATTCATTCGCTATTCCGAGGAGTGGACTAATGCTTATTTTCCCCGGGTACCTCACCCACATGGTCGAGCCACATAAAAGTCCGCGAGATCGAATTTCGTTCTCATTCAACTTTCACACATCCCATCCCACCGACCCGAACAAGTCCTCAAACCCACTGGCGGGCAGTTGAACGACCGCAAACGAACCCGGCAAGTCATGAACCCTTGACAACTGCCGGCAACAACAAGCCCGGCCGGAATCCAACGCCTGAAGATTTTCTCGCCCGCTGGAAATACAGAACGTCCTTTGCGAGGACCGGCCTCTTGATGGGACCTTCTGCACACGACGGTGCAATTGCATTCCTGCACCAGGGTCTGGCTGAAGGAAATGCGAGCAGCCAGTGCAAATCGTCGTAACCGAAACATCGTCAACAGACACAAACGTCTACTCTCGAAACACACCTGACGCTCTCATGCTCTGTGGATCAACAAGCCGCTGACAACCCGGCGTTTCGGGGTTGTCCTGGCTGACAGGGTGAATCATAATCCGCTTGGTGAATTCGGCATCTCTACCAACTTTCCCTGGTCTGTTCACACTGCGGACTCCTTCAAGAAGGATGAGCCACCTTTGAGAATTTTGCGCGAATTGACGCGACTTCAACACGAGCGGGGATACGTGGATGACGAGTCATTGAGGGAACTCGCCGTCCAATTGAATGTTCCTTTGTATCGGCTCGAAGGCCTCGTCAGTTTTTATACGTCTTTCCGCCGCAAGCCACCGCCACGAACCACCATTCAAGTCTGCCGGGATGTCACCTGCATGATGGCGGGTTGCGCCTCGGCAACCCAATCCCTACTGAAACAGGGGTCCGAACAACTCGATTTAAAGATCGAGGAAGTCTCTTGTTTGGGGCGCTGCGATGCGGCACCAGCGGCCAGCGTCAACGAAACACCCATCGCACCCTGGACACTCGAGAATCCCGACCAAATCGCCCGCTTGATTGAACATTCCTCACCACTCGCTGCATCTGCCGGTACAGAAAGCCCACGGACTTGGCGTAGCAACCCGTACGCCGGACCCGGCGAACACTACCACACCGCCAGGAAACTCGTCACGAGCCGGAAGGAAGTGGCAGCCGTCTGTATTCAACGACTTAACGAGAGCCGCTTGCGCGGCATGGGAGGAGCCGGCTTTCCCACCGGTCGCAAATGGGAACTGGTAGCTAACGAAACGGAATCGCCGAAGTACGTAATCTGTAACGCCGACGAAAGTGAGCCGGGTACGTTCAAGGATCGCCTGTTGCTCGCTGAACTACCCCACCTGGTGATTGAAGGTATGTTGCTGGCCGGACTGACCATCGGATCTGAAACGGGCATCATCTACCTGCGGCATGAATATGGACCCGAAAAACAACGGATCGAGGCAGCACTCGTCGACGCGCGCGCGCGGGGCATGCTGGGAAAGAACGTCGCAGGGTCTGGGCAAGCATTCGACATCCAGATTTTTGAATCTCCTGGGGGATATATCCTGGGAGAAGAAACCGCATTACTGGAAGCACTGGAGGACAAACGTGGCGAACCTCGCAACAAACCCCCCTATCCGGGCAGCCGGGGTCTTTGGGGAAAGCCGACTTTAATTAACAACGTGGAAACCCTGGCATTGGCCGTCCCCATTATTCATCACGGACCCGCCTGGTGGGACGCGCAGGGACTGGGAGACTACTGCGGCCTGAAATTCATTTCCATTTCGGGCGATGTGGAAAAACCTGGTGTCTACGAGATTCCCGTGGGGACTACCGTTGCCCAGGCAATCGAATTGGCCGGTGGAATGAAAGACCAGGTGCAACTCAAAGCGTTTCTTCCAGGCGGCGCGAGTTCCAATTTTTTGCCAGCCAGCCATGCCACAACAGCGATTGATTTTGAATCCATGAACCAAGCGGGCAGCATGCTGGGAACGGGCGCCATCATCGTGATGTCCGATCAGCGCGACTTATTCGCGATCGCTACCAACCTGGTCCGCTTTTTTCGTAACGAATCCTGTGGCAAGTGTGTTCCCTGTCGGACCGGCAGCGAATACGCCGTTCGCCTACTGGAAGGAATCCGTTCGGGTCGTCACACCCCTTCTGAAGTACAGGTGCTGGATGATCTGGCAGATACTTTAGAACAGACCTCGATCTGTGGACTGGGCCAGGTGGCCTTGAACCCGCTGCTATCCATGCTGAAACATTTTCCCCAGGAACTCCCCGTTGACACCGCCAACCATGATTGAACAAATCCGACTGACGATCGACGGTCATGAGGTCGACGTTCCTGCAGGGACATCGGTTTGGGAGGCCGCCCAATCACTGGGCATTGACGTCCCGGCGATATGCCACACTCCGGAACTGGATCCTGTCGGCGTCTGCCGCATGTGTGTCGTTGACGTGGGGGAACGAGTTCTCGCCGCTTCCTGCACCCGTGAATGCCAGCCGGACATGCAGGTCACCACACACTCGGAGGCTATTCAAAAGCATCGTCAGACATTGACCGCACTACTGCTAGTTGATCACCCGGTTCCCTGCGCCCGTGAACAAACCACCGCGGATTGCGAACTCGAACAACTCGCGCGGGACTACGGCCTCCTTGCTGACCAGGAAATCCAGACAGCGCCTCCGCTTTCTCCAGCTTCGAAATGGTTACTACAGAACGCCGGAGCCGCTGACCCCTGCCAGCAAAACAAAGACGACACCTCGCCCGTGATTAGCGTGGATCACCAGAGCTGCATCTTGTGCGACCGCTGCATTCGCGCCTGCGATGACATCCAGTCCAACGAAGTCATCGGCCGCTCGGGCAAGGGTTACGCTTCACAGATCGCATTTGATTTAAACAACCCCATGGGCCGCAGTACCTGTGTCTCATGCGGTGAGTGTGTGAGCGCCTGTCCCACGGGCGCCCTTACCAACAAACCAATTACACTCCCCCTCCTGCCCTCGAACGACCTGCAGTCGGTTGACACTGTTTGTCCCTATTGCGGGGTGGGCTGCGCGGTGACTTTTCATGCCAAAGACAATCAGGTGGTCTACGCGGAAGGACGCGACAGTCCGGTCAATCGTGGAAGACTCTGCGTCAAGGGACGCTACGGGTTCGATTACTCATCTCATGAACAACGTTTGACTCACCCCCTCATTCGGCGGGATGAATTTTATCCCAAGGGACCCCTTTCGGAAGATGTGGCTCAATCTATCCCGACATCCAAACGCCGCGCCGGTGGAGTCGTTGACTACGCGGAAGTCATGCCCGCCTTCCGCGAAGCTTCCTGGGAAGAGGCTTTGGACATGATTGCGAAAAGATTCCGGGATATCCGCGAGACATTCGGCGGATCGTCGTTGGCCGGTTTTGGATCGGCCAAGTGCTCCAACGAAGAAGCTTATCTGTTCCAAAAGTTGATTCGGGCTGGATTTGGAACAAATAATGTCGATCACTGCACACGTCTCTGTCACGCGTCGTCGGTGGCAGCCTTGATGGAAACGATCGGTTCCGGCGCCGTCACGAATGTTTTCGGCGACGTACAACATTCGGATGTGGCGCTGGTGACAGGTTCAAACACCACGTCCAATCATCCGGTGGCCGCCACCTTCATGAAGGCAGCATCGAAGCGAAACACCAAATTGATCGTTGTCGACGTAAGACGACATGAACTCGCTAATTTTGCGGAACATTTCGCGCAGATCAAACCCGGTACGGATGTAGCGTTTTATAACGGGATCATGCACGTCCTCATCCAGGAAAATCTTGTCGACCAGGAATTCGTTGCTGAGCGGACCGAGGGATTTGAGTCGCTTCGCAAGCTGGTGCTGGCCGATTACTCTCCCCGTCAAGCTTCTGTTGTCTGCGGAATTTCGGAGGACCAGATTGTCGCGATTGCGAGGACGATCGGAAGTGCCCGTGCCATGCTCGTCTTCTGGGGCATGGGAATTTCGCAACACACCACAGGAACTGACAATGCCCGCTGCTTGATTTCACTCTGTTTATTAACCGGAAACGTAGGACGACCGGGCACCGGATTGCATCCTCTACGGGGCCAAAACAACGTGCAAGGCGCCAGCGATGCAGGCTTGATCCCCATGGTCTTTCCTGATTACCAGCCGGTAACGGACGAAACGAATCGCGAAAAATTTGAGAAAGCCTGGCAAACTACCCTCGATCCAAAACCCGGACTGACCGTGGTTGAAATCATCAAGGGTGCGCTGGAGCGGTCGATTCACGGGATGTATATCCTGGGTGAAAACCCTTTCATTTCAGATCCCAATGCAAACAAAGTCCGGCGTGCACTCTCCGCCCTTGATTTCCTCGTTGTGCAGGATATTTTCTTGACAGAAACCGCCGAATTTGCCGACGTTGTCCTGCCGGCCAGCAGCTACTTCGAAAAAACGGGAACCTACACCAACACGGACCGTCGCGTGCAACTCGGCCGGCCCGTCCTCGAGCTGCCCGGCAATGCCCGTCAGGACTGGGAAATCATTTGCGACATCGGTCGACGACTTGGCGTCGAGATGAATTATTCGGCCGTCGACGAAGTGTTTGACGAACTAGCCTGCCTGACACACAACTATCAGGGCCTGACCCACAACAATCTCGGACCCACTGGAAAACTCTGGCCCTGTACTGACCCGGAAAACTCCGATGGTACCCAGATCCTCTTCACTGACTCCTTTCCAACCGACTCTCAAAAGGGACTCCTGGTACCCTGTCATTACCAGGCGGCCGAAGAACAGCCGGATAATGAGTTTCCCTACATCTTGAACACCGGGCGTCTATTGGAACACTGGCACACCGGAAGCATGACACGCCGCAGCCGGGCTCTCTCTCAACTCCAACCCCATGCCTTTGCCGCCATGAACCCCGCCGAACTGACCGCTCTCGGCCTCACCCACGGTGAGCGTGTTCGGGTCAGCAGTCGCCGCGGTGAAATTGAGTTAGCAATCCGGGCGGACGCCTCGCTGGACCATGGTATTCTATTCATACCGTTTCACTTCAGGGAAGCGGCGGCCAATTTTCTGACCAACGACACGCTCGATCCTTATGGAAAAATTCCTGGCTACAAATTCTGTGCGGTCAAAGTACAACGGGCCTGAAATGATCCCCTGGCAAGCAAGCACGTAACGGAAGGCGATCCGGGATCCTACCGCATATGCTCAACCAGTTCCCCAATGGTTGCTTCCAGTAGCGGTCTTCCACCAAATTCCATCCCCAGCGCGGTAATCTTATCCGTCACAATCTCATGTTTGGGAACCGTTTGCTTCCCTTCGATAACACTGGAACTGCCGGTGAATTCTTTCGAATAGGTCGCGACGTCATATTCGGAGATGTACGAATCGCAACAGTTATAGGCCTGACCGGCCACCCCGTCGGCCTGCAGCAGTAACGAAACCGCGCGCGCGACATCTGCCGCGTGGACCTCCTTTCCGCCGCGCTGGCAACAGACATTTTCACCCCGCACCACGGATTGAATCAAGGAAAACCATTTACTGCGCTGAACCGGCCTTGTCAGGCCGTAGATTCCCGTAGGACGTAAAGCACAGATCGGAAAGTCCATCCCTTTTCCAAAACTATGCACGAATTTTTCGAGAGCCGCCTTATGGGCGCCGTAATGATTCGTTGACCAAAGCGGATGCGTTTCGTCCAATGGTCGATCATCGAGAATTTCTTCGTGAACAGCACACGATGAGATAAATACAAAACGATCGACGTCCGCGCGCCTCGCCGTATCCATCAACTGCAGGGATCCGACAAGGTTGGCTTCGACAAAGTCGATCAGGTCCCCCTCGCCACCACGAAATTCCGGTCCATGCCGCGTGAGCGCCGCGTGCACCACCGCATCGCAACCCTCCACCAGTGTTGTAGCGTCTTCTGGACTGCCCAATTTACCCGCAACCCATTCCAGTTGAGATTCCAATGCTTCGAACCCGGTGCAACGACTCCGAGGGCGCCTCCAACATCTACAGGTGTGTCCCTGCCGTGCCAGTTCCGCCAAGATGTAACGCCCCAAAAAACCCGTACCGCCCGTCACTGCAATTTTCATCGTTTCTCGCTCCCGGTTGCTAGCAATCCCTGAAAACCCTGAAAACCCTGGATGACTTTGCGGATTACTGCGGCAGTAAGGAATCTACTGGTCGTAACGCTCATCCGTAAAGTTCTGATCGTTCCTCATCCTCCGGTTCGATCAATTGTAACGGACAGGTACCAAACACCAGAGGGGGCCAAGGCTGATGCGGCTGAACCTGTGACGGAAAACACCAGCCAGTACCCCCCGCCCAAGCTAACGGAGATTCTCAAATGAAACTTTACACGTCGGCAATGATCCTAACTTTCATCTGCGCCACCATCGGTTCCAGTGCATCTGCAGACGGATTGAGACTGGCGGGAGATACACCGCTGCCCGACTCCTATGACTGGGACTGCTCAGCCTGTAGTTACTCGAACCATGACTCGAATGACTGTGGTTGCTCTGATGGTACCTACTACGATGAGGGTTATTCTCATGGGGATTGCTGGGGTGACTCTGTGAACCTTGGATGCACACCGGAAGCCGTGAGGATGCTAAAGATTGGATTGAGCAATCTCGTGCACGGACGATTCTGTCACGACCCGTCCCTCGATCCGGATTATCATGCGACAGGTGGTTGGTACGACTGTTCAAGCGGTTGTCCCAGCAAACGTATGGGTGGAGGCCCTTTCCGAAAACACGGTGCATGCTGGTATACGGCTCCCACAAGCTGGACCTTACTCGGAGTGATACCACTAAGAAAAAACCACTGGCTTGGCAACTCCTCCGATTGCGACTGTCATTCTGCCAGCGGATGCATTTCCTGGGTACCTGAAGACCAGTTCGATATGCCTACCGTTGACGAGGATTGCCAAGGGGACCAGGAAAACAACGACTCGGGCGACCATGACGAGGTGCTGCCGCCCCCCGTTCCCGAAGCGGAGGATGAAACAGCCAGGTTTGAGGACTCTTCCGTGTTGCAAACCCAGAACCGCGTCCTTGCCCCGGAAGTCGACACGAAGAAGGGTAAGGGAACCCAGGTCCGTAGAAAACGATCCATATCTCGCTCGGTTTATGCCAAGTCTCACAATAAATCAAAAAACAAATCGAGGCAGACAGAGCCCGAAACGTTAGAGTTTGACCAACAGGAATTGCACCAAATCACCAAGCCGATTCGGGTATCTGCAACCTCGGGGATGCCTCAGCCGCGAACCTTAACGGTCATCCAGCCGCCGCAGCATATCCTTTCGGATAATTTTGCTGAACTGCGTACCCGTCAAAAGCTCTCCACTGTCCTGCCAACCCTTACCCGCAGCAGTTACGGACAAGCTAGTCTGCAGATCCTCGAGTAATCCTGGTTGGACAGGGCCAGCAAGAGAAGCAGAACCGTTCAGGAACCGGCGGGCGTACGTTTCAGAGATGGGTACGTTCCGCCTACGGGTTTACGGCATCCAGGGCTTGATCCAGGTCGTGGCGTAGATCTTCGAAATCCTCCAGACCAACCGAAATCCGAATCAATTGATCCTGGATCCCGTGGGTGGCTCGGTCTGCCGGCGCATAACTGGCGTGCGACATCGACGCCGGTTGTTCGATCAGCGATTCGACAGCTCCAAGACTCACCGCCAGTTGAAATAGACGGGTCCCTTCTGCCACCGCTTGCGCTGCTGCAAAGTCTCCGCGAACCTCGAAACTGATCATGGCACCAAACATTCCGGACATCTGCCCCCGGGCCAATTCGTGCTGCGGATGACTGGCCAAACCTGGATAAAGTACACGCTCCACCCGTGGATCTTGTTCCAGGAATTCGGCCAATTTCATTGCCGTGCGGCAATGTTCGCGGACGCGTAAGTCCAATGTTTTAATACCTCGGCTGACCAAAAACGAATCCAGCGGTGAAAGCACGGCACCGGTGGCATTCTGTATGAAGTACAACCGTTCGTACAACTCCTTGTTCTTCACCACCAGTGCTCCTCCCAGGACGTCACTATGTCCACCTAAGTACTTGGTCGCCGAATGCATCGTAACGTCGGCGCCCAATTCCAAAGGTCGTGTCAAAACAGGGGTAGCAAAGGTGTTATCGACACCGAGCCAGACGCCATGGCGCTGCGCTATGTCGGCGCACTTTTCTATCGACGTAATCGTCATCAGCGGATTGCCCGGGCTTTCGATCCAGATCAACCTGGTGCGGGGTTTCAAAGCGTTTTCCACGGCTGACGCATCACTTGCATCCACCAGGTTCACTTCGATGCCAACGTCTTTCACCACTTCATGAAACAACCGGTAGGACCCGCCATAGATATCCGTTCCAGCAACAATGTGATCCCCCGATTTCAGTAACATGGTGACCGCATGAGTCGCCGCCATACCGGATGCAAAGGCCAGTGCTCCAACACCTGACTCTAACGACGTTAATGTATTCTCCAGGTTTTTTCGGGTCGGATTACCACTTCGCGAATAATCAAACTCACCCCATTCTCCCGCCCCCGGCTGAACATAAGTCGATGCAACGTGAATGGGCGGTACGACGGCACCCGTTTGCGGGTCTCGCTCGTTACCTACATGAATGGCGCGTGTTCTGAAGTGATGTTGACTCATGAGACGTTGGAAAGTCCTGAAAAACTTGCACTAGGGAACGGTGAAACACTTTTGTACCGATTGAATTCAAAACAACATTTTGCAGTACGTTCATACTTTAGTCGCACGGACCGCACCGGCCTGCGTCATCACCGGCCTGCGTCATCACCGGCGCGTGGAGACCCGGGAGTCCCAACTGAGGTTGCTCAGCCGGCGTGAATACCCCGGCCAACTTGCTCCTGAAACAGGACCTGAGTTTCATTCCCTTCTGTCTTCACGGTCCTGCAGTTACGCTGTCTTATCCAGCGCCTGGGCCAGATCATCAATCAAGTCCGAAGCGTTCTCCAAGCCACAAGCCATGCGAATCATATTGTCAGGAATTCCGTACTGCCGGCGTTCCTGCGGAGTGCACTCATAGTAGCTCATTACGAGGGGTTGTTCGATCAGAGACTCGGCTCCTCCCAAACTGGGGGCAATCCGGGGCAACTCCACGGCGTCGACAATATCGGCCGTGGCGCGCCAATCCGCCCCTTTGACCAGGAACGTCACCAGCCCACCAAAACCCTGCATCGTTCGTCGCGCCAGATCATGGTGGGGATGGCTCTCCAGGCCCGGATAAAGGACCCGTTCCACCCGCGGATGCGTGTTCAGGAATTCGGCCACGGCCTGGCCGTTCGCGTTGTGACGCTGCATCCTTAATTCAAAGGTTTTCAAGCCTCTCAAGAGAAGATAAACATTGTGAGGTGAATTGACGGACCCCATGATTCCCCGCAAATTACGAACCGGTTCAAGTTTTGAAGAGGATCCGATAATTGCTCCGGCCAACAGATCGTTGTGCCCTCCCATGTATTTAGTGGCCGAGTGCAGGACGTAGTCGACACCCGCAGCAATTGGCTGCAAGTTGTAAGGGGTGGCAAGGGTGGCATCAATCAGGGTCTCGATCTGGTGCCTCTGACCTATTTCCACAAACCGATCCAGATCAACAACACTGAGATGAGGGTTGGTCGGCGATTCACTCACGAGGAGTTTGGTTTGAGGAGAAATCGCAGCCTCCATCGCCTTATAATCGCTCGTCTTTACCTGTTTGGTCACAACACCAAACCGCGAGAGATGCTTGACACAAAACTCACGGCTGCGGTGATAACATTCGTCAAAGAAGATGATCTCGTCGCCCTGGTTAAGCTTGGAAATCAGAAGTCCCGCGATGGCCGCCATCCCACTGGAAAAAAGCAACGCTTCCTCGCCACCTTCCAGCGACGCCAACTTCTTTTCGAGCACCCTTTCGCTCGGATTCCCGTAGCGCCCGTACTCTTCTCGCGGCAACTTTTCCTCAATGTACTGTATGACGGAGTCGGTGTCGGAAAACGTGTAGGTGGAGGCGCAAAAGATGGGATCGGTGATACTGTCCCCCGACTTTTGCCTGTTTTCACCGCCGTGGATAGCCGTCGTCGAAAGCTGCCGCTGGGATGCAGACTGAGAAAGTGATTTCTGGTTCGACATGGGTGCTTCTTTCAAAAAAAAAACGGCGATACCTTTTCAAAAGGAACTGCCGCGCAACCGTGGAACCAAGTTTTACCACCCTGTGACCCAGGTCAACTCGGGCCAAGTGAAATGGTGGCACTTTAGCAGTCAGGCTGCAAGCGGCCGCAAATCCCTACTGCTGCCATTTTAAAGTCTGGCCTGGCCGAGAGCAAGCAGTTACCGACCCGCTTCTCCATTTTTTTTGACTTTGCGGCATTTACGCATTTCCAGCTGTCATCCAACCGGTGAGCCGCCGGGGACTTGCGTCGACTCGCAAAACTTAGGCCGAGCGGGCCAGCTGCGGCAACTCGGGCCTGCACCGCATGAACCAGCACCATGACGCACACGCCTTTCGTTCGCAAGCCACGGGCGAATGTTCTTCTCACGATGTACTGCGGGTCAACCAAGCCAGGCTCCGGCCAAGCCATTTGGCACCTCCGTGAACTCCGGATTCCTCATACAACGTCAACTGCGGCAGACACTTATATCTCCTCGCCAAACTCGCCTTGGCACATTAGAATAGAGTGGAACCACGTTGTCGTCTGGAGGGGTTACGATGAGTTTTTGGCCGCGCCGGCTTGGGTGGATCGCCTGCTGCCTGGTGAGTACACCGCTGGCATACCTGCATGCCGATTCCAAAGCAGTCATTGATTTTCAACGTGACGTGCGACCCATTCTCTCCGATGCTTGCTTTCAATGCCACGGACCGGACGCGGAACAACGGGATTCCGATTTGCGACTGGACACCCGTGAAGGCGCCTTTACGGATCTCTCCGGTCAACAGTCCATCGTGCCCGGTGATCGCTCGCAAAGCGAGCTTTACGTGCGCATCACGCATTCCGATCCGGACCAGCGCATGCCGCCGGTCGACACGAATCGGCAATTGACATCCAACGAAATTGAATTAATCGGCCGCTGGATTGATGGGGGTGCCAACTGGAACGAACTCTGGTCCCTTACCTCCCCGCAGCGGCCGCCACTACCTGACGTGCAACGCGGCAACTGGCTGCGTCATCCCATTGATTCGTTTGTCCTCTCGCGCCTGGAAAGCTTGGAATTGACACCTTCGGACGAGGCAAACAAGGAAACCTTGATTCGACGACTTTCGTTGGATTTAACAGGACTGCCTCCGACGGTCGATCAAATCGACAATTTTGTCACCGATTCGTCCCCAGCCAGTTACCAGCGTCTGGTGGATCGCCTGATGGCCTCGCCACGCTACGGGGAACGGATGGCCGTCCAGTGGCTGGACGCGGCCCGTTACGCCGACACCAGTGGCTATCAGATGGATGGGCCACGCCAAATGTGGCGTTGGCGCAACTGGGTGATCGAGGCCTTCAATTCCGGAATGCCCTATGACCAATTCACGATTGAACAGTGTGCCGGAGATTTACTTCCCAACCCTTCCCTGGATCAGCTCATCGCCACGGGTTTTCACCGCAACCATCGCGGCAATGCAGAAGGCGGCATCATCCCGGAAGAATACCGTGTCGAATATGTCGTGGACCGTGTGGAGACCACGTCAACCGTTTGGTTGGGGCTCACCCTGGGATGCGCCCGTTGCCACGACCACAAATACGATCCGATATCCCAGCGCGAGTTTTATGAATTCTTTGCCTTTTTCAACAACGTGCCTGAACGTGGCAAAGCCCGCAAATGGGGAAATTCGATTCCCCACATCAAAGCCCCCACCCGGGACCAGGCAGAAGCGCTCGCCCGTTTGGATCGCAAGATCGAACAGGCTGAATTTCATATGGAGCAACACGCAGCTCAGCTCGAGGCGGCCCAAGTGGCGTGGGAAGCTGAATTTAAAATCGCTGAATTACAGAATGACGACCAACTGCTCGGCCAACCCGTGATCCAGTTGACAATGGACGATGCCCACTCCGTGACTGGAAGCAGTGCCAACGATTTAAAACCCCGCTGGGAAGGAGATGCGACTTTTCGTGAAGGTCGTTTGGGACAAGCGGGGCACTTCGATGGAACGCGTTACCTGGAAGTCGGAGATGTGGCAACGTTTGACTACGATGACGCATTTTCTATCAGTGCTTGGGTACATCCTGAAGGTGGGTCTGGCGGCACGATTGTCTCCAAGATGCAATCGGACACCGATGAACAAAAAGGATACAGCGTCGAACTGATTGACGGACACTGGCACATTCATCTGGTTCGCCGCTGGCTGGATGATTGCCTTCGAGTCCGCAGCGTCGATAGTTTTCCCGCAAATAAGTGGCACCACCTTCTGGTCACCTACGACGGAACACGCGTGTTTCAAGGAGTCCGTCTTCATATTGACGGCGACCTGGTTCCATTGGAAATTATTGTCGACGATTTACAACAACCGTTCCTGGTTCCCGACCCGCTGCGGATCGGCGCCCGCGGAACACAGTACCGCTTTCATGGCCTGATCGACGACGTGCGACTGTTCGACTCGCAGTTGTCACAGGAAACAGCCCGCCTGCTGGCAACCGATCAATCGATCGAGCAGATCCTTGCCCTGCCACGAGGCAAACGAAGCGAGAACCAGTCCTTGAAACTTCGTCGTTACTTCATCGAGTTTCACGCGCCGCAGGCAATCCGCGATGCGCGCCAGCATTGGGTCATTTTACAACATCGCCGACGGCAGTTTCAGGACGCGATCGGTACGGTCATGGTGATGCAGGAATTGAAAACGCCGCGTGAAACCTTCGTGCTCAACCGCGGACGTTATGACGCCCCCGGCAAACAAGTTCAGGCAAATGTTCCTACCTGTTTCCCTTCCTTGCCCGACAACGTCGAGCGAAACCGACTGGCTTTGGCGCGGTGGCTGGTTGATCCGGCCCATCCGTTGACCGCTCGAGTTGCCGTCAACCGGGTCTGGCAGTTACTGTTTGGCCAGGGACTGGTGCGAACCGCGGAGGACTTCGGCTCGCAGGGAGAAAAACCGAGCCATCCTCAATTACTGGATTGGCTGGCGGTCGAACTACCGCAAGCCGGATGGGATTCAAAAAGGCTACAACGTTGGATTGTGAGCAGTGCCACCTATCGGCAGACGTCACGGGTTTCGCCCGACCGACTCGAAGCAGATCCGGAAAACCGCTGGCTGGGACGGGGTGCCCGGTACCGGATGTCAGCCCACATGATTCGCGACCAGGCCCTGGCCGCCAGCGGCCTCCTGACGCAACAACTGGGCGGGGCCTCCGTCAGGCCTTATCAACCGGCGGGACTCTGGGTCGAGTTGACCCTGGAAGAATCCCGTTATGTGCAGGACAAAGGACCCGACCTTTACCGACGCAGTCTGTACACCTATTGGAAACGAACGGTAGCCCCACCAAGCATGCTGGTGATGGATGCCGCACCTCGCGAAATCTGCACGGTACGCACGTCTCGTACCAATACCCCACTGCAGGCACTGACGTTGATGAATGACGTGACTTTTGTCGAAGCGTCCAGGGCACTTGCAGAACGGGCCCTGCTGGAAGGCGGACCGGACGACGCGCAGCGCCTCACACACGCCTTTCGCCTGGTCACTTCGCGCCGGCCCAGTTCCCGAGAATTGCAGGTCTTGGAGTCGGCGCTCCAGTTCCACCGACAACGGTACGGCGACGAACCGGATCGAGCTCAAAAACTTATTGAATCCGGCGATTCAACACCGGATCCGTCCCTGAATGCCACCGACTTGGCGGCCCATACATTGGTGATGAATATGCTTCTGAACCTGGATGAAGTCATCACCAGGGAATGAGGAACCAGCGGTCACCGCACCTGACAAACGATTGAAGAGAAAGTTCTTCCCGTAAACTCACAATTCCAACACCCGAATCACTGCTCTGCACCATGAACCATTTCACGAAATCCCCGTCACTTGGAGAAATGCATCGCCGGCAATTCCTGTGGGGCGTCCCTACCGGTGTCGGTGCCGCAGCGATTCACAGCCTCCTGGCCCAAGACGGACAAACTGCGCCGGCCTCTGCCGATGCCAAGATCCCAGCCCACGGCCTGCACCTGCCCCCCACAGCCAAACGCGTGATTTATTTATTTCAATCCGGCGCACCGTCCCAGCTAGAGTTGTTTGATTACAAGCCCAAACTCTCCGGCTTGCGTGGGAACGATTTGCCCGCGTCGGTTCGGCAGGGCCAACGTCTCACGACCATGACGGCGTCTCAGACACATTTCCCCATCGCACCAAGTATCTTTCAGTTTGCCCAGCACGGAAAGTGCGGAGCATGGGTCAGCGAACTGATGCCGCACACAGCCGAAGTCGTGGATCAGCTCTGTTTCATCAAATCGATGCACACCGAGGCCATCAATCATGATCCGGCTATCACGTTCTTTCAGACCGGGGCCGAATTGGCCGGCAGGCCCAGCATCGGTTCCTGGGTGACATACGGACTCGGCAGCGACAGCCAGAATCTTCCCGCCTACGTGGCACTGATTTCGCAAGGCTCCGGATCGTCCGGACAACCTCTCTACGATCGCCTGTGGGGCAACGGATTCTTGCCCTCCAAGTACCAGGGAGTAAAGTTTCGCTCCGTCGGAGATCCTGTGCTCTACCTCTCCGATCCCCCCGGCATTGAATCCACCGAGCGACGCCGGATGCTGGATGACCTGGCGGAACTCAACCAGCTGAAGCTGGAACAACACGGCGACCCGGAAATCGCAACACGCATCGCCCAGTATGAACTGGCTTATCGCATGCAGTCGGCCGTTCCTGAACTGGCAGACGTCGCCAGCGAACCGGAACATATTTTCAAGCTCTACGGCCCCCACTCGCGGCAGGCTGGAACTTTCGCTGCCAATTGCCTGCTGGCTCGCCGACTGGTGGAACGCGGTGTCCGCTTCGTCCAACTCTTTCATCGTGGCTGGGACCAACATGGAAAATTACCCGATGGAATCAGCAAACAATGTGATGACACCGACCAGGGTTCTGCCGCACTGGTCAAGGACCTGGCGCAACGTGGCCTGCTGGAAGATACGCTCGTGGTTTGGGGTGGCGAGTTCGGTAGAACGGTATACTGCCAGGGTCGCATGACTCACAACGACTATGGCCGGGACCATCATCCCCGCTGCTTCACGGTTTGGATGGCGGGGGGTGGAATTCGTCCGGGAATGACCTACGGTGCGACCGATGACTTTTCCTACAACATCACCAGTGATCCGGTCCACGTCCACGACCTGCAGGCCACGATTCTTCGTTGCCTCGGAATTGACCACACACGGCTGACTTTCAAATATCAAGGAAGACGCCACCGACTGACCGACGTCGGTGGCCACGTGTTGAAAGAAGTACTGGCCTGAAACCACGACCGGCAAGCACCCAACCCGACATTTCAGGTGGAAAGCAGCAAGAGTCCGGCAGGCCGGAGAAACGCTAGCCCTGCTGCCGACCTGCCTGCCTAACCAATGTCTTTGGTGCATTCTCTCTTGACGACGCCTATCCGGCTCGCGATGATTCGAGCCTTTTGAGAGCAGTCCCATGGCCCGTCGCGTCGATGTTCAGATTATGGCTGGACAATTTTCTGGACCTCCCCGCTGGTAACATGCACCCATGAAACACTCACACGCTCTGCAGTACCTGGCGGTGGCACTCCTGGTCTGCCTGATTGGATGCCAGACGCCTACTGCCTACCGGAGTCGCCAAAACACACGGGACTTTTCTTTGTTCGGTGGTTTGGCCGGAGCCGGGCTGGGAACAGCCCTGAGCAAAGGTAACAGCAACACGGGCGAGAACGCCTTGTTGGGTGCAGCGCTGGGCGCGCTGACAGGCGCAGCCGTGGGGAGTCACATGGATGACGTCGAAGCCCGCAATCAGACGCTGTTCGAACAACACCTGGGACGCCAGTTGGCGGGAGCCGTTACCAAGGACGACGTGATTTCGATGAGCCAGGCCGGCTTGAGTGATGAAGTGATACAAACACACATTGCCAGGCATGGGATTGCAAGGCCACTCACAACGCAGAATCTGATTGAGCTGAGCCAACAGGGAGTGAGTGACGGAGTTTTGCAGGCCATGCAAGCTCCACCGATACCGCGCATTCCACCGTCATCACAAGTTCCGGTCATCGTCGAAGAACACTACTACGGTGGTCCCCACTTTTTACCCACCTGGAGTCCTCACTACGGTCATCAGCAGCACTGTTATCCCCACCAACGGCCCGGATTCAGTTGGGGACTCTCTTTCGGCAACTAGGCCAGCGGCCTGGAACCCTTCCTTTGAGCGTCACCGTGGATTGGGAATGTTAAATAAGGTCACGGCGAACCTCGTCGAGCAGTCCCTTTCATAAAAACCTGTGTTTTGGCTGTTAAACCGATGTGGTCCAAGGGCTATAAGAATGTGCTCCTACTTCTTGGCGTCCTCGCGCTCACCTACGTCTCAATCGGTGCCCTCCTGATGATTTTCGAAGAACGATTGATTTTCCATCCCAGATGTTACCCCGAGGGAAACTGGAACCCGAGTGAAATCCCGTTTGAAGACGTCCACTTCACTGCCACCGACGGAACCAAATTACACGCCTGGTACCTACCCCACAAGCAGCCACGGGCTTACATCCTGTACTGCCATGGTAATGCGGGCCATCTGGCGGACCGGGAATTTTTGTTGCGAATCCTTCACAACCACCTGGATGCCGCAGTCTTTATTTTTGACTATCGAGGTTACGGCCGCAGCGAAGGTCACCCGGACGAAGCGGGCGTCTTACTGGACGCCCGCGCGGCCCGGACTGCGTTTGCCCAACAGGCGGACATCACGCCGGCGGACATGATCTTGATGGGACGCTCCCTGGGAGGCGCGGTGGCCGTCGCCTTAGCCGCCGCAGAGCAACCACTTGGCCTGGTGCTGGAGAGCACTTTCACCAGTCTGCCCGACGCCGCGGCCACCCTTTATCCCTGGCTCCCGGTCCGTTGGCTGATCAGGACTCAATTGGACTCGTTGACGAGGATACAGTCTTATCCGGGTCCCCTCCTGCAGAGCCATGGTGACAGGGATGAAATCATTCCATTTGAGTTAGGAAGAAGGCTTCACGCATCCGTTCCGGGCCCCAAGCAGTGGGTCACGATTCCTGGTGGAACGCACAACTCAACGCAGTCTGGCGAGTACTACGCCGCACTTCAACACTTCATCCATCAATTTACGGCTCCCTCACCAAGATCGCGCCCTGCACCCGACCTGCTTCCCTAATCTGCACAGCGGACCTACGAGCGGCGCGATTTCGCTAAAAGGGTAATTCCGGCAACTGCAGCAGCAGCAGTGAAGTACCACAGGATGGAAATCCCCGAGATCCTCCAGGGGGCGCCAATATGGGAATCTAAAGAATCCACCGTATCGTCCGGCCCGCGGTCATAGACCATGTACCAAGGAGCGTCTAACGCCGTGATAGCGAAAATAGCGGCCACCACCAGGAGGATACCTCCCAGCACGGCAAGCCTTTGTCGCGAAAGTTGCTGCTGTGATTTTTTTTCCGGCACGTTTTCTGTCGGTGCAGCCGTTTCACCACTGACCGTCACCTGAGACGGTTCGCGATCGACTCCTTCGACTTCCGGGTTGTCATCGCCGGGCGCAGGGTGTTGCGTGTCTCGCTCACTTTCAGCTGCCATGTTGGATCTCCGTGTCATCAAGCGGGGCAAGTCCATGCCCCTCTCTGGTGATTACTTCCGCATCATGCGACCGCCATCCATCTTCAACCTTACCGCAACCTCGGTCAGGCTTTATTCTTGGCCCGTTCTTTTAAAAATCGACATGACCAGCTGCCGGGTTCCAGAAGAAATGCCGGGAATTGAGCTCTCACGAGGTCCCGCAACATTTAAGATTTCGATCTCGTACTCTTTCATCCAGGCGCGCACCGCTTCCGGGCAGGGATTCTCCGATAAATCCACCCGGAAACAGGGTTTACCATGTTTTTTCGCGAGTCGGTAAGTCAACCGGGTTCCTCCTTGAAGTCTACCCCGGTGGATGATCAGTGTCCCGTCGGAATCCAGCACGTTTTGCTCCGTCCGCACCCAATACTCCGCAAATTTACTTTCTTTCAATTCATACTTTGACGGAATGGTACCATCTTCCGCCAGGCGACCTCGTGGACACCAGCCGCCGTGTTCGATTCCCATCTCAATCGCAGCATCAAGCGCTCCGCGATCTACCCCAGTCTGACCGCCAGAAATAATACGTTTAATGTTGACCGAAGGGGATGAACGAGGCATCGACTGACGTACCGTACGGATCCGTGAAGCTGTCTTCAGGTTAACCGTTTCAAGTACATTTGGCGACCCGCAAGCGAGCGCTACGACTGCGGGGATTGGCAGCCACTTCCGTGGGAGAAGGCCGGATCGGTTTTTTCGTCAGTGGCTCCAGCCGAGGATCATCACGAAATGCCCGCTTAACAAGGCGATCTTCCAACGAATGAAAACTAATGATGGCAAGTTTTCCACCGGAAACCAAGCAGTCAGGAAGCCTGTGGAGAGCCGTTTCCAAGGCCTTTAATTCTTCGTTGATCGCGATCCGTAAAGCTTGAAACGTCCTGGTAGCAGGATGAATACGCTGACGAGATGTTTTTTTTGGCATCGCACTGCAGATCAACTGGGAAAGTTCCTTGGCCGTGCGGATCGGCCGGGAATGGCGCTCTTGGACGATGCGTCTTGCAATGCGACGGCTGTAACGTTCTTCGCCATATTGATAGATGATATCAGCCAGGTGGCGTTCCCCCAGACGGTCCAAAAGACGGTATGCAGGCTCGCCTTCGAGAGGGTCAAACCGCAAATCGAGGGGACCTTCAGCATCGAAACTGAACCCCCGTTCCGTGTCGGCCAGTTGATCACTCGATAACCCTAAATCCAAAAGAATCGCATCCACTTGCTGCTGTCCGTCCTCGTGCAGTACCTCCGGAAGGTCGGCAAAGTTGGAAACACGCAACTGAACGGGCAGTTGCGTTTCCTCGACCCACTGTTGCGAGGCACGCACCGCCTCCGGGTCACGATCCAGGGCAATCACACTCCCCCCCGGCGCGATGCCCTCGGCCAGCAGGCGGGTATGCCCCCCTCCACCTAAAGTTCCGTCCACCACGATCTGCCCGCTGCGCAGTTCGAACGCGTGCAGTATCTCGTCGACAAGTACCGGTACGTGCTGCGACATGAGGTGAAATCGGAAGGCTGTGAAACAAGACGCTGTGAAACAAGACGCTGTGAAACTGTAGTTTGTCGACTCGACTTCATAAAGACCAGCAGGGTTCTAAATTTTTTTGTGCCTTTTCAGTGGCACGGACCGCGTGTTTCGTAGAGCCCGGTGTACGCATCATTGACCCTTTGCAGAGAGAAGTTTTCGGCGACGTGCCGTCGATTTCCCTGACCCAAACGACGTGCCCGCTGTGGCGATTCGGCCAGAGCCACCACCCGTTCCAGAAATTCCTCCGCATTTCCCAGCGGGGCTACCTGTTCGGCCGAACCCGGACCGACAATCTCTCGAACTCCCTCGACATCCATGGCAACCACCGGCAACTGGCAGGCCATCGCTTCCAGCAACGCGTTGGACATTCCTTCCCAACGCGACGGAAGAACAAACAGGTGTGCCGCTTTCATCATTTCCAGAACATCATCACGCCAGCCGAGCAGGTGAACCCGATCTTCCAATCGACTGGCCTTCACTTTTCGATGAGCCGACTGGAAGTACGGCCCCTCGCCCACCAGAAGCAACTCATGATCGGGAAGTCGCTGTAACAGAGCAGGAGCATGACCGAGCAGCCAGTCAATCCCTTTCTGCCGATCCATACGGGACACACAAATAATGACCTGACGACCGGAAGCGATTCCCAGGTCCTGCAGGTCCGCAGGACTTCGAGCGTCAACAGCCTCTAAATCGATTCCGTTGGGGATGACGGTCAACTTGGACGCGGGCAATCCACCGACCGAGCAGGCGTACGAGGCGACGGATTCACTCACACAAACGAATTGACTGATTTGTGAGGCCAGCCAACGCTGAACGCGCCAACGCCAGGACACCGGTTCCGCCACACGCAGCCCGAGAAAAATTGCCGGGATCTTCGCGCGCCTTGCGGCCAGAGCGCCCACGACATTTGCGTGAAACAAAAACGACTGCACACACTGAGGACGTTGTTCTCGAAACAAATGACACAGCCGACGAACCGCCGACCAGAACTGCCACCAGTGCGTGCAACCCAGGTAGTGGACGGGAAGCCGTGCCTCCGATAACACCTTCACGAGTGCGTCCCGACGGTCCGGCTTGGGACCCAGGGAATACACCTCCGGCTGGAAACCGCGTTTCGCCAACCCGACGGCCAGTTGGGTCAGAGATTTCTCCGCGCCTCCCATCCGGAGGTCCGTGATGACAAGTGCCAAACGAATTGTTTGCGGTGAATTCACGTGCTACGTCAAACAGAAAATGATGTTAAAAACCACAAAAATTAACTTACTGCAGACCAACGAACGCGGATAACCAACGGCCTATCACACCGCCCTGTACCGGAATCTCTCCCCCGGTAGCGAACCTTGCCTTGTCCAGCATGAACCCTCCACCTGCCGGAAGTTGATGCGGAGTACTGCCCATGCCAGTCCAAGTCTAAGCCTAATCTCCACGACTCACTGCAGCCAAGAGGGGGCGAGCACCACAGGAGAAGGTTTTCTGATAGACTCTCTTCAAGTTGGCCTGCTGGCCGTTGCCGGTCCACGATTTCAGGTAGTCGCAGCTTTCCCCATTGCTCGGACGCACTTCCGCTGACTCATGAGTGAACTGAATCAATACCACTACGACTTACCCAAAGAACTCATTGCCCAGTTTCCGGTCAAGGAACGAGCCGATGCGCGGTTGCTGGTGGTCAATCGGGCGACCAATCGAATGGATCACTGGCACGTGCGGGACTTGCCGGAAATCTTGTCGGCCCACGACTGCCTGGTCCTGAACAATAGCCGCGTCCTGCCTGCCCGCTTAGTCGGTTTTCGTACCAGCACCCAGGGAAGGTGGCAGGGATTATTTCTGGAAGCCAGTCCGGATGGACTCTGGAAAATGCTCTGCAAGACCCGCGGCCGACTGGCCGCGGGGGAAACCGTTCAAGTCGTGGATCGTGATGCTCGCCCCAGCTTTCAACTGCTCATGGGAAACAAGCTGGAGGATGGGATCTGGGTAGCACGCCCGACCGTGGAGGAGGATGCCCTGACATTGCTGGAAGCTTCCGGTCGCGTTCCCCTGCCCCCCTACATTCGCGGCGGCGAAATGGTCGACTCCGATGTGTCGGCTTACCAGACCGTCTACGCTGACCAACCCGGATCGGTTGCCGCCCCAACAGCCGGATTGCACTTCACCCGACCATTACTGGACAAGTTGTCCCTCGCTAACGTGAGTTCCTGCCAAGTGACACTGCACGTCGGGCGGGACACTTTCAGGCCCCTTACCGCTGAACACCTGGAAGATCACCGCATGCATAGTGAATGGGGATCCATCGAAGCCGGGACCGTGGACCAGTTACAAAACGCCCGCTCCCTTGGAGGACGGGCCATCGCCGTCGGTACCACCTCGTTGCGCGTACTCGAAACGGCCGCCATGAGCGGAACGCTCTCACCCTGGAAAGGACACACCGATTTATTTGTGAGGCCCCCTTTCCAGTTCCACGGTGTTGACGCATTACTGACCAATTTTCACTTACCCCGCACTTCTTTACTGGTTCTCGTCGCGGCATTTGCCGGAAAGGACTTGATTCGAAGAGCCTACGACGAAGCCATTGCAGAAAAATACCGTTTCTACAGCTACGGCGACACGATGCTGATTCTTTAGTACTGGCTGTACTGCGCATCAAATGGAGGTGTGCTGAAGCAGCACGGAGCGGAGAAATTATCCCGGGGGGGGTTGAAAGACGTCCAAATCAACAAACAATAGCAACACCTGCGGTCCCGCACGCACGGCTCGTTGTTGAATCCTGGTACAGTGGCAGAGTGTTCGTCAGGATCCCGGCAGTGCAAAATCATATCCAGAAATGACCAGCTCTCCCTGAACCGGAGGAGATTCACCTTCCCCTTTTCAGGTTCCATGGCGGTTGCCATCCTGGCGATGGATTACCGCTGATGAACCAAACAGCTACCAAACCGCAGCACACAGATCGAAAGGAGTCTTCCCATGACCATGGTGCAAACCGAACAGGTGTTGGTCGTCCCCACCGAACTTTTCCATCGGCTTGGCTATTTCCAGGGATTTTCGTCTGATACGAGTCGCTACCTCGACGAACTGCTGAGTCCCGCCAACACCAGCTATCGCCCCCGTAGTGAAATGGAAAACGACCCCAGTTTCAAGCAACTCATTCCCTATGTCGTGTTCTGCCATCGGAGTCCACAGGACCAACCATCCGTCTTCTGCTACACAAGAGGTACCGGGCAGGGCGAACAACGTCTTCATCGCAAGCGCAGCATCGGAGTGGGCGGGCATATTTCATCGGAAGATGTCACGGCATCCAGCGAAAACAACCCCTACGAGGAAGGCTTGCAACGCGAACTAAACGAAGAGGTTCTCATCGAGACACCCTATCAATCACGCTGCGTGGGGTTGATTAATGACGACGAGACCGACGTGGGAAAAGTCCACCTGGGTGTCGTGCACCTGTTTACCGTCGGGCAGCCGGCCGTCCGTCCACGGGAAAGCGAGATCGTGGATGCCGGCTTTCACAGCGTTGCAGAACTCAACAAGAACCTGGACGAGTTTGAAACCTGGTCAAGCATCTGCCTACAAGCACTGTTTGGAAGCGACCGGCAGCAGGAATCCCTACCCGGGTAGGGTCGCCTCCGGGTCAGGCAGCGCCATGCTCCTGCCTGGAGTTGACCACAGCCTGCAAGAACAGGTGCAGATCCCGGGCCTGCAGGCGGAAACGACCATTTCGTCCTGCATTCGTCCCGACCTTCCTGCCGTCTCGGTCAGGGAACTGCGAACCCTTGCGGCAGGCAAAGTTTTTTTGCCCGGGTATTTTCTGCCACGGCAGTGGCAACCGGATCAACCCGGTTCATGTTCCAACAGCCAATCTTCCAGGTTCACATGTTTCAACAGCGGCGCACGCAACAGCGCGGCCCGGGAAGGTAACAAGGCACTGAGCCAGGGTCGCCGAATAATGTTCGACAGCGCCCGCATGCCGATGCTTCCTCGTGTCTGGCCCTCTACATCGACGCTCAAACGTTGAAACGTGGCCGGTATCAGATTGGGTTGCGGACCCACATGAACCAGGGTCCTCACACCCCTCGACAGCGTCGCATAAACCGCGTCCCACAAGCGTTGGGGTTGGTCAATCCAACGACATAACATTTCACGCGCGTTGTAATCATGGTAACCCACATCCCCGGTGACCAGCGAGAAGATTTCCGGCTTCGGTTCTCTGAACCCGCCCTGGATCGTGTGCATCATCAATGCCGACCGATTCGGAATATTTCTTTCCCAGACAATGCACGTATGCATGGGTGGCCAGCGATGTTGGTTTTTCCTCAGATAAATTCTGTTCGGAAGAACTTCTCGCAATGACTCTTTAAATCGATCCACCGTATCTCCCTGCCCCAACAACAAGACGGAGTTGGGAGAAAGATAAGCTGACACGCCAATCACACCGCGACCTTCGCTATTGATTCGTACACATTGGCGTTGCACGTCATTCAACGGCAATTCGGGGCCACGGGAAAACAGCACCCCCATGGTCACATCGTGAGCAAGCTCGGCAACTTCATCGGCATGCGTCAGGAGCACTCTCAGTGGACCCTCCATCTCATGAACGCCAGCCGCGATGACAGCGGTGACTTCGCCCAGGCTGTAACCGTACAGAAGCTTTGACTGACGATAGTCGATTCCAAAAAACTCCTGGAGAAGTTCAAGCTGCGCCAGTTCCATACACACCACGAGCGAGATCGCATCGCTATAGGTCTTCAAACTCGTCTCACGTCCCTGGCGGACCCGGCTTACCAAATCGACGTCGCGTCGTGTCACGTCACTGCAGATCCGGGAACCGCGGAGCAGATGTTTTTGAACGATCGGACCGTAGGCGGCATGCTCCAGCAATTCGGCACTACGACCCAAATTGGTCATATTGTAGCCGCGAAAGGCAAATGCGGACTCGGATAGAGCAGATTGAAGATCAAATTCCATAGAAAACAACGATTTCTCTGAAGGGAAGAACAGCCGCAAGTCAGCCTAGACGTCTGGCCCCGGTAGCACCAAGTCCGTCTGTGGGAACCAGACAACGACGACTCGCCCGAGCGGTTGCCGCAGTTCACCTGATTGCAACTCACCAAGCTCAAGTTGTACCAAGCACCTATCATCCGGGCACTAGCAAATGTTAAGGTACCTGTTTGAAAATACTTTTCTGGAAAAAATTTTTCAACCTCACTGACCCTCGGCAAGCCGTCGACAGGGCCCAGAGCATGATTTGCGACCTTTCAGGTAAAACTGCGGTGGTGACAGGTGCTGGCGGCGGCATCGGCCGGGCGACCGCCCTGGAACTTGCCCGGGCCGGTGCAGATCTGGTGATTCACACCGGAACTCGTTCCCACAGGCTGGCAGCCCTGGCCGAGCAACTGCGCCAGTCGAAACGAAATATCCACTCCGTCGTGGCCGATTTGCGTCACCAGGATACCCATCAGAGTTTCGTGGACGAGGCCTGGTCTTTCCAGGGCAGCGTCGATGTCTGGGTGAACCTTGCCGGCGCAGACGTTTTAACGGGAGAAGCTGCCGACCTTTCATTCGAACAGAAGCTGGCAGCCCTCTGGAACGTTGACGTGCTGGCAACGATCGGGCTTTCGCGTTTAGCGGGGTCGAGGATGGCCGGGCAGACGACCGCAGCCGGGTCCGCATGTATCATCAATATCGGCTGGGACCAGGTCCAATGCGGTATGGAGGGTGATAGCGGCGAGATGTTTTCCGCTGTCAAAGGTGCCGTGACCGCGTTCACCAGGAGCCTGGCCAAATCGCTGGCACCCCGGGTCCGCGTGAATTGTCTTGCTCCCGGCTGGATTCGCACCGGGTGGGGACAACAAGCCTCTGAGTACTGGCAGGAAAGAGCCCAAAACGAATCTTTGTTGAATCGCTGGGGAACTCCGGAAGATGTAGCTCAAGCAGCCTGCTTTCTGGCCTCGCCGGCAGCAAACTTTATGACGGGACAGACCCTCAACATTAATGGTGGCTTCCGACACGCGATTTCCAATCAAGGAACCGGTGGTGCGTGACCCCGGCCAACTCTGACCCATCCCATGTGCCATGCCTGTCGAACATCTTCATTTCGTGACAGGACGTCTCGCGGAATCATCACTCCGGGCGGTCATCGACCAGGAGGCGAACCAGTCCGGGTTCCGCTATTCGATCGACACACTGCCCATCTCCGTGGCGGCGCTCATGACCCCGGACTGGATTGCCAAACGAATCCGACCACCCGCTGTCACGTCACGAATCATCATCCCCGGCTACTGCTCCGGTGAGCTGGAACCGATTGTGCAGCGCACAAACTGTGTCGTGGACCGCGGTCCAAAAGATTTGCGACAACTACCCGCCTGGCTGGGTAGAAGCTCTGCCGTTGTCGACGATTACGGAGAGTATGACATCCAAATCATTGCCGAGATCAACCACGCCCCGGACCTGTCACAGGAAGAGATCCTTAAAACGGCCCAACACCTCAAACAGAGCGGGGCCGACATCATTGACGTGGGATGCAATCCGGGCGAACCGTGGCTGGGAGTCAAAGATTGTGTCCGCAGGCTGCACGAACAAGGCTACCGGGTCTCCATTGACAGCCTGAATCCGACCGAAATCGAACTGGCCGTACGCGGCGGTGCTGAACTGGTCTTGTCGGTCAATGCTGCTAACCGGGACGCCGCTTCTGACTGGGGATGTGAGGTCGTTGCCATTCCAGACGTCCCTGACGACGTACAAAGTCTGCGAGAAACTGTCAGCCACCTGGAAAACAGGGGAATCAAGTTCCGCGCTGATCCCGTGCTGGAACCGGTCGGCCTGGGATTCACAGCAAGTCTTGCCAGGTACATCGACTTTCGACGAGAACACCCCGAGATTGAAATGATGATGGGGATTGGAAATATTACCGAGTTGACGGACGTCGACTCGGGTGGAATGAACGTCCTGCTACTCGGCATCTGCCAGGAACTTGGCATCCGCAGTGTGCTCACCACCGAAGTCATTAACTGGGCCTGCACCAGTGTCCGAGAGTGCGATTTAGGTCGACGTCTTGTGCATTATGCCGCCACCCACCGTGTTCTCCCAAAACACCTGGACCCGCAACTGGTTACGTTACGTGATGTGAACACATTTCCACACCCTCCGGAATTCCTGGACCAATTGTCCTCTCACATCAAAGACAACAACTTTCGCATTTTTGCCCAAGAGGATCAGCTTCACCTGCTTTCCGCCAATTTGCATCTGACCGGCCAGGACCCGTTTCAGCTGTTTGAGGAACTGCTCCGTCACGACCCGGCCAATATGGACCCTTCCCATGCATTCTATCTGGGCTACGAATTTTCCAAGGCGGTCACGGCCTTGACCTTGAATAAGAAATATAGCCAGGATGAATCCCTGGACTGGGGCTACCTGACGGTGCCCGAAGCGAGCCATCGACTACGTCGGTCTGCAGCCCGGCGGACGAAAAAATCATGACTTCAGATGGAACCGATTTGCAAACCCTTCACTGAATTGACACGGCGGACCTGCCACAGGAACTCCCCGAAACAATTGGTTCGACAACGTGATCCTGAGCTGAGAACCAGGTCGGACATTCAACATCGAGCGTAGTAGAACACAGACCGCCATGAACACCGAGACTTGTGAAATAAGCGTGCCCCTGGTGGAAGAACTCGAAAACTGGGTGGAACCAGTGGATCTCTTCTCCCATTTCAGCGCCCTGCCTCACTGCGTTTTTCTGGATAGCGCAACTCAGCACGCGCGACTGGGCAGGTACTCCTATCTGGCTGCCGATCCTTTCCAGTTCGTCGAGGTCCCAGCCGATGGCAGCGACGGACTGCGTCTCCTGGAGAACCTGCTGGGGGCCTGGCCCTGCCAGACAATCAGCGACCTTCCTCCCTTCCAGGGCGGAGCTGCAGGTTTGTTGAGCTACGATCTTGCTCACAGCCTCGAAAATCTACCGCGACCTCGTCACGACGAGTTTTCCACCCCCGCCATGGCCATCGGGTTGTATGACGTCGTCATTTCCTTTGATCATCTGCAACAGCGTGCCTGGATTCTTTCATCGGGTTTTCCCGAGCCCGCCGGGAATCGTCGACATCACCGGGCAGCAGAACGACTGCGGGCCGCCAAACAACGAATCTGCCACCTGCCGGAACCAAACGTTTCACCTGCCCCGACCGTCGCAGCATATCCCCTCACCGGCCAGCAACTGGCACCGCAACATCCCACCTCGGTCGCGCCGGAACTGACCAGTACTTTCACGGCGGCGGGCTACCAAACCGCCGTTGAGAAAGTCATTGAATACATCCGGGCCGGTGACGTATTCCAGGTCAACCTGTCGCAGCGACTGTTGCACCCCATGACGGACGATTCAGCCAGTCTGTATTTACGTTTAAGGGACCGTAATCCGGCACCGTTTGCAGGCTACTTCGATCTTGGCACATTTCAGGTCATCAGCGCGTCACCAGAACGCTTCCTGCAGGTCCGTGACCGTTCTGTTGAAGCTCGTCCCATCAAGGGGACACGACCGCGGATCAACTGGCCGGAAGCTGATCTTTACGTGGGAGAACAACTGGAACAGAGCGAAAAAGACCGGGCAGAAAATGTGATGATCGTCGACCTCCTGCGAAACGACCTTTCGCGCTCCTGCCAGACTGACAGCCTGCGGGTCTCTCAACTTTGTCAACTTGAAACGTTTCAATATGTGCAGCATCTGGTGTCCGCAGTGACGGGAAAACTGGCAGACGACGCCTCGGTCTTCGACCTGCTACGGGGCGCTTTTCCAGGCGGGTCCATCACCGGGGCGCCCAAATTGCGTGCCATGGAGATCATTGCCGAGTTGGAACCAACGGCACGGGGAGCCTACTGCGGAAGCCTGGGATATCTGGGTTTTAACGGCAGCATGGACCTGAGTATTCTGATCAGAACCATTCTGGCAGGCCGGGGTTGGTGGCAGTTCCCTGTCGGTGGGGGGATTGTCGCCCAATCCATCCCCGTACAAGAATACCAGGAGACCTGGCACAAGGCAGAAGGACTGTTGCGAGCGGTGAGATGAGTGAAATCCTACTGATTGACAACTACGATAGTTTCGCCCACAACCTGGCCAGGTATCTCGAACGCCTTGGACAGGCGACACACGTCGTACGCAACGACCAGATCGATGCTGCAACAATCCGGCGTATGTCGCCCGCAGCGATTGTGTTGTCACCCGGTCCCTGTACCCCCCGAGATGCCGGACTGAGTGTCGAAATCGTGCGGGCCGTACACAGACAATTCCCGTTCTTCGGAGTTTGCCTGGGACATCAAATTCTGGCAGCCGCATGGGAGGCCGAGATCGTCCGCGCACCCGAACCCGTGCACGGCAGAGTCAGTCAGATTTTTCATGCCGGCCAGGGAATTTTTGCAGGACTCGAAAGCCCTTTTAACGCCTGCCGATATCACTCTCTGGTAATTGACGAGAATACGCTGGACACGTGCTTTGAAGTTACCGCACGCACGCAAGACGGAGTAGTCATGGCAATCCAACACTCCCGTTACCCGCTGGTTGGCGTACAGTTTCATCCCGAATCCATTTTGACGGAGTGCGGCTTTGGGATCCTGGCAAACTTCCTGCGGCAGATTGGCCTGGTCCTGCCACACCCTGTTCCCGGCATTGACGCCGAGCGGGACCTGGCGCTGCGCCCTGAACAGCACCTGCCGCTGGGTCCCGTAACGTTTTAAAAAGAAACCGCACTTCCGGCATTGGCATGAACCTCCACACACCCACTTTCATTCCTCATTTAGCAACAGTACTCACGTGATTCTCGAAGGCGTCATCACCACAATCAATCAGGACGGCTCTCCCAATATCTCGCCGATGGGACCAACTGTCGATGCAAGTCTCTCTTCATTTGTACTGCGGCCTTTCGCGACCTCCACCACCTACCAGAACCTAAAACGTACCGGGCAAGGCATTTTTCATGTGACTGACGATGTGGAACTTCTGGCCCAGGCCGCCATCGGTCAACCATATCCCTTACCGGAAATGCACCCTTGTGTCGCCCTCGACGGGATGATTATCGCGAGCGCTTGTCGCTGGTTTGGATTACAGGTCACTGAAATCGACGACCGTCAGGAACGGTCCCGCATGAAATGCCAGGTCGTGCAGCAAGAAACTCTTCGAGATTTCTTTGGATTCAACCGTGCAAAACACGCCGTCGTTGAAGCAGCGATTCTGGCAACACGCACCCGGTTCCTGGAACGAGACACCATACAACGCGAAATAGATCGTTTGCGAGTTCTGGTCGAAAAAACCGCAGGCCCGGCCGAGCAGCGTGCCTTCGCCCTGCTGGAAGAACACATTCGTCAAGCTGATTTCCCACTGGGTTGATTAACGTGGCTGACTCCGTGATCCAAGTAACCGCTCCTAGTCGAATTCATTTCGGACTGATGTCCTTTGGTCAGGCCTCCCGGCGACAGTTTGGAGGGGTTGGCCTGATGGTCGAACCGCCTTACTGCCGACTCTCCTTCGAGTCAGCAGACCAACTGGAGGTCAGCGGTGATCAGTCGGACCGGGTACGTGACATTGTTGACCGCTGGTCAGATTCAACCGACCGGAGTAGTGATTTACGTTGTCGCATTCACATCCACCAGGCATTGCGCCCGCACCGTGGCCTGGGGTCAGGGACGCAACTGGCATTGTCGGTAGCAGCAGGGCTGAACCGATTTTTCCGTGTCCCCGCTAAGGGTCCCGATGACCTGGCACGCTCTGTCTCACGAGCCCGCCGGTCAACGGTCGGCACCTATGGTTTCTTTCACGGTGGCTTGATCTATGAATCAGGAAAATCCGGCCCGGACGGTACGTCACGCCTCGAACAGCGGGTTGTGCTACCATCCTCCTGGAGAATTCTGCTGATTTGCCGCCGTCGGGGCCAAGGGATGTCCGGCGAAGGGGAACAACATGCCTTCGGTCACGTCGCGCCGGTCCCGACGGATGTTTCCACTTCCCTGAAAAACGAAGTCTCCTGCCACATGCTTCCTGCAGCCCGCGAGGGTCGATTTCAGGATTTCAGTGAGAGTGTCTACCGCTACGGTCACCGGGCGGGAATGTGTTTTTCCGACGTCCAGGGCGGACCTTTTGCAGACGCCTGGCAAGAACAACTTATTCAACAGTTAAGATCCTGGAACCTGCACGGCGTGGGACAAAGTTCGTGGGGACCCACCGTATTCGCCTTCACCGAAAGTGAACGAATTGCTGACGACTTTGCGGCACGTCTGCGGGACGATCCCCGGACCGCCAACACCGATATCACGATTTCCCGACCTAATGACTGTGGAGCCCGGATCGAAGTCCTGAACGCCTCGTGTTAAAATCTTATCCCGAGCTTCGTCACCCAACCAACCACCGCGCGTGCAGCGACACCTGGACTGCCGCCGCGCAGTTGCACCAGAAGGCCGGGAATCGTCGATTGACGTCTTACAGATCCTCTTCCGCCAACTGGGAGGAAAAATAAAAGAGACAGGTTCGCGACCGTTTCAACCACCGGCGCAGACGCTTCGTGACGTCGCATGCAAACCAGTTTTGAAACGACTGTCAGTGCCGGTTAGAACTGATCCATCATCCTGAATTCACTTTCCGAGTAGATACAAGGAGCAAGAAATGGCCGAACTGGGCGTCAACATCGATCATGTTGCCACCGTCCGACAGGCGCGACGCACTTTCGAACCCGATCCAATCTGGGCGGCCGCATTGGCAGAACTGGGAGGCGCTGATGGAATCACCATCCACCTCCGTGAAGACCGTCGTCACATCCAGGAGCGGGATTTCCGCCTGCTGCGTGAAACCGTGCATGTGAAGTTGAACCTTGAACTTGCTTGTGAAACGCAGGTTCTGGAAATCGCCAGTTCCGTGAAACCCGATCAGGCCACACTCGTACCGGAACGAAGGGAAGAAGTCACCACGGAAGGAGGACTGGACGTTGTCATGTCTCGAGACCGTGTGCAGGAAGCCGTCAAGAGGCTGCAGGGCGCTGGCATCGCCGTAAGCCTGTTCATCGATCCAGATCCACAACAAATTGAAACTGCAGCAGAATTGCAGGTCGAAGCCATTGAACTTCACACCGGCCAATATGCCCTGGCCAGTGGATCACAGCAGAAATCGGCACTTGCCACGCTGGCCAATGCTGGACGATTGAGCCGCAGTTTGGACCTGACACTCCACGCGGGACACGGCCTGACTTACCAGAATGTGAAACCTGTGTCTGCCATCGAAGGCATGCACGAACTGAATATCGGACATAGCATCGTCGCTCGCGCGCTGATGGTTGGCATGGAACGGGCTGTGCGAGAAATGAAAAAATTGGTGGAGTGATCGAGGTAGCGGCCATGGATTCAAGGCTGCCAAAACACCCTTCCGGAGCGTCTCGCGCAGACGGTGAAACTTTCCCCCAGATCGCGACAGAAACCGGACTTCCTCGTTCCCACCCCCTGAACCGGGTCACAACCAGAGGAAACAGGAAACCTTTTGTTACCACCACAAGACTCCCGCAGCACGGCGAGCCAGATTCTCAAAAGGAAATAACCGGCTGGCTGCAACCTGTTCGTTAACACAGTCTTTGGCAGCGTCTTCCTGACCCATTCACTCCAGTCGTTTTCTGCCTTATCATAAAGGGCTGATCGGAAATCCCGCCTCTCCAAGTAGGTCTCTCGCCATGAAAAGAAAAGGCTCTGAATTCGCCGACCTGTCCGTTGCAATGATTACTCCTTTCCGGGACGGATCGGTCGACTACGATGCGCTGCGCCGGCAGGTGGAGTTTCAGATCGACGCGGGCACAAAATGCCTTTGCCCCGTTGGTACGACGGGCGAATCGCCCACACTCAGCCACGACGAACACGAAAAAGTGATCTCAGAAGTCGTGCAAACCGCCGCAGGTCGCGTAAAAGTCATGGCGGGAACCGGTTCAAACAGTACGGCGGAAGCCTTGCGACTGACTCGATGGGCTGCCAAAGAAGGAGCCGACGCCGCCTTGGTCGTTGCCCCGTATTACAACAAACCGACCCAGGAGGGGTTCTACCAACATTACAAGCAGGTCGCCGAGGCGGTTCAGATACCAATTTGTGTGTACAACATTCCTGGAAGAGCAGCCAAGAACATTGAACCGGAAACCATCTGTCGACTTGCCGAAGTCGACAACATCACCATGGTCAAAGAAGCGACGGGCCAATTGGACCAGGCATCGCACATTCTGGCAGCCACCGATTTGACGGTACTGAGCGGAGATGACAGCCTGACGTTACCCTTGATGTCGATCGGGGGCGAGGGAGTTATCTCGGTGGTCGGAAACATTATCCCGCAAGACATGATTCAGCTGGTGCATGCCCACCAACAAAGTGACATCAAACTGGCCATCCAGTGGCATCACAAACTGTTTCCGCTCTGCCGCGACATGCTGGGCCTGGCCACCAATCCCATTCCCATCAAAATTGCCATGAAAATGCTGGGACGAGATTCGGGAGAACTGAGGTTACCCATGACTCCGCTCGATTCCGCTGGAGAATCCAAGCTACAACAGACGTTGACTGGTTATGGTCTGCTCTGAACCCGGGCTCGTTTCACGAGCAACATTCACCATTCTGTTTCAGTTCCAACTTCGGACAACGAGACTCGTGCACGGATCGGCAAACGAACATCCACTCTATTCACTGAATCCGCAGGCGTATCAGGCGAGGGAGGCGTGACGCGACCGGTTCCTACAATCCCCTCAGAACTCTGATTTTTTGTGAGTATGCCACGCTCAATGGTGGGGAACGCTCGCTACTGGCCATCCTGCCCCAACTGCAGGCCGCCGCCTTCGATATCGTCGTGGCCATCGGTTGTGCCGGACCCCTGCAACGTGAACTCGAGCAGATGCATATTGAAACCCGCTTGCTCGAGTTTCACAACGGCCAGGGACAACGCCATCCGCAACAGGCTTTGAGGGAGCAACTGTTGCGGGTCTGTCAACAAATCCGTCCGCAATTGATCCACGCCAACAGCGTCGCGATGAGCCGTCTCGTCGGCCCCGTAGCCGCGCGAGCCGCCATACCCAGCCTGGGACACCTGCGCGACATGCTGCGCATCAGCGGCCAGGCGTCACGTGATCTGCAATGTCATGCCCGCCTGCTGGCCGTATCAGCCGCCACCAAGGCCTGGTACGAACGCTGCGGAGTTGCCCCTGAAAAGCTTCACGTTGTCCACAATGGTGTCGATCTCCATCGATTCCGGCCACGGGAGCGCACCGGCTATCTGCACCGGGAGTTGTCCCTGCCACCTTCCTCCATCCTACTGGCCACGGTGGGCCAAATCGGGTTGCGAAAAAGTACCCAGGACGTGCTGGAGGCGTTTCGCCAGGTCATCTCAAGGCAAAGCAATATCCATTTGCTGATCGTCGGTGAACGCCACTCCCAAAAACTCGAGTCGATCGAATTTGAACAATCGCTACGCCGTCGCGCAGGGTCGCCTGACCTGGCAGAACATGTCCATTTCCTGGGATATCGAAACGACATCGCGCGACTCCTTCCCGAATTGACCGCCCTGGTCCACGGAGCCCGTCAAGAACCCCTGGGACGCGTTCTACTGGAAGCCGCCGCTGTGGGCCTACCCATTGTGGCGACGGACGTGGGCGGCACCAGTGAAATTTTTCCTCCCCGAACGAATTCCGCAGTGCTCGTTCCCGCTCAGAACCCCGACAAAATGGCGCATGAAATCGACTGCATCTTGCAAGACTCGGCAAGACAAGCTGAACTGGGGACATCAGCCCGCCAACGCATCCGGTACCATTTCTCTGACAAGGCTTGCGCCACCCGGATACGTGAACACTACGAGGCGGTAAAAGAGTGCCTTGGCCACTAGGAACCCGGCGTGCGCGGGAAAGGGACACCGCTCGCCGTCACTCACATCGCCACCAGTCGTACCATCGGCAAGACTGGCGTCCTTCCAACTGCACGGACGTTGTCTAAAGGAAACACAACAATCACCGGCAGGTGGTCGCTTCGCCTGTTGCCCGGTCCGCCACATCAAACCGCTCAGTTTTTCCTGAAATCCTGGCCGTGATTTAGAAACTAAGCTAAAGTTGGACAACAGTCGAACCGGAGCAGGAATTTCCTCCCGGAATTCGACCCTTTTCCATTTTCTTTTCCATACGTCGCTCGTTAAAACTACCACGGCCATTCGGCCGTCGGCGATTCCCAGAGTGCCGGATCGTTGTCTCGCGAAAACTCGCACATCCAGATTTAGGGTCAGCTATGAACTGTCATGAGCTTGCTGCGCGGATTGAAACCATACAACCCGATGCCAACCTTACTGAAGTGGCTCGACTTTGCCTCCTGTTAAGCAACTCCGTCCCCAATCACAACGCACTGGGTGACGAACGCAACCTCGCGGAAGCGTGGAACGAAATGGGCTTGAAGCTACAAGCCGCCACGGACCAACACGCCGCGATGACCAACGATCTCGAATCACTCGCTTCTTCCGACCCGAAGCACTTCCAACCGGAACAAATCTGGATTCTGATCCGGGCTATCAAGGTTCAAAGCCAGATCCTGCAACTATACGTGGGGCAACCCGTGCTGGACGCTTAACCCCTGCGGGCAACACCCACAAAACCCCGTTTTCCCCAGACCGGGGCCCAACACCCGGATCGCGGGCCACGGGTTCACGCAGAGAGCAAGCAACCCTGGTCCTGCCTCAACGTGTTTTACGGTGACAAGGCCGGGGCTCGCATGGATATCTAGCTGCTCAATAACCACGCTGCGACGGACATGTAGATCACAATCCCGAGAATATCGATGATCCCGGCCACAAACGGGTTACTCATGAGTGCCGGGTCGAGTCCGAGGCGTTTGAAAATGAGCGGCAGTGCGGCTCCTAACAAAGTCCCGCTTACCACGACAAGTAACAGGGTAATGGGCAAGACAGCCGATTCCCTCAGGGAATAGCTCATGGCCAGAGCCGACATAAACCCGATCGCACCCAACCCACATCCCAACAACAGCCCGACGAACAACTCTCGACGAATCACCTGATACCAGTCACTCAGCGTCACATCTCCTGTCGCCATTGCGGTGATGATCAAGGTGGCCGATTGATTCCCCGAATTTCCCCCGCTGGAAATGACCAGTGGTATAAACACCACCAGCCAGGACCACATTTTGAGATGATGTTCGTCGTAATAGGTCAAGGCAAAGGCCGTCAGCAAGGCCCCCACAAACAGTACAATCAACCAGACTCCCCGCTTCCAGGTGAGGGTGAATATCCCGGTTTCCAGGTAACTTTGCTCCAACGGATCGACACCTGCAATGCGGTGGGCATCTTCCGTAGCTTCCTCACGAAACACGTCGATAATGTCGTCGTGCGTAATAATCCCTAGCATGCGCCGGTCGTCATCGATGACGGGGATCGCCAACAGGTCGAAATGCGCTACCTTGTTTGCAATTTCTTCCTGGTCGTCCAGAACATTCACGGTCACCAGATCGCGTTCCATCAACTGCGCCAGTGTCATTTCCGGACGGGCAACGGCTGAAATCAGTTGTCGTGCCGAAATGACACCTCTCAACTGATCCGATTGATCGTCGTCCACGATGTAGAGGTAACTGATCGTTTCCAGTTCTCGCGCCTGGCGACCTATTTCTTCGATTGCTTCTTTGACCGACAGGTTTTCACTCAGTTCGGCAAATTCGGTCGTCATCAGTGCGCCAGCTGACTCCTCCGGATAGGCTCGCAGTCGCAGGATGTCTCGTCTTTCAACGGCAGGCAACATTGGCAACAACTCGGACACCACTTGTGAATCGACGTCGTTCAACAGGTCGACTCGATCATCCGGCGGCATCGCGGCGATCACTTCGGCGACTTCTCTGCGGTCCTGAGACCCAACCGCGTCAGCCTGACATTCGCGGTCAAAGTAGCTGAAGATGCCGACCCGTGATTCGATAGCAGCGTGCCGTAGCACCGACCACCTCTCGTCCGTCGTTAAACCTTCCATGAAGTCCGCCGTACGAGCCGGATGCAGGGCAGTACAGAATTCTGCTAATTCCACATCGTTGCCTTCATCCAATAACTCGCGCAATTCAGGCAGATACAACGTATTGATCATGATCTCACCATCCCCAAACACAGGATCTCCAGAGGCTTCGCGCGTCACAGAAAGCACCCAATCATAATATAGAAAACAGACGGCGACTACAGTTCCTTAGAGAACCGGCCCAAAGGATTTGGCGAGATTCAACCTATCGGAAAACCCGGTGCGAAATGCGTCGCCACAAGACACCGCAACTCGCCACGCCTGCTCGACCGGAAGCACTTTCGTCGCCACCTGACCCCGCTCAGCGGACCGCCACACCGTGTTGTGGCGACAAGCCGTGATAATTCCAGGGTTTAATCCCCGATCGTCACCCGACCATCGACAGAGTAGGGCTGCGTTCCCTCGCTGATTGTGTCGACGGTTCGTCGTCCTGACGACGGGCGGCAATTCCTCCAGGTACCGACAACCCCTGCAAAGTCTCGCATTCAGTCTTCCACGAAAAGTATCCCGCCAGGCTACCGCAACCGTGGAGCAGTCATCCACCCAACATCGGGACGGGATGTTTCAGTATCCATTTCAAAACGACGGACACAGCGCTACGTGGCAGATGCAACCAGTTATATCACTGGTCCAAAGAACCGCCGAGCTTCTGCTTCTCTGGCGGGAAGAAGTTCCCTTCCACAATCCCCAGGTCGCCCGGTGGTGCGCCGTGCAGGAACCTTGCTGGAACTGACCGACTCGCAGGCTCGACAATCATTCAGGCAGGACCCGCCCCATCCGGGCTGCCCTGACAAAATCATCCCCCGGGTGGCATCCGCGGTCCAGTGATTTTCCTACGACCCCTCGTCAGAATTCGTCTTCGGTACAGGAGTCCCCGGAATCCCAGGGCCGGACCCTGCTGGCAGGAGCCTCATTTCCACCTGGACAGATAAGGCAGTCTCCTCCCGATAGAGGCGCACCGAATGACGGGACCCGAGCGGCAGTTGCTCGACAGCATCTTGGAGGTCGCCGGTGTCTCGCACGGGTTTCCCGGCAAAATCAACAATAATGTCACCCTGTCTGAGACCCGCATCGTCTGCCGGACTATTCGCGATGACTCCCGCGACCAGGACCCCGTGATTCACGGGAATCTTCAGGTCGTTTTTGCGAATGTATTCTGCATTAACATCGCCGATACGAATGCCCAGATAGGCCCGCTGAACCTTACCTGTTTTCATCAGTTGTTCAGCAACCCACTTGGCCCGATTAATAGGAATCGCGAACCCGATCCCTTGATAACCTCCGCTGTTGCTGACGATTGCGGTGTTGATTCCGACGACTTCACCATCCAAGTCCACCAGTGGTCCCCCGGAATTGCCCGGATTGATGGCCGCGTCGGTCTGCAACATTTTTCCACGACGGATGGGCGCAACGCCTCGACCTTTACCACTGATGATTCCAGCACTGACGGTCGATTCGTACTCGAACGGACTCCCCACGGCAATCACCCAGTCTCCGATGGCCAGTCGATCAGAATCCCCCAGTCGCGCCACGGGCAACGGTGACTTCAGAGCGACATGTACGATCGCTAAGTCACTATTCGCATCTACCTTGATATTCTTTGCCTCCAACTCGCTTCCGTCCGAAAAGCGAATCCAAACCTGATCCGCACCTTGGACCACGTGCGCGTTGGTGAGAATAATCCCGGACTCATCAATGAGAATTCCAGAACCCACATTTCGGGACTCTGGCAGGCGAAACCCTTCCGGAAAGTGCAAGTCCGGTGGCAATTCAAAGGGAAAGTCCTCTGCCGATATTTCGGCGGCCTCTTTCCCTTCGACCTCTGAGATCACCGTCACCACAACTGGCGTGATGGCGCTGGCCGCCGATCGAAAAGCCCGGGACAAAGACTTCGCTTGCTCGGTGGCGGTGACGGACTCTTGACCCAGAACTTGTCCGAGTCCGGATAACGCCAGGCAACAGAAAAACAGCCCCACGACAAACGCGGTCTGCCTGCGAACCGTCCATGGCGAACGGGGGACGGCATTGACTTCAATTCGAGACAGGTAATTGCAGAAAATCTTCATTCCAATCCTAACGCGATCGAGCCACACAGAAGTATTTGGATTCGACACTTCAGCCCCCACCTTCTGCGGAGTTATGAAGCCTGAAACTGAACACAACACAATGGGATTCCCGCGGACACCATCAGCACTTACCGCCCTTGTCAACTGATGACTTCAAGGTCTCCTCAAAAAGAACCGCCTGCCTGCTTTCCCCGTTCAAGCTGTAAGAACACCTAGACGAACAACTTCTACTAACCATACCACGTAAACCGGGTCGTCGCCATCAAGTTGACACCGCCCATAACAGCAACTATATTCAGTTGAACTGCCCTTTTTTGAATACCTATTTAATTAAAACGCCTAACACAACGGGGACAGGCTAGTCGGCTTGTCTCGCCGTCGGTTACAGTTTGTGACTGACGCCGGTCCCCGCTCTGTTAGTCGTGGTGAGGTCGTTTACCGATGCCACGCAAACAGACTTCGGCTACCGCCGAATTCTCGCGAAAGTTCAGCAAGTGCGAACAAGCAATCGGGTATGTATTTCAGGACCAAGACCTCCTGTGTGCAGCCCTGACTCATGCCTCTGGAGCTAAGCACCGTCTTGCCTCGAACGAACGCCTGGAGTTCTTGGGAGACGCCATCCTGGGTAGCGTGGTCTGCGAAATGCTCTTTCTAAAATTCCCCCATTTCCTAGAGGGGGATCTGACGAGAATTAAATCGATTGTCGTGAGCCGGGAAACCTGCGCCAAAATCAGCCTCGGTCTTGATCTGGAAGATTGTCTCATATTAGGCAAGGGGATGGCGGCCCAAAAACACGTTCCACTCTCGTTACTGGCCGATGTCTTCGAGTCGTTAGTCGCTGCAATTCATATCGATGGAGGCGAAGACGCCTCGCGGGATTTCGTCGTCAGGCATACATCGCCCCAAATCGAAATGGCGATTAGCGGAGAGTCAGGCAATAATTTCAAATCTCAATTACAGCAATTCACTCAAAAAGAGTTCGGCACAACACCAGATTATTGTTTAATAGAAGAAACAGGACCTGACCACAGCAAACATTTTCGAATCGCTGCTTCTGTGGATGACACCCTCTACTCCCCTGCCTGGGGTCGCAACAAAAAAGAGGCCGAACAAAGAGCAGCCTGTAATGCCCTGGCGCAGATCGAGGGCAAGGCCGCACCCTTTCCCACCACCCTTTCACAACCCTGAACAGCTTTGTCCCGGAGGTTCACCCGCCCCCGGATTGGTAACGACCGGAATCCGCAGCCTGCTCAACCCCTTGACCTGTTGCACAAAGTCCCCCCTGGCACCCCGGCAACAACGAATCCGGACCTGTCTGCTCTTTTCGAATTCGTGTGGCAGGCTTTAGAATCACGGGCGGGTCCTGACGTGCCTCACCCCGGCTTTCCTACCTTCCTGCACTCATCGATGCTTGTTTTACATCATGTCCTCACGTTGTATCGCACTACTCTCCGGCGGACTCGACAGCATCCTGGCCATTCGTCTCATGCAGCAACAAGGCCTGGAGGTGGAAGCGGTCAACTTCAAGACGATCTTTACCTGTTGCCAGGATGCCGCCGGACAAGCCGCGCGAGACCTGGGAGTACGTTTGACTGTCCTGGAACCGGATGCCGATTACCTGCAACTGATCAAGCAGCCCTCCTACGGTTATGGCAAAGGGGCTAATCCGTGCGTTGACTGTCGCATTAACATGTTCGAGCGTGCCAGAGCCTTTGCAGAACAAATTGATGCCCAGTTCATTGTGAGTGGCGAGGTCGTCGGCCAACGGCCCATGAGCCAAAAACGGCGCGACCTGGAGATCATTGCCGACAAGTCGGGACTGGAAGATATCCTGCTGCGTCCTCTCTCGGCACAGCTACTGCCACCCACCTGGCCGGAACGGGCAGGCATCGTGGATCGTTCCCAACTGTTCGCATTCAGCGGCAGAAGTCGAAAGGAACTTATTCGGTTAGCCCGGCACTTCGGAATTTCCAAAATCCCATCCCCTTCCACCGGGTGTGCTCTAACGGAGGTGAAATTCGGCCAGAAGGTGCACGACCTGATCCAGCTAGACCCCGAAGCGGGTCGCTGGAGCTTTGAACTGTTAAAACATGGCAGACATTTCCGCTATGACGACCGCACCAAGGTCGTCATAGGCCGCAACGAAACAGACAACCACTGGCTCGAATACATGCACGGGCTGCCTGACACAGAGAGCACCGTGAAGTTGGTGTCCGAAACTTTCTCCGGTCCGCTGGGGCTCATCGTAGGACCTCCGCAGGAAGCAACCATTCAATACGCGGCTGCTCTGCTGTTGAAGCATTCCAAAGGTTATGATCCTGATGATGCACGGATCGCCGTTCACTGTAAACAGGAAATCCGCGTTCAACGTTTCCAACGCATGGCCGCGGCCGACGAAGCCCAGACAGTGGCGTCCTGATACTTAACCGTCCGTGGGAGCAGCTACCCTGATGGAAATTGAATTCATTGACTGGCTCAGAAAACGAGTGCCCGATCATCCCCGTCTCGTGCTGGGACCGGGAGACGATGCTGCCATTTTGAACCTGGGCCAGGATTCAGATTGTGTCGTCACCAGTGACCTGCTCACGGATGAGGTGGATTTCGACCTCCGGGAAACAGATGCCTCCCGAATCGGACGCAAAGCCCTGGCCGTTAACTTGAGTGACCTGGCAGCGATGGCAGCCGAACCCGTAGCGGCCCTTGTTTCCCTGGCCTTGCCTCGCAACGGTGCTTTAGCACTTGCAAAACAACTTTACCAGGGATTGTTACCCCTGGCCGCGGAGTTTCAGCTGGCGGTCGCCGGTGGTGACACCAACTGCTGGCACGGCCCCCTGGCTCTATCGATCACGGCCATCGGCCGGGTCACCTCACGGGGTCCTTTGCAGCGAAATAAGGCACGCTCGGGCGACGAATTAATCGTCACCGGCTGCCTGGGCGGCAGCATCCTTGGAAAACACCTCGATTTTAATCCACGTGTCAATGAAGCATTATTGTTAAACCAACAGTATGACATACACGCCGCCATCGATATCAGCGACGGTTTGTCTCTGGATATTTCCCGACTGGTATCAGAAAGCGGATGCGGTGCAGAAATTCAACTCGAGCAAATCCCCGTCTCTGAACCGGCCCGCCAGTTGGCTCAAATGAAAAACAATGGCCGGACGCCACTGGATCATGCCTTATCAGACGGGGAGGATTTCGAACTCATCCTGGCAGTTCCCCGGGACGAGGCGACACGACTCTTGCAGGAGCAACCACTGGAGGTACCGCTCACACGTATTGGCAGGTGTACCGACGATAGGGGCCTGTGGTCCATTAACGACGACGGCGACCGTGCTACACTTCCGCCCCGGGGTTTCGAACATGGAGTTTGAAGATCCGAAAGCTTCCCACTTCCAGCGCCTGATACTTTTCGAGGGCGGCAAAACGATTTAAAATCATGGCCGCGTCAGCGCGACCGCAGAGATGGGCGACCAACACCCCCTCCGTTAACAGTCTCCATGAACACTTTCACCTTCCACGCTGCTGATCAGGCCGCCACGGACTCTTTCGCAGCAGCCCTGGTTGCAGCCATTCCTGACGGAACGACCGTGGCGCTCGAAGCCACCCTGGGAGCAGGTAAAACTTATCTCGTACAGTCGGTCGCCGAGAATGCAGGAATCCCCCGGGAACAAGTCACCAGTCCCACCTTTGTGCTTTGCCAGGAGTATCACGGAAATCGCACCATCTATCATTTCGATGCCTATCGCATCAACGATGACGATGAATTCCTGCAACTCGGAGTGGAAGAATATTTCCAGTCCACTGGCCTCATTTTCATCGAGTGGTCGGACCGGGTATCCAACTGCCTGCCCGCCTCACACCTCAGGATCCGTATTGACGTTACAGGGGATCATTCACGGGACCTGGTTGTTTCCGCCATCGGGCAGTACCCCAGAAGCATTCTGGGCGAGATTGAAACCCGGCTGGCGGGCCGCACAAGCAAGCCAGCGCAGTGAGAACCGTGTCAGGACCGATTCGACTGCTGTTCCGTCGCCCACATCGAGCGGGAAGCGATGTCCTCGGCAAAGGGTTTTGTAACCTTTTTCATGAACGCTTCCGCACCCTTCGATTTCGCGGCCAACGGCAACCAGATCAAAACCGAAGACGCTCAAATTTCCTTGACCGAACAGAACATGTTCCAACACGACGCCTACCTGAGGCGTTGATTCTGTCGACGCCCCCGTTCCTCCTCTTTGAGTGGCGTTGCAGGACTCCTGGAACCGCATTACACGACCACCATTCAGGACACGGACAACCGGAGGTCACTTTCCCACGAATTCACAAGCATCGAGCATCCCGGAAACCGGTTGGATCTGCTGCAACTGACCACCACCATCCATGTGGAACTTGTCGTACAACTTAACCGCCGCTTTCAGAGGAAAGCTGGCAATTTTCTTTCAAGGCAGTATCGCCTTGACCAGGTCGGTGGTGCCCAGCGTGCGTGGTGAACAAAATCGTTCGCCCGCCTCAAAACCAGCCTCCCCCCCCTGGGCACGAGCCACGGCTTCAATGCGGGGTAGGAGATGTGCCTTTTCAGGTGGAAATTGCGTCACGTAACAGCGAATACTTTCCATTTTCGTTGCCAGGGTGTCCGAAATATCAACCACCAACGAGCTTCCTCCCTGCAGGTCAGCAATCCGGGTCAGGGGCGAACAGTAGTAGACCTGGGCCGCGGCCCGATGCTCTTGCAGGCCATCGAAATATTCGTTCCACTTCGTGAGACGTGCATAGAACGCGGCGGCATCCGTGATCTGCATGGCTTGCCAGTGATCGGGCGAAGCCAAAGGTGTTTTTTCGCCAAATCCGAGAATCAACTGGGGCCGGTAACGTCGAAAATGGGTTGCCAACATCACCCGGGCTTCAAAACTGTCAAACAAACGACGGTTGGGAAGATCAAGGGTCACGCGCAAGTGAACCCCCAGGACCTCAGCCGCTTTCTGAGCTTCCGCCAGTCGCACTTCGGGATTCGGACATCGGGGAGTTGGTTCACCGTCAGTGAGGTCGATGATCCCGACACGGTAACCCTGCTGAACTAACCGGGCCAAAGTACCTCCGCAAGCGACCTCCACATCGTCCGGGTGGGCCCCAACTGCAACCACGTCAAGTGTCGAAGTTTCTGCCATGTTGCCAGGCCCTCTCGAGTTTCCGACGAAAACACGCCGGCTAACAAAACTTCTGCTGCCGGCAGCAACCTGCCATGGTCAGACAACCCCTTTTTATGAGCCTGCCTCCTGATGGTGTCATCAGGCTGACCCGGCGTGGCTGTTGGTAACACCTATCAGAAAGGTGGGATTCATGGATTCGAAACGAATCCGTTCCAATTGATGCGTGCCATGCGAGATATTCACCATCCACACCCGTACATCTTCGCCAGTGGCATGCAGGACCTCGTGAACGGCTGCCAGATTTTCGATGCTGCCCACATTGGCAACCAAGCGTCCCCCGCTGCGAAGACGCTGAAAGGCCAACTCCGTAATCCGTCGCACTCCCTGCCCCGCCCCACTTACAAAAATAGCGTCCGGGTCGGGTAAATCATCCCAGGCCTCGGGAGCCTCGCCCAAAACGGGAACGAGATTTTCGGTGCCGAAGCGTTCGGCATTCGCTGAAATGAGTTGCAGGTCCTCGGCATCCTTTTCGATGGCGTACGCGCAGCCTCCCGCAGCGATTTGCGCCGCCTCAATTGCCACGGAACCACTCCCGGCCCCAACGTCCCAGATGATACTTGTCGGACCGAGATCCATCGCCGACAGGGCAAGCGTACGGACCTCTGCCGGGGTCAGTAAACCCCGCTTGGGTTGGGATTGCAGAAAGACCTCGTCGGGGTTTCCGAACAGTCGTCGCCCTATCATTTCAGCAGGGCGGTCCGGGGCATTCGGTTTACGGATCAGGATCATGACGTTCAAAGGAGCGAATTGCTGACGGATCACTTCGTCCAATTCGGCATGGGTCACTCGCTCGTCAGGTGAGCCAAGATTTTCACACACAAACACGCTGAAATAATCGATCTTGCGATCCACCAATGCCTGGGCTACCGCTGCGGGTGGACACACGTCCGTCGTAAACAGGCCCGCCTTTTCGGCCGTGCGAATTTTCTCGACCGCGTGCTCCAAACTCTGATTGGCCAGATTGGTCAAATAGGCCTCTTCCCAGCTTTCCTTCACCCGGGCAAATGCCAACTGCATGCTACTGACATGCGGCACAACCTCGAAACGTTCCTTTCCCAGCCGGTCACAAAGAAAACGGGCGACTCCGTAGAAAAGCGGATCTCCGCTTGCGAGTACAACAACTTTGCGATTTTCGTTGCGCGAAACGTACCCGGGCAGGACGGACAGATCATTACCGATCTGAATTCGCTCAGCGTCTGTCTGTGGCATCAGACCCAGGGACTTCTCGCTACCGATCAAGACATCCGCTTCGTCGATCAGACCGTGGGTACTGGCTGTCATGCCCTCCAGGCCATCATCTCCGATTCCTATCACGTGGACTTTTTCAGGATCAGCCAATCTCGTTCTCCATTTCGAGTACCAAATAATGGCTTTGCCAGCCAGGGAACGCCTATCCCCTGGAACCACTTGATTTTAACGCAGTACGAGACGTCTCGGATAGGACCCCTGGAACGACGTCCTTCCCATGACAGGCTAAATATCTGGTGTCACCGCCCTCCGACTGCGGAGGCGCCTTCGCAGATGACTGGTGCGGGAAGGTTGCCCGCAAGCCACCAACTCACCCCGCTCCACGAAAAAACCGCAGGTAGAAACCTGCGGTTATGTCGTCGATTTTAAATACCTGCAACCGATCAAGCTTGAAAAGAGTTGCCACATCCACATGACTTGACGGCGTTTGGATTGTCGAATACGAAGCCACGCTTGTCAATGCTTTCGTGGAAATCTACCGTGGTACCATCCAGGTAAAGAGCACTTTTGTGGTCAACCACCACATTCACGCCGTGGCATTCGAGCTGGGCATCAGCCTTCTCATCCACATCCTTGTCGAATCCGAGCGCATAATTAAAACCACTGCAGCCACCTCCGGTTACCCCGACACGCAGGTAGATGCCTTCATCATACTTCTGCTCTTCCATAATTCGTTTTACTTCCTGGGCGGCTTTTTCAGAAAGGCTCACTGACATCTCTTGGGTACTCCCTGGAGAAACTAGATTGCGAAGTTCGACTACTACTAGGATATACCATTCGGCCATCGAGGTGAAGAGGTTTTAGGAAGTTTTAGCTGCCCTGCACTACCAGAACGACAGCACCCGCCCGACCCATCAGCCGCTCAGGGCCCGTAATCGACGGACGGCGTCCGACACTGCCCCGACGGCAAATTCGACTTCTTCCACCGTGTTAAAACGTCCCAAGCTAAACCGCAGGCTGCTCCGGGTCGCATCGTCATCGAGCCCCAGGGCCCGCAGGACATGACTTGGTTCCGGCTCGGAAGAAGTGCAGGCGCTGCCGCTGGAAACGGCCAGATTACCCATGCTCATCATCAGCGATTCACCGTCAACGCCAGGAAAACACATGTTCAAGTTTCCCGGAAGCCTTCCAGCGTTGTCATCCAGCAACGGGCCATTGAGAGAAATATTCTGAACCGAACTGGTGAGACCCTCGTAGAGCCGGTTGCGCAAGTCCCGCAGACGCTCAGTCTCTTGAAACAACCCTGCCTGACACAATTCGATAGCTCTGGCAAAACCGACACAGCCGGCAACATTTAACGTCCCGCTTCGTAAACCCATTTCCTGTCCACCGCCGGTCAGCAAAGGCTCCAGACGCATGCGACGACTTGCACGCCCCACGTACAGGGCACCGATTCCTTTCGGCCCGTAAATCTTATGCGCTGTAAAACTCATCAGGTCGACACCCAACGATGCAACATCCACCGGCACCCTGCCCACTGCCTGTGCCGCATCGGTGTGCAACAGCACCGCGTGCTTCCTGCAAACTTCCGCGATCTCCTGCAAAGGCTGCAGTACGCCAATTTCATTGTTCGCCAACATCACCGACACCAGGATGGTATCCGGACGAATCGCCTGTTCCACCTGTTCTGCGGTAATCAAACCGACAGCGGGTTCGCCTTGCGTCTTCACGGGAAGTAACGTTACCTCGATACCTCGACGCTGCAACCTTGCAAGTGGATCCAGGATGGCCTTATGCTCTGTCACGACACTGACAAGATGATTCCCTTGACGACGCGGGTGTTCGGTTACGCCCCGCAGGGCAAGATTATTACTTTCGGTCGCGCCACTGGTAAATACAATTTCGTTCGACTTAGCACCGATTACGTCCGCCAGAGTACTGCGGGACAAATCGACTGCCTGCTTGGCATCCCAACCAAATGCATGGCTGGAACTGCCTGCGTTGCCATAAATTTCTGAAAGATAGGGCAGCATGGCGTCCACAACGCGCGGGTCCGTACGCGTCGTGGATTGATTGTCCATGTAAACTGGCAACTCGAGCGGCATGCTGGTACGGAGTGGAAAATTTTGATTGACGTCAGAACTGGCAAACCGGAAACCGCCCCCGATCAACCTAAAACCGGGTGACCCGTCCCGGGGATTCACCCGCTGCGTAGACAACTCATTGTAAACCTTCCGCCAACGGTAATTCCAGACAGGCCGCCTCCTCGTCGCTACGCACAAGCAGGAACCGGCCGTACAGGCAAAGGTGATTCCAAGTCTGGCCACTCACCGCCTGCACCTTTCCCAGAACACGAAAACGCTCGGACTGGGCCTCGACAAGCGCCACCTCGCCTTTTTCTGACTGCACCAGCAACAAATCATCGACTAGCAATATCTGCCCATGGCCAAATCGACCTCGTCGCCAACATCTCTTACCATCGGTCAAATCGACGCATTCCAGGATACCATCATTCAGACCGTAGATGAAACCGCTACGGACACAGACATTGGTGAGCTTCGTTTTTAAGACACGTCGATTGTGCCACAATTCTTCGACGTGCCATTCCCCCCCATCATCCCGGGAAAGTTCCAGCAACTTGGCTCCCAATCCGTAACCTTTTGTCAACAGGATCTTATTCCCTTGAAGGGGAACCGGTTGAGATGCGGCTGCTTGATTGGAACTGCTGCTGAACCAGTTCTCTTCCCATAAGACTTCTCCCGTCAAGACATCATGTCCGCTCACCGTCCCTTCGTTGACGATGAGTACCTGAGGCAGGCCGTCCAGTTCCGCTAGCTGCGGGGAACTATAACTGATCTGCCGACCTTCAACACGCCACACTTCGGCACCGGTCCGGCTGTCATAAGCCATCAGGGAAATCCAAGGCCCGTCCGTGGGGCCACCACCTGCAACAATGACGAGTCCTTGAACCAGCAGTGGTGAACCGCTGCGGCCCCAGGGAACCGTTTGCTCGTCCAGACTGACTGTCGTCCCCACGTCTTCCAAAACATTTGTTTTCCAAATGACACTCCCGGTACTACCGTCCAGACAAACCAGGATACCCGTGGCTCCCAATGCGTAGACTTTACCCTGGTCGATCACCGGGGTGGCCCGGGGACCGACGCCACTGCGAATTTCGCTGAATCTGACCATCTCCGCATGCCACCATGCCAGCTTGCCGGTCCGAATGTCATAACAAGAAATCAACTCACGCGGACCGCGCTGTTCCAATGTAACGGCAAATCCCCCCACGGCTGAAAATGCCGACCAACCAGCGCCAATCTCTCGGCGCCAAACAACTTTCGGTGGCTTGGTCGACCAATCCCTGGCCAGGCGGAGTCCACGGACTCGTTGATCGCGCTGAGGTCCGAGAAATTGTGGAAAGTCCAGCGGGGATGTCGAGGTGAGGTCCACTTTACCCTGGTACAGTTCGCTTTCCTGCAACAGAGCATCTCGAGACTTTGACCAACGTGGCACGAAATCAGGGACCAGATTTCCGCTGAGCCTTTTGACACGGACGGACATGCAGGTAGCGATAATTCCCAGCACGCAGACAACTGAAACGGTGACTCGCAGTCCCCGCGGATAGCCACTTTGAAACGCAAACCAGATCAAGAGGCTGACCACTCCGAAAAAACCAACAATCAAGACGACAATGTTACTGATGGCAAAATCACCCCAGGGCACGGTACACCAGAAAACTGACACCAGGACAGCGCACACGAGGAGAAACACCAACAGCCAGCGGGGAGGAACCAGTCCGCCCTGCCGTCTGCGCACCCCCTGCCGGTCCACTGGTTCAGAACCCTGGCCCGGATGAGCTGATCCTGGATCTTGAGACATCAAATCAATCCGACCTTTGCTGGGTGAGGCACACGGGTTGACCTCAGCGGGGGTCCCTGGAAGCCAGTTCACACGAATCGGCCCCTAGCTTCCACGAGGATAAGCGACAAACGAGTCCACCTAGCATACTCATCACCAGGTACGTTTGGCCATGTCCCAGAGACGTTGATCAGAAACGCCGGTTCCCAGGTGGCAACGCGCTCCACCCCGCAGCTTTCCAGCGCCAGGGGGCCAAAGCACTGATCCAGCAGAAACCCGAACACGGACTCCGCAAGGCGTCCCCCGACAGGTCCGCCGTCTATCGAGGTCAAAAGTCGTACGCCGCATTCTCGTGGTCGAAGTCCGCATCCGTAAATCCGGGATTCAGCTTGATATCTCGATACGTATATTCTTCCAGAAGCGGGGGTGGATCGCCTTTCTGGCGGGGCCAATCCCAAACCGCGTAACGAATGGGAAAGCCGTGTTCCTCGTCGATGAAGACGCGCGCTGTATGCCAGCTAAATTGAGCATGCCGTGTCAAATACGTCATCTGAATGCAGGTGCAAACACGATCATCCACACGTGATGCCTTGAAAGTCTGCACCTGGAACTCCGCCGGTTTCGCCACTCGCATCCCCGCCTCCATGCGGTGAATACACTCCAACATTAAATTTTCAATCCCCACTTTCGTCACCGGGTAACGCTGGTCCTTCATGGCCCTGGGACCGTACGGATCCAGCCAGATCGATAAAATCCCCAGCAAACCACCTTCATGTGCGCGTAGTTTTCCATTATTTTCCCCGTTCACCCAGAGCACCTCACGCCCCTTGAGGGCCTCCGGTCCAACGAATTTCAAATATACACTGAAGGGAACAACCACGTTCCCCTGCGAATTTCGTCGCTCCGTGCGAATCTTGACCAAGATAAATTGATAATCAAGCAATTCTCCATTCACCTGTTCACGTTTCACCAGCGTGGCGGAATAGTCCTGGACCTGCTGTCGAAAGCGGACGAGTCCTTTTTGGACCGATGCATGGACTGGACCCAGCGGGTGGCCATCCGGCAACTGGTTCTTGCGAACATTCTTGACACGAAAGACGGGCTCTCGCAACTGCTGACGGCCTCTTTTCGTTGCCTGGGCGTGGGCGCAACCGGCCAGCAACAGTACTACAATTCCACTCAAGACCAGCCGCCGCAAGCCTAAGCAACTAACGTCGTGTGTCATCGCCGTCACTCCTAGAATCAGTCCCGTTTAACGAAGTCGCACCAAGTACGTGATCCCATGAAATCACCTCTCCCACAGGTATCTTTGGATCCAGATGGTGATTACAATACGCGCCCTCTTGATACCAGTAACAAGGTCTTGTCTCCCTCGCTTCAGCCAACCGGTGCGTATCCAAGAACATCAATCGTGAGCAACTCTTGCTTCGAGCCACGGAGGCATGCGGAAAGGGGAAGGCGAGAAAGAGAAAAAAAAATCCGGGCCAGTCCAAAACTCAATTGGCAAACCCTCGACATGATCGCACTGAAAACTCAAGAGCTGGCTTCAGACACCTGATAACAATCCATAGACTACCGGGATCAACAAATTTCGGGGAGACCAATTCGTGTCCGGGAAGCAACTCGAGCTCGAAATCGTCGTCGATCAATTTTTTGGCGAAAACTGTTATTTGGCCTCCCTGGAGGGCGAGGACGAGTGCCTGATTATCGATCCAGGACTGGAACCTGCTAAAATCGTGGAACAGTTGGATCAGCTATCACTGAACCCAGTGGCCATCCTCAATACCCACGGCCACATCGATCACATTGCCGGAAATGCTGTCATCAAGGAACGCTGGCCCGATTGTCCTCTGATTATCGGGGCGGGAGATGCTCACAAACTGGCCGACCCGGATGCAAACCTGTCTGGAAATTACGGGCTACCGATCATGAGCCCACCGGCCGATGCAGTTGTCAACGAAGGAGATCGTTACCAGGCAGCAGGATTCTCATTAGAAGTTCTCGACACGCCAGGTCACTCTCCGGGTCACATTGCCTTTGTCTGGAAAGCGCACTCGCCGTGGTTGGTTTTCGGAGGTGACGTACTATTCCAGGGAAGTGTGGGAAGAACCGACTTCGCCGATGGAAACTTCGAACACTTGAAACACTCCATCCACACTAAGTTCTTCGTTCTGCCGGATGACACAATCGTTCTGCCTGGCCACGGCCCGCAAACCACCATTGGCCAGGAAAAACAATCCAATCCGTTCGTAGGATTAGAGTAGCCGGAAAATCCATCGGTTCGCCATGCCAACCGGTCCGGCCAACCGGTCCGGCCAATCGCGCGGTCCCACTCCAGTGTCCCCGGAGCCGGCCCGTGATCTCAGCGGAAACCGTCTGTCATTCAGGAACCCGCGTGGCGGGAGGCAACGGTTGCTCGCTGTCCTCACACAACACCGCGGGCAACCTGAGCACAAAGCAACTTCCCTCTCCGAGGGTGCTTTTTACTTCAATTTCCCCGCCGTGTTCCTGCATGATTTTCTGGCTCACCGAAAGTCCCAAGCCTGTACCGCGACCGCCCTTCTGGGATTCGAAAATGACAAAGACTTTCTTCAGGTCATTCGACCCGATGCCAACTCCATTGTCCACAACTTGTATCAGGGCATAACCCGCTTTGGCGTCGAACTTCGTGGAGACTTCCACGTGACCCTTATCGCAACCGTCACATGCATCAATGGCATTGGTGACAACATTGAGAATCGCCCGGTGCAACCCGTCCGGATCAAAAGTCAAACGAGGCATGTTTTCAGCAGGCCGCCACACCAGTTGCACATTGGCATCCTGGCTGTGAATTTGCATCAACTCAACCACCTCTGCAGCAACCTGGTTCAAATTGGCAGCCGTCACTTCCGGGTCACGTTCCTTACTGAACGTCAGCATATCCATCACCAGGTTGGAAATTTTTTCCTGATTCTTTTCCACAATCCCCCAGCCCTTGCGGACCACCCCCGGCTCGTCACTCTTCAAGCCTTCCTGAATCAAATAACTCCCCCCGCGAATCCCCTGCAGGATATTTTTAATGTGATGAGAGAGGGTGGCAATGGTCTGGCCGACAGCTGCCAGTCGCTCTGCCTGCACCATCGCCGAATAGTACGAGGTATCCTCAATGGCAAGGGCTGCCTGGTGCCCGATAGCAATCATCAATTTCAGGTGTTCTTCATTAAACTTTCGCGTCGCACCATGTTCCAGGATTCGCCCTGGAGGAGTAAACGTGTCGATATAAACGATTCCCACAATTCCGTAGCGTCCCTGCATCGGCACACAAATGGCTTCCCGTACACCCATCTGCACGACACTGCCTCCAGGGTCCCAACGACGGTCGTCACTGGCATCACTCGTCAGTACACCTTCTTTGTGGTCCATTACGTAGTCAAGAATTCGTCGACTCAAATTGATCTTTTCGTCTGTCGATCCGCGGCGGGTGCGGCGCACTTTCGGCTCCAGTTCATCGGTAGCCTGATTCAGAAGCATGATGCAACCGCGGTCCGCCTCAACCCATTCGAAAATCATTTCCAGAATTCTGTTGAGCAACTGGTCGATGTCCAATGTGTGGCTTACCGCCAGGGCAGTCCGGTACATGATCTGTAAATTACTCCGTGCCCGAGCCAGCCAAGGACTGGTCGAAGCATGGATGTCGTCAATGAGGGAACTGCCTTCCTGCTGCGAAAGCGACTGGACAATCCTCGAATCGCCACCGGAACGTTGATCAGCGACGATGTTGACCAGGTCTTCCAGTCCCCGCTGATCCGACTCCTCACCGCCGGTAAAAATCATCAGCGTCCGCCCCACCTGAAGACGGTCGCCACTTCGCAATTGGGTAGTCTCGACTCGCTCCCCGTTCATGAAAGTTCCATTGGAACTGTTCAGATCGCAAATGGAACACTTTGACTTCTCGCAGCGAACCTCGACATGTTTGCGAGAGACCTCCGTATCGTGCAACTGAATCCCATTCGACTTGTCACGGCCAATGGTCAGCGCACCCTCCTCCAGTTCGATGCGAGTGCCTTGATCACTACCTCGAATCACAAACAAAGAAGCCATCGTTCACTACCCTCCGCGGGCAACCGTCGGCTGGACTAGGTGATGTATTGTTCTCATCGGTGCAACTGGGCATTCCCGTTTTCACCACAAACGCACTTCGATGAATTTTACCGAGTTGCCTGCTCCGGGCGCAAGCCGACCAACCGGACTGGTGCCGTTGGAAACAACCACTGCCCGCAACGGCCGGGCATTTGCCCCCAACAGGAGTTCATCAAGCGACTTGTTCGCTGGCTGCCAGCAACTGTTCGATTTTACGAATCAGCGGGCCGTAATGGTAGGGCTTCTGCACTACGGACTGGTGGGGCAGCAGGGCTTCGCTTCTGCGAACATTACCCAGAACAACAAGCGGGATTCGTGAGTTTTCTGTTTCACTGTCCAATCCCTCCCGTACAGTCTCCTCTCCGGTTGGTAGGGTTTCAAGGTCGAGCACCACCAGAGCCGGATGGTGTCGACGAGTCAATTTCAGGCCGATCTCCGCCCGCTCCGCCTCAAAAATTAACACACCTCGCCGTTCGAGCACGGTCCGCAGTACCTGCCGGGTATCCGCTGACTGATCAATGATCAAAACCGATCGCTGCGTTTGGCTTCCTACCTGGTCTGGCAAGACTGAATCTCCCTATTCGGAAATCTTCTGCGGAACCTTGACAAGTGAAACTTCGGCCTCCCGTGAACGGTGAAAAAGCGGGGAACGGAAACTTCAACCCGTTCAAAGATCGCATTTTCCACCGTCATTCGGCGGGAGGTTAGCGAGAATGCACGAATTTGTCAAAACCGAATTCAACAAAATGGCCCGTCGCGTCGCAACCCACCAATTGAAACCGTTGACGCTGAAGAGCAGGCTGCCGAAACACGGCCTGTCAGCTGTTTCATCCAGCGCAGGGAAACCGTGCGAACGGTTCCCCATAAACCGGCGATAGCTGCATGCACTCCCTGCCCCGCCCGACTCACAAAATCCCCTTTCCCCAGCCGGCCATTTCAACACCCCTCCCACGGAAAACAGCTTGCCGCCCCGGGGACCGCCTTTGAAGAATCGGGCTGGTTGACAAATCCAATTACTGGTCTTTACCCCTAACGGTACTTCGCGTAAGAATGTCGGCCCTCATGGATGTGAGTCGCTCGAAAACCAGTGGGATGCTGGGATTCAATCAATTTGGTAGCGACCACAAGTCACTGACAGGTCAAGGAAGACCACCCTACAGCAAGGAGTGCTGATTGTGAACGTTTCGTTTCGCTGGGCCACGTTCGTGGCATTTGTTTCTGTTGTTGTTTTGTCGAACACACCCACAGCTACTGTTGCCCAACAGCCCACGACACAACCGCCTGTGTCGGCAGCACGCGGTGTTGCTCCAATTCAGCAGGCGGGTGACAAGCTCGCGGTGATCGACATCAATTACATCTTCAAGAATCATGACCGATTCAAGCAGATGGCCAAAGACTGGAAAGGCGATGTCCAAAGAGCCGAGGCCGAAATGAAGGCCCAGAATTCCGGTATCGCGAACGGGGTGGAAGAACTCAAGCGATGGGAACCGGGGTCGGCGGAATTTAAAAATCTGGAAGAATCAATCGCCCAAAAACGTGCTGACTTGCAAGTGAAGATGCAGATCAAGAAGAAAAATCTGATGTTGCGCGAAGCGAAGATGTATCTGGAGGTCTACAACGAAATACGTGAGCAAGTCGCCTATTTTTCCCGCCAGAATGGAATTACTTTGGTCTTGCGGTTTTCGAGCGGGCAGGTGAATTCCGAAGATCCTCGTCAGATTCAGACGGCCCTGTTAAAACCTGTTGTTTTCCAAGATCGGATTGATATCACGCAACCCATCTTGAATCGGCTTAACCCTCCCAGGAACGCCAAGCGGACGCAACCTCAGCAGAATGCCCCGGGTCGCACCACGACGAATCCGCGATCACGTTAGGGGGAGATGCTTGCGGTCACTTGAGCAGCGAACATCCCTCCACGCATTGGGGCGTGCGAAATTAGCTGTATTTCCTGCCCTTGGCGTCTGGAATTGGTCGCCTTTTTTACTTGCCTCGCTGTAGGTAGGTCGGCATGAATCAACGTCTTGAAACAACTCGTCGACAAACCACGCTGGGTAACCCCGTGTGGGTTGAAGGTTTTGGATTCTGGAGTAGTCGCGCCGTGCGGGCCGAGTTTCGCCCTGCACCAGCAAACACGGGGATCGTCTTCGTGCGTTGCGACCTGCCGTCTCAGCCACGTATCCCAGCCCGCGTGGAATACCGTGTCGACTCTCCGCTGCGAACAACGTTGCGGGAAGGTATGGCAAGCGTGGAAATGGTGGAGCATTTACTGGCAGCATTGTCCGGGTTACAGATCGACAACTGCGAGGTTTGGGTCGATGCACCTGAAATGCCCGGGTTAGATGGTTCCTGCAAGGCGATTGTGAAAGCCCTGGTTTCGACCAGTCGCGTCACCCTGAATGCCTGGCAACCTCGCCTGAACATTACCAGACTCGCCAGAGCGGGAAACCAGGATTCCTGGATCGAAGCACGCCCCAGTCCGACACCCGGCTTCTTTGTCAGGGGCCACATCGACTACGGACCGGTGGGCCCGATCGGCCGCCAAACTTGTGAACTCGAGATTACCCCGCAGTCCTTCTGCCAGGACCTTGCCCCAGCGAGAACCTTTATCCTCAAAGAAGAAGGGGACATGTTGCGTTCTCAGAATCTGGCAATGCGTGTCACAACGGCCGATCTGCTGGTCTTTAACGAACATGGTCCCATTGATAACCAGTTACGATTTCCTGACGAGTGTGTTCGTCACAAAATTCTGGACATTGTCGGTGATTTTTCTTTAGCAGCCTGTGACATCTCCGGTCAACTGGTTGCTCATTGCAGTGGACATCGACTAAACGCGGAATTGGTGCGTGCGATTCTCAAGGAATTTAAAGTCGAAAAGTACTACCAACGTTCTGCTTGAGGTCAAGTCCGAGAAACTATGACCATTTATATTGCTGACAACGCCTGCATCGACACCAAGGCAGAAATTGCCGATGGTGTCTCGATCGGACCATTCTGCGTAGTGGGCCCGAAGGCGCGCATTGGCCCGGATACCCGCCTGGAAAACAATGTCACTTTGATGGGGCGTGTCACATTAGGAACCGACAATCACATCTATCCGGGCGTGACCATCGGTGGTGCCCCACAGGATCTTTCCTACCAGGAAAGTGATACCGAGGTATTGATCGGTAACAGAAACGTCATTCGTGAAAATGTCACCATCAACCGCGGTTCCGAAAAAGAGGAAGGTGTCACGCGTATCGGCAACCAGTGTTACCTGATGACGAACTCGCACGTCGCTCATGACTGCTACCTGGGGGATTGTGTTGCAATTGCGAACAATAGCACCCTGGGAGGACATGTCCACATCCAAGACCATGCCACGCTCTCGGGCTTAATTGGTGTACACCACTTCGTCACCATCGGCCGCTACAGTTTTGTTGGCGGAATGAGCGCGGTCCGGAATGACGTCCCCCCGTTCATGCTCGCCGAGGGTATCCCCGCAAAACCCCGCTGTGTAAACATGGTTGCGCTCAAACGGAACGACTTTTCCGGAGAGGTGATTAAATCGCTCGTCGAGGCCCACCGCCTCATTTATCGAGCCAGAGTCGGTGTGGAACAAGCTTACGAATTACTACGGACCCACGGAGCTCTTGAACCCCAGTTGGTTGAATTTTTTACCTTCATCGAAAATCAACAAGCGGGACGTCACGGTCGATCCCGCGAGCTAAGGAAAGCTGCGTGAATCCCATCCGCTTAGCAATCGTCGGCTGTGGACACCTGGGGCGTATTCATGCCCGGTTGGCCAAAGAAATCGACCTGTTCCAACTCGTGGGCCTTGTCGATCCGTGCCCCACAGCGAGGGAACAGGTGGCACGTGATACCGGCCTGCCTGTTGCAAAACATTTTTCATCACTCTGCGAACCCATCGATGCGGCAGTCGTGGCAGTCCCCACCTGCTGGCACCACCAGGTGGGACTCGACCTGCTGCGGGCAGGCGTGCATGTTTTTATCGAGAAACCGATCGCCAGCAGCCTCCGCCAGGCCGATGAAATACTGGAAGTGGCCAGCCAACATCAAAAACTGGTCCAGGTGGGCCACATCGAAGAATTTAATCCCGCATTTCAAACCGTTCGATCACGGCTGGAATCCCCCAGGTACATCGAAGCCGTACGAACCAGTGGATACACCTTTCGATCCACAGACATCGGTGTCGTACTGGACTTGATGATCCATGATCTTGACCTGGTCGTGTCACTGGCCCAAAGCGAGGTTCAGGACGTCCAGGCACTGGGACTCTCCCTACTGGGCGACCACGAGGACATGGCCCAAGCCAGGATTACGTTTCAAAACGGGTGTGTCGCCAACCTGACTGCGTCACGTACCAGTTTTCAATCAGAACGGCGGCTTCAGGCCTATACGCCCAGCGGCTTCACTTCCATTGACTTTGCCGAGTCAACGGCCAGTTACATCGACCCCGACCCACGGATCCTCAACGGGCCACTCGACATCCAACAGATGACACCGCAACAGCGTGAACAGATCAAGGAACACCTGTTCGAAGACATGCTTCCCGTGCGGCATGCCAAAGTTTCACCATGCAACGCGTTGCAGGAAGAGTTGCTCGACTTTGCCCACAGCATCCTGGAATCGCGTGCCCCCCGGGTGACCGGCTCCCGAGCTCGTTCTGCCCTCTCTGTCGCAGAACAAATCCTTCACCAAATCGAGGTTCATCCCTGGAACGGAATCCATCCGGGCCCGCGTGGACCACTGGCTCGAACTCTTCCCAACGTCTTGCGCCCAGCCGCCTAACACCCGGCATCCCTCGAAAAGCGGTGGTTACCCGTACGAGTTTCGCGTCTGCCGAATCAGACGCTCGTCCTCACTCGGATCCCTGTTGCCCGAAGCGCCGATTAAAAATCTCGGGATCAAACGGGTCGTGGGGTAAAAACCCTTCCTGCGCGGGTTTTTCAGGTGGCCCCTGTCCGAAAACCGAACTGCCGACTGCCTCATTCAAACCGAGGCGAAGCTGCAAACCGGGGTTAATTTTCCCCCCGATCGGCGACTGGCCCGGCAATGGCGCATTCTCCAGGATCTGTCCCGTCGGCACACGCTGCGCCAACTCCAAGGGTCGGCCTTGAAAGACCCCGGGTTGTTCGATGCCTTTACCAATGGCGTGGAAAACCCACTGCTTGAGGACGTCATATTGCTGGGGGCTCAACTGTCGGGTCACAACCCGTCGGGTCCGCGGCCCGTGCGATTGTGGCGCATATTTCAACAGGCTGCTGCCGAGGGGATCCTCACGGTTCACCTGCAACAAGGTGTTGTGAAGATTACGCAACGTGAACTGCCGCGAGGCTGACCTCCCGGGGGGCCGAATGAGTTGAAACTTGGAACGAGATCGTGCACCATGACATCCAGCGTTTCCACAAGTGTTGACCAACAGCGGTTGCACGGAGTTTGTAAACCGCTCGATGGTGTAAGGAGGTAATTTTTCCAGTGGTGGGTCTTCCACACTTCCATCTTCGGCCGTCGGACCGGGAAGAAACCTCTTGACCGGGCGTTCCAGCGGGTTCTCAGCCCACTCAATCTGTTGCTCCAGGACGCGAATTTGTGCACGACTGAAATTAAGCGTTCTAACATGTTCCAAGCGGGATTTTGCACCATCCAGGAACTGTTGACGGAGACACCAGCGCGCCAAACGCACGTGGCTGGCAGCATCGTCCCGGGCAAGCTTTCGGAGCTGATAGCGGTACACCTGCTCCAGGGTTTCACATTTCAGCAACACCTGACTCTGGAGCACACGGATTTCCGTCCCTTCATCTATTGCGACCAGAAAGCTATCACCGTGGGCAATGACCTGCCCCTGCAGGACACTGCCGTTTCGCAACAAGAGCAGTCCTCGTTCCGGTTGCAACCCGGATTCAGCGAACAGCTGGAACGTCCAACAAACCGGCAGCAGGCAGGCGAGAAGCATCCGACGGCCAGCTGAAAAGCGGGAGGGAGAAACCATGGGGCGGAAAGGTTAAACCAGGCGGCATCTGGCGTCAAGTTCAACCGAATCAGACTGGCACCACAGGCCAGCGGGTGCTCGCCATGCTGCGCTAGGCTCCCGCTGTTCTGCTGTCTTGCCCGGTCCACTGGCACCGTCCCGGGTCGTGCGCTATACTAGGCGGTTTCACCCCGACAGGGGCAAAAAACTCCGGTTGTCCAAGGCGGTTTCCGGGATGGTTGAAGAACGGGCTCTAACACGACGAGAAGTGTACTACCAGGGCCGTGTCCAGGGAGTAGGATTCCGTTTCAAGACCCACGGTATTGCCCAGCAGTTTGATGTCCAGGGTTACGTGTCGAATCTGCCGGACGGAAGGGTCAAGCTGGTTGGCGAGGGTCGGAGCGACGAGTTAAAACGTTTTCTGACCACCATCACAGAAACCATGAGCCAGTACATTGTCTGTGAACAGGTCGTCGAGAAATCCCCTCAAGGTCAATTCACAAGTTTCGACATCCAAACCTAGCCACAAAGCAAGAAAGCCACAAAACCTCTCGATCGGTCCCTTTGCCGACAAGCGAACGAAGGTAAACTGGAGTACTGAAACATCGCCTGCCGCTGTGGCGAACAATTCGTGTCTCACGTCCCTGAGAATTGACGCACTAGCACTTTTGGACTCACCCCACACTCAAAACAACCCATGAGCTTTTTCCCTCCTCTGGTTCTTGGCACCCTGGTCACCTGGATTACTCCTATCTGGTTATTGGGATTAGGCGCGGCACTGGGCGTGGTGGTGTTGCTGACCATCTGGGCCCTCATCACCGTTTTTTCTCGTCGTCTGGCGGTTTTCGCGGGCCGCACGGTCCGCGAGGGAATCTTGTGGCCGATTCTGATCGTCATCTTCCTGGTGTCGTTGATTTCCCTGGTGACCACCTTCAGCCTCCGCAACCCCGGAGAAATCCTGCGTTCCCTGACAAAACTTCCGCAAGTGGGAACCACACACCTGCAATTCACTCTGCCGGGGCCTGATGCAGAGCCGGATAGCGATGGTTACATCCAGGCCGAAGAAACTCCCCTGCTTGTAAATTTTCGACTCAAGGAACTCCAACGGATCGTTATCAAAGCTGAAGGCAACTTGACGGTGCGAACACGCCCGGAAAAGGAGGAAGGAACAACCAAAATATTGCGTGTAGCCGCCGGCGAACCGCTTACTTGGTTTCCTCCGGTACAAGCCGCCTTACTTTTTCCCGGTGAGCATATCACCCATCTTTATGCCAGGAATCTGGGAACGACAGAAGTCAACGGGACCGTGGCGATCGTCACGGACGTGGTCTACCCGGAGGTCCGGGGAATCGTCGTCACAGCCACCTTGATCACGGCACTGTTTCTGATCTATCTCGGCATCCAGCTAGCAACCCCCAAGGCAGCTGCTATCGCCCTTGCCACTACCAAATCAGAAATCGCGCAACCCATGTTCCTCGTGGCTATTTCGCTGGGGATCTTCCTGCTGCTTGTTTTTGTATTCATTCCCTACAATACGTTCGGCGAAGACGTCAAAGTACTCAAGGACACTGGACTCACCACGATCATGATCCTTTCGCTGCTCGTGGCAGTGTACGCGGCAGGAACTTCCGTGGCTGAAGAAATTGATGGACGGACAGCGTTGACCGTCCTGTCCAAACCCGTCAGTCGCCGACAATTTGTGTTTGGTAAATTCATGGGAATACTATGGGTGGTGCTGCTGGTTTTCGTGATCCTCGGCATCCTGTTTCTTTTCCTGATTTCCTACAAAGTCGTCTATGACGCCCGTGAAACCACCAATCCCGAGCCTCTTTGGCAAGATTGCTATCTTGAAATGGTCAACACGGTTCCCGGGTTAACCCTGGTTTTCATGGAAACCGTTGTCCTGACAGCTTTGAGCGTGGCCATTTCGACTCGCCTGCCCCTGCTGCCCAATTTCATCATCATGTTTTCGGTCTATGTTCTCGGGCACCTGACTCCCTTGATCGTCCATTCCGCCCTGCTGAAGGAGTTCGAGCCCGTGGTCTTCGTGGGCTGGCTGATCGCCTGCGCAGTACCCGTCTTGGACCACTTCAACATTCAGGCAGCCGTCGCGGCAGGCGTCGATGTTCCTTTGGATTACCTAGGCTGGAGTTTTGTTTATTGCGTGCTGTACAGTGCCATGGCGCTACTGCTGGCGCTCACGCTTTTCGAAGACCGCGATCTTGCTTGATCCGTGTCGTTTTGCTCCCTGGCGGTCGGTTTCGTCCCCTGCTAAATGTTTGTGAGACTTTGACTTTGACAACTTTTCCTGACCGACGGCCGAATTGCTGTTGGCAGATTAAAAACCATCTGATAAGCTGCCCGCTAGGTTTTAGAATGGAGTCGCGACGTCCCGTTTCGTGGACCGTCGGCAATCAGGGAAGGCCGTGAAGAATGGAATTTTTGCCAATTTTCTTGGCAATTTCGACTGGGTTGTTGATCTTAGATCTCGCCACCGCTCCCAGGATAGGCCGCAAGCAAGAGTAGACGACTTGTCGCTGGACGTTTTCTGCCCTGACGTTTTCTGCCCTGACGTTCGAACTGCCGATTCGTCTTTTACTCACGATTGGCCCGTGGAAAGTTGGCGGCGAGATTTCTTCTGACTGTTGTCAGGTCCACCGGGCCGCAGATCACTACGGCCACCGTACTGTGATTTGTCCGGCACTGCTCGATTTCTACAGCTGGCGTGAATCAGCAGGTCAGAGGTGCGATTACGGTTGGAACAGCAACCGAAAATTGCTTCTGGCCGGCAAAACATTTACTACAGAGCAAAAAAGATTCACATTGTAGCGATTAACTCTTTTAGAATTTTTCAGGTTGTCGCCACTTCCGGCCATATAAGCTAGGATTTCCAGTAGGAGGATGCACCGTGTTGAGCGGGCTCTGGAAAAGGACTTGAATTCGCCCCGAATTCCAGACCGGGCCATCCTGCGGCCACATCGTTTTTTACACTGAAACAGACCCCAATCGGTCGTGCAACCACGCATCTGAACCATCGCAACCAACAGGACCTATCGGCATGTTGAAAGAACGTTTTACCTATTCCTCCTTGCTGTTGTTTTCACTGGCACTTTTCGGTTGCGGAAGCTCAGAACCTGTGGGAGACGCAGGAGAAGAAACTCAAACACCCCAACTTTCGACCACCGATCTGGACACTGAGATGACCGCGCCGGACCTGGACTTTGATTCTGGCGAACGTGCCAATCCGCCTGCCGACTCCACAACTGACAACCCACCTTCCGAACCGGCGGTCGAGAATTTCGCGGTGTCCGACGTGTTCGAGGACTCTCAGCTGGACCTTTTGACAACGAAACCTCAACCAGTTTTGAAACGGAAAAAACGTTCTATTTTTAAATTGGTTTCTGCACCCTCCGTTTCCGACACCTCGACGACTGATGACACGAAACCTTCCTCGGACTCTGACACAAGTGACTCGGATCTGGACTTCACCGACGAGGACCTTGAATTTGATTCCAAGCCAAAGGTGCCCGCAGACCGCAACAACTCCGCGACACCTTCAGACAAGACGGGTGAGAGTTTCCAACACCTGACGGTAGTCGACAACTATCCTAACAATAAGGAGCGTCTTCGTTGGCGGGTTAAGAGATACAAGGACGGTCAGTTAGTCTTCCACGGTCCGTACCAGGAATTTTACGAAAATGGCACCAAGTTCAGCGAAGGAACGTACGTCGAAGGGAAACTCGATGGCGAATGGACCTTCTGGCACAAGAACGGACAACTTGCCAAAAAGAGCCGCTATCTCAGTGGCAAGCCCGAAGGAACCAGCCAAATTTATCGCGCCGACGGCACGCTTGCGGTCCAAGAGAACTACAGTGAAGGAAAGCCTGAAGGTCGTTGGACACATTACCTGTCGGATGGAAAACAAGTCCTCCGGCAGGAAGAGTACCTTCAAGGTAAACGGCACGGTCAATGGATGACTTGGTTCGAACCAAAGGGCAACACCACCGAGGAATTGCAAAAGGAAAGCATCACCAACTGGCAGTCGGGTCGTCGCCACGGAGAACAATTCCTATGGTTTGAAAATGGACAGCCGGCCAAGGAGGAGTATTATTTTGAGGACAAGCCACACGGATTGTTCAAAGTCTGGCGAGAAAACGGCAATCTGGCGGGTGAACAGCAGTACGTTCACGGCGTACCAGGGAGCAAGGGGTAGGCACACAACGTCTTCCTCAACGCGTCGATCCTGCCCTAAGGGAACCGGCTGATCTCGATCGGTTGCCTCGGTGCCCCTTTGATTCACCTTGCTGAACTTCCTACAATCTCTAGTCGGGAGCTGAACTCGGTAGCGCCAGATATGACCAACCGGTGTGCCACCTCCCTTTCCCGCGCGTACCCGCTGTTTGATTCTTGCTGGAAGCGAGAGTCCGGATGCCAATTACGGTAGAACACGACCCGAAACATTATCTGACCCGTTTTGGTCTCTTCGACTTTCGAGCGGGACAACACGAGGTCATTCGTGCCATCCTGTCTGGGGCTGATTGCGTTTGCATCATGCCAACCGGAGGAGGCAAAAGCCTCTGCTACCAGTTACCGTCCGTCATGCGTGAGGGGCTGACGCTGGTCGTTTCTCCGCTGATTGCATTAATGAAAGACCAAGTCGACGCCATGACGGGCCTGGAGATTGCGGCGACTTACATCAACAGCAGCCTGTCTCCGGAGGTCCAACAAGAACGGCTTCAGAAAATTTCTGATGGGCAGTTCGACCTGGTGTACATTGCTCCGGAACGTTTCCGGAGCGGACGTTTCCTTCAATCCATCGCCGCCGCAAAGGTTCAACTGCTGGCCATCGATGAAGCCCACTGCGTCAGTCAGTGGGGGCACGATTTCCGCCCCGATTACGCGCGTCTGGGTCAGGTTCGAAAACGTCTTGGCCAGCCACAGACCATCGCCCTGACCGCCACAGCCACACCGGATGTTCGGCAGGATGTCATCCAGTTGCTCGGCCTTCAGAATCCCCAAATCTTCATCACGGGTTTCGCACGCCCCAACCTGAGTTACGAAGTTCTGAATTGCAACAACCGGCGTGAGAAAGACCAGACCCTGCAGCAGTTCCTAAAAGAAAACGAGGGCCCGGGAATTATTTATGCCTCCAGCCGAGAACGCTGCGGTGAAGTCGCTGAATTGGTAAGTCAGTCGACGGGACATCCGGTGGGAATTTATCACGCCGGGCTCGAACAACACGAACGCAAGCAAGCTCAGGACGATTTCATGGCAGGGCACACCAGCGTGGTGGTTGCTACCGTGGCCTTCGGCATGGGCATTGACAAGTCGAACGTACGGTTTGTTGTCCATTACAACATGCCCGGGTCCCTGGAGGCTTACTACCAGGAAGCAGGGCGAGCAGGCCGCGACGGCAAGCCGGCCCGTTGTCTCCTGCTGTTCAGCAAGGGTGATCGTCACATTCAGGAGTTTTTTATTGAAAGCTCTTATCCATCCGCAGAAACCGTGGCCCGGGTCTATGAATACCTGCGACAACTGGACACTGACCCTATCCAACTGACACAGAACGAACTGAAAGAACGACTTCAACTGGATCTGGCAACAGACGGCATCGGAAATTGCGAGCACTTGCTGGAACAGGCGGGAGCACTTGAACGACTTGAACCTCGTCAGAACATGGCAGCTGTTCGTATCGACAGCAATTTGCACACGCTTGTCGACCTCTTACCAAAACAAGCCACCGTCCAGCGTAAAGTCCTCCGTGGCGTCGAGAAAATTGTGGGGAGCCGCCGCCATGAACGCGTTTTCTTTCAGCCACACGGCCTGGCTAAGACCCTTGAAATCCAATCGTTGACGATCATTCGCGCGCTCCGCGAACTGAGTCGTTTGGACACTTTTGATTACGTTCCGCCATTTCGCGGGAAGGCCGTCCACATCCTCAACAAGCACCGTCCCTTTGAACAACTGGATGTTGACATCACAGCGCTTGAACAACGGAAAAGTGCAGAATACACCAAATTGAACCACATGGTCCGTTATGCCCGTGGCCCTCGCTGCAGGCAATTAGAGATACTCCGCTACTTTGGTCAGAGCAGCGGCCAACCGTGTGGAAATTGCGACAATTGCCTGACACCAAAATCGGGATCTGACACCCTCGTGGGTTTTACGATCGATTCCCCAGAGGACCCCCTGCATCAAACCGTATTAATCGCTTTGAGTGGAATTGCCCGAATCGCCCAGCGTTTCGGCCAACGCAAACTGGGATTTGGCAAGCAGATCGTCGCCCAAATGTTGTGCGGATCGAAGTCGGCCAAAATCACGAAGTGGAAATTACAGCAGTTGAGCACCTTCGGTTTATTGTCACAGTTAACCCAAAACGAAGTGATCCGTTTACTGGACGCTCTTCTGGAGGAAGGACTCATTGGTCAATCCGAGATCGACCGTTTCAAGCCGGTCCTCGGATTGACGGACAGCGGAAAACGCGTCATGCACGGAGATTTCGAATTACTGGGCGAGCTCACCTTGCCAGTTACACTGGTTGCCAAACTGGGACGCTCTCTGACCGACAGCCCGACGGCTTCCACTCAAAAGCCGCACCCGGTATCCACCGCAGATGAACAAACGATCGCTTCCCCTGTCCCGGAACCCTCTGAAGTCCGCCCCGACTATTACTGGACATGGCGATTATTTGCTGCGGGCTTCTCCACCACCCAATGCACTGCCATCCGGTACACGCAGTTCGACACGATCCTGGACCACCTTCTGCGGGCCATGGAAGAAGGGCTTGAAGTCAACCCTCACTGGATATTACCAGCTGAAAAGCTGAGAATTCTCGATGAGTTCCTGCGGGACACCCATCCCCGCTCAGCAAACCCCATCCTGCACAAGCTGCCTGTCGAGCTCTCGCAGGCCGAACTTCAGTTGTACCTGAAGTGTCGTCAAACCTCATCGAAATAATTCACGACTTCGTATAGAATGGGGCGACTTCAACGCCTGACAACGGAACACCTGAAAGGGACTCGATGGACAACTCTTCGCCGGAACGCAAATCCGAAGGCAAGGACGGTGCCGAACCGCGCCGAACGAGACCCAACACCTGGCTGCTGGTGGTCCTGCTATCCATGCTCGTCGTGTTCGCCATTCATGAAACAACGTCTCGTCCGCCAGAAATTACCTACGATTTCTTCAGGACCCAACTGGCGAACATCAAGACGATCGACATTCGTGGCAACGAATTTTCCGGAACTTTTCTCGAGACGCCGACAAAGCGGCCCATGGATCGACAGGATAATCCGGTCACCCTGGACACAGATTTCTTTTTGCGCCTGCCGAACCTCATCAGTGAAACTGAAAAGGACAAACTCTTGCAGGAGCTTTACAGTAACGACGTGACGGTTCGCGACCTGGGACCCCACGACAACACCTCACTGTTGTTGATCAGCAGTATTCTACTGCCGCTTCTTTTGATCTTTTTTTTGTATTTCATGTTTCGCAAAACGCGAGATCAGTTCCTAGGAGGTGGATTCCTGTCTGGTTTCAGTAAAAGCCCTGCCCGCAAGTTTGAAGGGCATGCAAAACCTGTCACCTTCGACGACGTGGCAGGCCTGACAAATGTCAAAACCGATCTGCAAGAAATGGTTGATTTCCTCACGACCCCCGAAAAATTTGAACGCCTGGGTGGCCGTGTTCCCCAGGGCATTCTCCTGATGGGTCCTCCCGGAACGGGCAAAACGCTCCTGGCCCGCGCTGTGGCGGGAGAAGCAGGAGTCCCCTTTTACTCCGTCAATGGTTCCGAGTTCATCCAAATGTTTGTGGGCGTAGGTGCCAGCCGTGTCCGTGATCTATTCAATACGGCCAAAGAACACTCCCCCGCGATCGTTTTCATCGACGAAATTGATGCCGTAGGTCGCCAGAGAGGAGCCGGACTGGGTGGAGGTCACGACGAGCGGGAACAGACACTCAACCAGATTCTGAGTGAGATGGACGGCTTCACCCCGGCCGACACCGTCATCGTCATTGCCGCTACCAATCGCCCGGATGTACTCGACCCGGCACTTCTTCGCCCAGGTCGCTTCGATCGGCACGTGACTGTCGACCGGCCCACGCGAAAAGGACGTTTGGAAATTTTCAAGGTGCACGTCCGTGACGTGCCCCTGGCTGATGACGTCGATTTAAATCGGCTTGCTTCCGGAACCGTAGGTTTAACGGGAGCAGACATTCGCAATATTGTCAACGAGGCAGCCATCTGGGCGGCACGGCATGAAAAACAGTGTGTGGAAATGCTGGATTTCGAATTTGCCCGGGACAAGGTCCTGATGGGACCGAAGAGAGAAGAAGTTCTGCTTGACGACGAAAAGGAAAAGACCGCTTATCACGAAGCCGGACATGCACTGCTGGCGTGGATCACACCCGGCCCGGATCGAGTCCACAAGGTGACGATCATGCCGCGGGGAAGGATGCTCGGCGCCACGGAAATTCTTCCGGAGGAAGACCGCTTGAACATCTCTGAATCCGAACTTCACGACCGGCTCATCTGTCTGCTGGGTGGTCGCGCTGCGGAAGATCTTGTTTACGACGAACACACGGCTGGTGCAGCGAACGACCTGGAACGCGCTACCAAACTGGCTCGAACCATGGTCACCCAATGGGGCATGAGTGAGCGTCTGGGTCCGGTGAACTACAAGATCAGCGACGAAGACCCCTTCCTGGGTCGTGAAATACACCAATTGCGGGAGTTCAGCGAACACACCATGCAGACCATTGACGAAGAAGTGGCCAAAGTGCTTCACGCCGCAGAAGATCGAGCCCACAAATTCCTCAGTGCCAACCGGGACAAACTCGAAAAACTGGCCGCCGGACTCATCGAACAGGAGGAGCTCAATGTGGCGGAGATGACCGATCTGATTGGGCCCGCCAGTGGAACAACATCTGCCAACAACCTCCCAGCAAACGGTGTGGTTGCCAAGTCCTAGTCGCGGGCTAGAAGTTGGCGCCAGCGAACCAGACAGCGCAAAAAGGGCTTCAAAATCCGTACACTTCCGTCTGGATGGGCAGCTCGCGATTCAGCATACTGAATAAGCCATGGAGCGGCTGCTCCTCCACCGGTTACCGGATACGAGCCCCGCCTCGGCTGGTTCGAACGGAAAACCTGACGCCATGTCGAAACGAAAACGAGAGAAAATACGAACTGATTTTCGCAAGAACCGGACTTCCCGGCAACGGAAGACCGACATCACCCGCAGTTATCAGATGGATCCATCTACCGATGAGGATTCGCTTACCAAAGAATCCTTCGACGGAAGAGGAGCGTTAACTCGTAAACGAACGGTGATTGGCGACCGTGCTGACAACGAAGCGTCGCCCCTGGCCGTGCATCCCGACGTGGACCTCTCCGCCTGCCAGCCCGGACGAGTGATTGCCGTTCACGGACTCAACAGCATTGTGGCAACAGAGTCTGGCAAACAATACCGTTGTGCCACACGGGGACTTTTGAAGACTCTCGCGACGGATCAGCGTCACGTTGTGGTCACTGGCGATCAGGTATTGTTTCGTGCTCATGGAAATGAACAGGGAGTTATCGAACGTGTCGAGCCCCGGCACAGCATCCTGAGCCGCAACAGCCGTGGGCGACAACACGTCCTGGTGGCCAACATCGACCAGCTGGTCATCATTACCAGCGCTGCTGAACCGACACTCAAGCCACACTTGATTGACCGGATCCTGATCAGTTCTGAAAAAGGCCGAGTACGACCTATCATCTGCATCAACAAAATTGATCTCGTGAATCCCGCCGACCTGCAACCTCTTGTGGGCATCTACGCGCAGATGGGCTACCTGGTCCTCCAGGTCAGTGCGGCTGCCGGTACGAACATCGACCGCTTGGGGCAATGGCTGACAGGCGCTCAGAGCGTCGTTACCGGTCAAAGTGGGGTGGGAAAATCCTCGTTGTTAAACGCCGTGGAGCCCGGGCTCGATCTGCGTGTGGGACGCGTGAGTGAGCACACACAAAAAGGCAAACACACAACAACCAATGCGCGGCTTCTTCCACTCGGCAAGGGAGGTTACGTCGTCGATACGCCAGGTATTCGGCAGTTCGAGTTGTGGGACGTAGAACCTCAGGAGGTCGCCAGTTTCTTTCGTGACCTGAGGTCGTTCGTCCACAACTGCCATTTCCCTAATTGCACCCATACGCACGAGGACCAATGCGCTGTTAAGGATGCCGTGGCAGATGGTTACCTGGATACGCGACGTTATGAAAGTTATTGCCAACTGTTTTTTGGCGAGTAGGTTCCCCACGCAGCCCGGCACCGGGCCCCTTGCATTCGTTGACCCTTGCAGGCCGTTATCCTATAATAGAGCTTTATCCCTTCTCCGGACCATTGTTCGCCATTCGGTAAGAGCATCCACCGGTTGCTTGCCAGCAAGTACCGGTTCCCCGGGCCGGCCAGTGTTTGGGCACCCCAGCGTGTCAGGATGCTGACAGGCGGTTTGTGGAAACAACAAGGCTGGCCTGATATCCTGTAAGGTTCCAAGGTGATCGACCAGGCAGCCTGACGACCAGCGCCGATGTTTGAACCCGATTCACATTCAGCAGACTCTCCTTCCGAACCCTCCGTTCCGCCGTCGAGCAATTCCTCTTCGATTCCGCCCCGGGAAGTGAGTCCGGAGGATTCGCCAACCGAGATCAACAAGACGCCCGTTCCAGGGCAGTTGGCTGATCAACCGACAATCATTTCCTCACCGCAAGCCTCGTCCCCGCCCACCGGACGCACGAGGCCCCTGCCATCTTCAACCCGCTCCCATGATTTGGGTCTCCTCCTGGAGGGAAAATTACTGGGTGATTTCCGCTTGGACGAGTTCGTGGGTGGGGGTGGAATGGGAGCCGTCTTCCGCGCACAAGACATGAACCTGGGACGCACGGTAGCTGTCAAGGTGCTTTCCCAGGGAAGAAGTGCCGACAACGACACGCTCAAGCGGTTTCGCCAGGAAGCACAAAGCGCGGCCCGGCTCAATCACGATAACATCGCGCGCGTCTACTACGTGGGCGAACACGATGGCTGGAATTATATTGTTTTCGAGTACATCGACGGGTTCGATCTTCGAGAACAGGTCGTGCGACACGGACCACTGTCACTTGAAACTGCGCTCAACTACACCCTGCAGGTTGCCGAGGCACTTCATCACGCCGTACAGCGTGATGTTGTCCACCGCGACATCAAACCTTCCAACGTGTTGGTAACGTCGAGTGGCCGGGCAAAGTTAGTCGACATGGGTCTGGCTCGACCACACCATGTGGAATCGGGTCACGAGGAACTCACGGTCAGTGGCGTCACACTGGGTACCTTCGACTACATATCCCCCGAACAGGCCCGTGACCCTCGTGATGCGGATGGGCGCAGCGACATCTACTCGCTCGGCTGCACCCTGTTTTTCATGTTGTCCAGCCGCCCTCCGTTCTCGGAGGGGACTGTCCTGCAAAAGTTGCTCAGCCATACCAGTGACGAACCGCCAGATATCCGGCAGTTCCGCCCGGACATCCCGGCTCCCGTCTCCTTGCTCCTGAACAAAATGCTGGCAAAGAGCGCGGATCACCGCCAGCAGTCGCCTAGCCAACTCATTGGTGAGCTTCTGTTATTAATGGATCAACTGGGGATGCCTCCGGCTGGCGGTACCGGTGCCGTGTGGGTCACTCCCGGCTCCAGTCGGTTGAAGCCGTGGGAACGCCTGTTACCCTGGATTGCTGCCGTGCTACTGCTCACGGCAACAGCTTTTTTCGTTGAGCACCTTGTGCACGTGCCCAACGTGGTCGCTACGATTCCCGACAGCCCGACGGCCAGTCCACAGCCAGTTCCCGGTCAACGCGATGCGATTCGCCCCGACACGGTTCTTCCGGAGATCCCTTCCACCGGACCGGGTACCCCGGCACCATCCCCACCTGCCACGTTCAACCCCACGGAGACGCTCTCACCCAGAGAGCACGGCGCAGAAAACAGCAGATCAACAGCCGTTGTGCAGCAACCAGCTTCGACCGTCCCTCGAACGCTCCAGCAGGAGCGCCTTGAGGAACCTGTGGAAATTCCGGGCCAGGATTCCCCTCTCGAAATCGTCACATCGTCAGAACAGGCGGAACCCTCTGACGAATTCAAAGGGTCAATTCCTGACGACAACTCCGTCAAAAAAGAACCACTCCCCGGCCCCCCGCATCAGCAGGCACTGATCGTCGATCCGACTGCCGACAACTCGCGGCCATTTCACTACGCGTCCCTTTCCGAAGCTCTCAACAAACTGCGTGTCGACAAAGAGCGCATGTCCACCAGTCAGATCATCGAACTGCGCTACAACGGAGTACTAACCGAAACACCTCTTGTGATCACGCATCCCCGCGTCACCATTCGGGCAGCAGACGGATTCAGGCCGGTCCTGAGATTCCAGCCGCAGGATTACGAACAGACATCGATGCTGACGGTAACATCCAAGCAACTGAAGATCGTTAACCTCCAGGTGGAGTTTGAATTGGGACAACCGGTGGAACACTGGTCACTGTTTGATGTGAGGCACAATGCGGGGATTGAACTTGAGCGCAGTACAGTGACCATCCGAAACGGCAACCAGGGAAGAACAACCAACTGGGAAGGGGTGGCATTTTTTCACATTGAACCAGACGAAACGTCTTTTAACGAAACGGCGAGTTCACCCGCGTCTTCTTCCTGCCCGACAATTCGCTTGAAAAACTGCATCCTCCGGGGAGAGGCCACCTTGATCTGGGCAGTCGAGGCCCGACCGCTGGAGTTCTCGTGGGACAATGGTCTGTTCGTCAGTACCGAAAGACTTTTACTGGCAACCGGAAGCACCCGACCACCACAACCCGACAGCAACCTGAACGTGCGACTGAGCGCCGTGACCGTCGTTGCTGACAAGGGATTATGCTATCTTTCTCAAGAAAAACGTGGCCCCCACCTGCCCCCGACAAGTTTTCAGTGCGACGGAATGATTTTGCTGTCGGCACCCAGGTGGGCCCACATCCAGCAAACCGTCCTTCAGGAAATCACCTTCTCTCCGGACAAGTTCTCCCTGCGCGGTAAAAACAATCTTTTCATGACGCAACCCGGACACCCTGGCCCACGGGCCTATTGGACAGTGGCAACCGAAGACGAGTCGCCCGAACCGCGTTCCTGGAATTTTTCCGAGTGGCTCCAACTCGCAGGCGAAAGCGACTGGAGTTGGCAGGAGGTCCCCAAATCGACTGCGGGTATGCACTTTTCCGGTCAACCGGCTCACAAGTTGTCAGCAAAACATTATCAACTGGACCGCTTGACGAGCGAAAAACACAAGTCACTGCTCTTGAACTTCTGGCTGCGTCGCAATTTGACCCCGGCAGGGTTCCACCTGCAGGAACTACCGGAGTTGGAAGTCGAAACACAAATCCGGGACGCTCCGTCGACCGCAGGCCGCGAGAAAATCAAAACGCCCGGCTCATGATTCAGCGATTCTGACTGCTGACAAAACGCAAGCCGGTTACCTCTACGGCGTCCACTGCCAACTGCCAAGCGGCTGCACCCCCTGCCGCGGTACCTGTCGAGCGATCCTGTCATTCGCTACCTGACTCCCGACCTCCCTGCACAAAAGTGTTCCCCCGGTAGAACTGAGTGAACAGCACAAAACCGACAGCAGCTACCGTCATCAGTCCCGTGAAAAACCAATAGTAATTGGCTCCCGCGAGCAGACTTTCACCAACAGAACGTTGAATCATCCAGTTAACACCGGAAGTCAACAGGTTCCCCAGAGCAACACCGCCGAAATAGATTCCCATCACCACGGATTTCATTACCGGTGGAGCCTGCGTGTAGGCAAATTCCAGGGAGGTAATCGACACGAGCACCTCGGCAGCCGTCAGCACCACGTAGGCCACGAGTTGCCAGCCAATACTTGGTTGTTCACCTGACTGTATCCTGACTTCCAGCCAGCCGGAAATCGCGAAGGCGGCAGCAGCCAACAGCAGTCCCACAGACATCTTCCGTAAAGGTGTGATTTTGCAGAACTGGCCAACCAGCGGGTACACGACGTACGAGAAGAGGGGAATCAACAACAGAATCAGAATCGGGTTGGCCACCTGAATCTGGGCCTCGTACCACTGGAACCCCAGGAACTGTCGATCCATGTGCGCCGCTTGCAGGACCCATGCTGAGCCTGTCTGGCCAAAAATAGCCCAGAACACGGGAATAAACACCAGAAAAATGGGTGTCAGATTCAACAGGGCCTGCCGGCCCGCAGGACTTCGTACGGTGGCCCACACTCCCGCGGCGCCGGCCGGAGGAATGTGAACAAACCGATAGCGTCCCAGCCAGAACAGACCCGTGGCGACCATCATCAGGACACCTGGCAAACCGAACGCCAACCACGGCCCGACCTTTTCCAGCAGTAACGGGGTCACAAGGTTGCTGAGCGCCGCACCTACGTTGATGAAGAAATAAAACCAGCCGAATACTTTCGACAGCAAATGCTGGTTCCGCAAACCAAATTGATCTCCGACATGTGCCGAAACACAAGGTTTGATACCCCCGGCCCCACAGGCAATGCAGGCCATCCCCAAAAAAAGCCAGCCGCGCGGCGAGAACAGCACACTTCCAAATTCCGCATCTCCGATTGCCAGGACCGCGTGCCCTATGCAGTAACCCAGAGACAACAGCAGAATCGTCCTGTATTTCCCCAGCAGAACATCTGAAAGGATCGAACCCATCAGAGGAAAAGCGTAAACAGCAGCTGTGAACAGATGGAAGACGGTCTTGGCCTGCTCGTCGTTCATCGGATCAGGATTGCCCGCACCATCCACCAGATGTCGGGTCATGTAGATCGTCAGAATCCCCTGCATTCCGTAAAAGCTGAAACGCTCGGCAAACTCGTTCCCTACAATGTACGGAATGCCACCGGGAATTCGTTGTGTCGCCTCGGGAACCGTGCGATAGCCGGACATCGCTGACCTCTATGTTGTGCAACAACAACCACTAAAGCACGCTGTCATGTCAGTCGTGGCGGCGCGATCCTCGCCGGGAAGCACTTGACACGTCAAAGCCATGATGCCTAGGATTACAAACAATCGCTTCGGCTCCCTCACCTTTTGCCAGCAGCGACCTTGGCCGTTTACTTGATACCGATATCGTACAGGAACAGAGAGATTTCGCGAAAGGACAGATCACATGAAGAGAAACTTTGCATTGGCTCTCAGCAGTTTGGCCGTCATGATTTTAATGACTCAGGTTCTTCACGCGTTTCCGCAATTCCACAAGGGTTTCAAGACACTCTATCTGGAAAATGCCTCGGAAGAATTCAAACAGGCTGTGACCGACGCCAAGTGTAATTTGTGCCATGACCCCAACAAGAAAACGGACGAAGGGAAGTCCAGCAAAAAATTCAGAAACGCCTACGGCCAGGCCCTGGACAACCTACTGGGAAAGGAAGACAAAAAAAACAAGGAAAAAATTGCGCAGGCCTTGAAGGACATTGAAAAAGAAAAATCGCCCGACTCGGAAGAGACATTTGGCGACCGCATTCACGGAGGAAACCTGCCAGTCGCCCCCTGACGAGGAGTCAAGGTGCCCACCACAATAGCTGGCCCGCATCCAACGCGGGGAAGAATCAAGAACCAAGCCGGACAGAACGTCCGGCTTTTTTTGTGTTTGAACCCGGAGACCGCCCGATCGACCATCAGATCTCTGCGCGGATACTGACCAGCGTCAAGGCCATGAACCCAATCACCACCAGCAGCAACCCGGCTGCCTTTAAAATCGCCGCTCTCCGGACTTCTCCGCCGGCGATTGCAGCCAACCGGTGCAGCAGGGCAAACACCGCCACCAACGCCGTGACAAACGCGGCCCCGCTCCACAGGTTTTCCCCCAACAGCAAAGCTTGTTGACTGGGGTGCAGCACCATCACCAACCACACGCCACTGGGAATCTGTAACAGCGTCACTACCAGAGCCACTCGTGCCGTCACCACGATCTGCTGCTCATTCTCCCGCGTCATCGCCCGGGACCGAACCAGTCCGACGCAGCGGCATTGAACATACACACAGGCGGTTGCTAAGGACGCCAGCCAATAGTGTATCGTGGGGGCCGCGACCTCGGGAGAAACCAACAACGAGCGGAATGCGGCGTTATCGACGACCCGTTCGGGAACGAAGCCGGTTGTCCGCAACTGCGACAGGATCGTAAACAGGGGCGGAAAATGGTAGAGCAAATTGGTCGTGGCCAACACGGCCAGCAAGGCGTGGCAGACGCGGTGCCACCATCGGCCACGTGTCAGCGAGGGCCACCACAGAAAATAAATCGTCATCAAGACAAGCGAAAACAGAAATTCCCACGCGCCAAACACCACCCGGGAATTTAACTGGCCGGCAACTTCAAACAAACGTGTACGACCAACCTGCCAATGTAACCCGACCAGTCCGCCCCCGAGCAAGCCTCCCAGCAGCAGCGCGGCGACGGCGTCGCCCGCCAACTGCCGTCCGGCCCGCGACCTGTCACCGTCTTCCCGGGCCGAACCGCTCCAGGCCAGCCAGATACAAAGCAAGGGCACCGCGGCACTGATGTTGAAACAGACCAGGTGAGAGGCCAATAAGACCGTTTCCAAAAACCACATCCGAAAATCCCAATGGTTTCAAGAGTCCGTGATGGTCCCTCCCGGAACACCGGGCGTTGTTCTCAGGCCGGCCTCCGGATTCCAACACGCCCTGGCGTGCGCGGGAATCTGACCGGTCCGACTCCCGAAACCCCGGGTCTCGCCCCGCCTGAAAAACCACCAGCCACACCTACCGTACGCCGGCAACGGACACGGCCCACCGAGATTGTAATCCATCTGCGGCTGAACGATCACCCGGGCTCGAGCAGTTTCATTTCGCGCCGGAACATGCTGGCCAGGTGTGCCTTCGCAGCCCGCCCTCGCTTTCGACCCTGAAATGGTTGTCGCAAAGAACCTGATTCGGACCGGCAGATGACAACGAACCACCAACTGCTACCTGGATGGATTGACACCATTTGGTGCAAGGAATTACCATGAGTCTGTCGGGCGATTAGCTCAGTTGGCTAGAGCGCCACGTTTACACCGTGGATGTCGGGGGTTCGAGTCCCTCATCGCCCATTGCCAATGCGACACATTGCGCCAGACTGCTTGTTTCTGCAGTTTCGTGTGTGTCGCTTTTTTCATTGGCGACCCCCTGCGGCGCCCTACTGGCTACAAAAATGGTGCGCGCACCACTGACCGCATCGGCGTAGTGTTCGGGTGTGGTCTGGAGGTAATGTTTTGCCGCCACTCGCGGGCTGTTTCCGATCCATTGGCAGACGACGTGGCTAGATGCACCCACAACCCACCCTCTGACCAGTAGCCTGCCCATTCGCCGTCGCCTAAAATCGAGGGATCTGAATCGAATCCATTTACTGCCGAGAAGGTAACGCCATGAAACAACTGACTGTTTGTCTGTTGCTGTTGTGCCTTGCTGGGTGTGGAGCGAACGCCAATACCGAACTTGAGAAGGGCAACGCCTTCTTAGCCCGCCAAGATTGGGACAATGCAATTGCCTGTTACACCGAGGCGATCCGAACGATGTTAGGGCGTACAACGACCGGGGCAACGCTTATCAAAAGATTGGGGAAAAGGGCAAAGCTGACGCCGACTTCGCCAAGGCCAAGGAACTTGAACCGGATAAATAAGATCTGTTTGGCGTTTCTGGTGATGAATCGGTGAAGCTCAAGCGTGGATTGCAAGCGAAAAATACCTTGCGCCGGCGAAGTACTCTTCTCACCCCTCTTGGCTCAATAACGCCAACCGCCGGCGCCTGCGACAGCTAGAATCCCCCCGATAAATAGAACGAGCGAACTCGGTTCTGGCACCGCTGCGGCTCCGTAACCGGCAGGAGAAAAGTTACTCGCCAGAGCGTTGTAGTCTGCCAGATCGACGTCGTTGTCGCCGTCAGAGTTACCGTCCCCCCACAGGTAGGGACCGTAGGTGCCGATGGGATCAAAGTTGGTCGTCAGTGAGTTGTAGTCGCTCAGGTCTACATCCATATCACCGTCGGTATCCCCCGGTGCCGCTTGGAACGCACCCAGCGTGACCCGAGTAGCATGGTACTGCGGCAAGTAGAATTTACCGTCACCCACATGCCTGCCGTTGATAGCGGCAAACGTTCCGGTCACGCTTCCCGCCGAGACGATAACAAACAAATCGCCGATCACCCCAGCGGTGGCTCCCACACTCGGAGTAAAACTGGCGTCGGTCTGGATATCGAGCGTGCCATCGAGAGCAGCTGTTCCGCTGACACTTAATTGGTCATAACCGGCTTCACCCACGCTGGTTCCGGTGACTTCGATCTCCAGTGTGGCGTCAGCACCTTGTGCATAGTCGCCGGTAATTGACACAACCGCTGGGCTGTGGCCAGGTGCCACGATCCCTCCTTGAATGGTGATGTCGCCAATCACACTGTCGGCACGAAGCAGACCATCGAGCATATTAAATGTGCCTACCGTTAGGTCCAGCGTGCCCGTATCAAGTGTTCCACCGTCGAGGTGAATGGTTCCCTCGTCCCACAGCTTGGTGGTATCCGACACAGTAACCAGCCCACTGTCGTGAATGTTCAATGTTCCGCTGCCGCCGGATCCCCACCATGCTCCGCCGAGGTGCAGTTTCGACGAGTTGGTCCACCGCGACCCTGCGCCTGTAACCGTCACAATTCCCACGCCAGAGAAGGTTGGAAATGACCCCACTGGGAACCGGTAGCCGCCGATGTAACCATTCGTATTGGAAACCATACCACCCGCTTCGATGTTCAGTGTGCCATTGCCAGAACCGCCCACAAACAGATTCTCTGAGTTGGTCCACTTCGAACCGGTGCCAGTGACCGTTACTATGCCCGTTGAGCCGGATTCGTCGCCGATGTAACCACTGGAACTGGAAACCTCGCCACCCGCCGCTACGTTCAGCGTTCCGTCGCCTTCGCTGCCCACCTTGAGGGAACTACTAGAAGCGGTCCACTTGGAACCGCTGCCTGTGACCGTCGCAACTCCCGTTGAGCCGGAGTAGCGACCGATGTAACCAGAGTAACTGAATACCTCGCCCCCTGCCTCGACGTTCAGCGTTCCGTCGCCTTCGCTGCCCACACCCAGGCTGCTCGAGTTCCACTTCGAACCCGCACCAGTGACCGTCACAACTCCTGTTGAGCCGGAGTCGTCGCCGATGTAACCCCAGAAACTAGAGACCTCGCCCCCAGCCTCGATGTTAAGCGCGCCCTCGCCTTCATAGCCCACATACAGGCCCGAGTTGTTCCACATCGAACCGGCGCCGCTTACGGTCGCTATGCCCGTTCCGTAGGAGTCGTAACCGATGTAACTATTACCACTGAATACCTCGCCCCCAGCCTCGACATTCAGCGTTCCAGAGCCACGCTCCCCCACATACAGCCAGCCCGAGTTGATCCACTTCGAATTTGCGCCGGTGACCGTCGCAATCCCCGTTACCCTGTTGTAAGAACCGATGGCACCCGTCGTATTGGATACCTCGCCCCCTGCCTCGACGTTCAACGTGCCGTTACCCTCGTCGCCCACAACCAGCTGGTACCAGTTGGTCCACTTCGAACCCGCACCACTGACCGTCGCAATGCCTGTTGAGCCGGATTCGTCGCCGATGGAACCGTACATATTGCTTACCTCACCCCCAGCCTCGATGTTAAGCGCGCCCTCGCCTTCATAGCCCACATACAGGTCATCCGCGCTGGTCCACTGCGAATCGGCCCCGGTCACCGTCGCGGTGCCCGTTGAATCGGAATAGAAACCGATGTAACCCCATGTATCGGATACCACCCCGCCATCGGCGACGTCCAGGGTGCCGTCGCCATAATAGCCCACAAACAGGTTTTCCGAATTGTTCCATTTCGAACCCGCGCCGCTGACTGTAGCCGCGCCCGTTGAACCGGAATAGAAACCGATGTAACCACCGCCGTACCCAACAAAATCCCCGGAACTAGAGACCTCACCCCCAGCCTCGATGTTAAGCGCGCCCTCGCCATAGTAGCCCACAAACAAGCTGTAAGAGTTGTTCCACATCGAACCGGCGCCGGTGACCGTCGCTGCGCCCGTTGAACCGGATTTATAACCGATGTAACCCCCTCTCGGGGAGGAGACAATCACTCCGTCCGCAATTCGCAAGGTGCCACTACCACTGTGACCTGCTCCGATCGCACCGGTTCCATCCACGTCAAGATGGACACTTATATTTTGTCCCGGGTTAGCAAGCGTGAAAGACTGCATCAAGCCGTGCGTGGCATCAAAGACCAGATCGACATCACTGACCAACCCATGGGTGTGGATCGTCCCTGTGCCGTCCAGGTCAGCTACCGCACTGTAGAGACTTTCAGTAGTAAGCGTTCCGTTATCAAAATGGATTAGGTCGTCATCGGGCAAGGAATAGAAACCCTCCCCTACCCAAGTGTCACTGCCTACTTCCACCAACCCGCCATCAGTGATGTTCAGTGCGGCACGCCCCCCAAGGCCCACATACAGATTGTCCAAGTTGGTCCACTTTGACCCCGCACCGCTGACCGTCACAACTCCCGTCGAGCCGGAGTTAGAACTAATGTAGCCACGAGTATTGGAAACCACGCCACCTGCCTCGATGCTGAGTGTGCCGTCGCCAAATCTTCCCACAACTAGCCCGAGCGAGTTGGTCCACTTCGAACCCCCCCCGGTGACCGTCGCCTCGCCTGTTGAGCCGGATTCTCTACCAATGTAACCCTGCTCATTGGAAACTTGGCCTCCTGCCTCGATGTTGAGTGTGCCCTCGCCAGTGTCACCAACTTTCAGGCTGCCCTCAGTGCTCCACGGGTCAGGTTGTGTGGCAGCGCCACCGGGATCCACATCACCGGTAGTGATCACGGTTGCCCAGGCTGGAGCAACCCACGCCACTAGAACAACTGCCAGGGCCAGCTTACGCATCGAGTTCTCCGCAGAAAAACACGGTAGCGGTAAGCAATTAGTCTAACACCATTCGCACCAAGAAAGAGCCAGTTATCCCCGTTGACCAGTGAAAAACACCTTGCGCCGGAGGGGAAGATTACTATTATAGGTGGGAGGAGCGAGGGGGTGGGGTAGGGGTTCGGCTGGAAGGGCGTGGGACCCCCGACGACCTCTAGACGTAAACAAAATCGAAAACACACGCCGCACTCTCAAAAGAAACAAGGGCGCGCATCGCACGGAAATTCATTGGTCGTATACGTCTAAGAATCATCTCCGCCCACCCGTTTTGCCTCGTGAGGCTAGCGGGCTTAATATATTTCGCACTTTGGCAGCGTCTTTTGTAGTTCAGCAATGCCCGCATCGGTCACCTGGATGAATGGGAGAGAGAGAGACGCCAGCTTGGTCAGTCCCTGCAGATGCACTAGCCCCGCGTCGGTGATCTGGGTGTCGCTGAGGTAGAGCGACACCAGGTTGGTCAGCCCCGCCAGATGCGCTAGCCCCACGTCGGTGACCTGGGTTTTGGAGAGGTAGAGTCCCTCCAGCTTATTCAGCCCCTTGAGGTGCTTCAGCCCCGCGTCGGTGATCTGGGTGTCGATGAGGCGGAGTTGCTTCAGCTCGCTCAGACTTTTGAGGTACACAAACCCCGCGTCGGTGATCTGGGTGCGAACGAGGTAAAGATACTCCAGCTTGGTCATTTTCTTGAGGTGCACCAACCCCGCGTCGGTGATCTGGGCGTCGGAGAGGTCGAGATGCTCCAGGTTGATCAGCCCCGCCAGATGCGCTAGCCCAGCGTCGGTGACCTCGGTGAGGTGAAGAACAAGCCCCGTCAGGTTGGTGAGTCCCTTAAGATTTACTAGTCCCTCGTCGGTAATCTGTGTGTTTCTGAGGTCGAGAACGTGAAGGTTGGTCATTCCCGCCAGGTGCACCAGCCCCGCGTCGGTGATCTTGGTGCCGGAGAGGTAGAGTGTCTGTAGATTGGTCAACCCCTTGAGGCGCATCAGCCCCGCGTCAGTGATTTGGCTACCACCGACAAAAACCACTTCATCCTGGTCATTCCGCATGACTTTAACTCCCAGCTTCTCCAACGCGGCTACGGCTTCGTCAGGAGTAACGAGATTTTCAATCTCATTGACCGCACTATCCTGCGACCCACAGCCCACCATTCCCAGTACCAGCAATAGCCCCAGTAAACGTTTCATGTTTTTCTCCCCCGGTTGTGTAGCCCAATCGCCCGTTTTGCCTCGTGCGGTTAGTGGCTTATCTCGCAGTTCGGCAGCGACTTCTTTAATGCGGCAACACCATCGTCGGTGACCTGAGTTTCCATGAGGACGAGACCCGTGTGGCAACTCGATCAATCGGCAAAAGCGTCGTAGCAGTCAGGGCGTCCTGTTTAAATCTACGTCGTGAGCGATTCGCGGCCAAAGATGTGCGCCAGCAACGCGGCACCGAGACCTAGCAGCAGAAGCTCTTGTGTACAGCGACTGAATCAACTGCATCCGCTCCTGTCTCTTCTGACGCCACCTCCGACCAGTCGAGATCGGCTGATTTGCAAAGACGCGACCCCTCACCCACTTCATCGGGGGAGCCGCGATCCCGTTCGTCTTTCTTTGGAACTCATCTCTGTTGTCCGTAACAGCGTCTGGCGTTGTGCCTCACGTAAACCCACAAGTTCGCCAATCTCAGTAAACTCGTCCCTGTCGCACACGCCACAGTCCATAGCTGTCACGGCCAACGCTACCAGACGCGAACGAAACGCGTCGTGCTCCGATTCGACCTGCGCGTCGGTAAGTGCCAAGGCCTCGTGCGCAGCCGTCGCCACCCCCTGCGCGTCGAGCTCATCCAGCAACTCGAGTTGAGCCTCTGTAACGTAGCGAAGATTCCGCAGTCGGGTCGTTACCAGTGATCGGCTGACGCCAAAGAACGAGGCAATCTGAGTCAGGTCACACAAGTTGATCGGTTCGGCACCACGACGCTTCCGTCCGGTCACTGGCAAATCCGTCGCTTCGCGAACCCGCTCGCTGCGTTCGGAAAAGAGGTTCACTTCCACGCTGCCTGTCCGACCGCGGACCTCCTTGCCAAGCGATTCCAGATACCGCCGCAAGCTCGATTCCGGCAGCAGGAATCCATTCGCAAATGCGCTGGCCCGAACCTCAACGAAATCCTGCCGGCATTGGGTGCTGCAAATGAAACTGCGATGACAACGGTCGAACAGCGAATGACCGAAACCATGCGCGTAGTGAAACCGCCGGGCCTCAATCGGCAATCGTCGGTTGACGATGACGAGGAAGCCCGTCTCTTGCGAATTCACAAAAATGGCTGTCACATCCCTGGGCAAGTCGATCTTCGTCATGCGAATCCGTTTCACGACAAGCGTGTGGTCCAGGTCACGAATCGGAGCATCGCCAAGATTCAATCGGCGCCGTTCTTCATCAGCGGCCTGAAATCCCTGCTCCATGGCTTCCCATGCAATATTCGGCGCCCCGACGTTGTATGCGTGCGAACCAAGCGAGTTCGAATCAAGACAGAGTCTCTGTTCCAGATCCGTTAGCGTCCTGGCAATGGCCAGAACACGTCGGGTTTCCGTCAACTGTTCGTCATTGTCGCGGATGTCGGGAAACGCCTGAACTAAATCGGTCATCACATCACCGGCGCAATCCGTCTCAGCGACTTGCGCCCCGGACAGCAACGCGGTCGGGCTACATTGATAGAGCAATGCAAGCCTTTCGACATCGTCGGCGGTCACGCGTCGCTTGCCGCATTCCATCTGGACAACCGTCGAACGTGACAGATTCAAATGGGCGGCGACTTCGGCCTGAGTCTTTCCGCTGGATTGCCGGACTGTTCGCAGCTGTTTACCGATCTCAGACATAAGTCACTGCTTTCAGGATGCCAGGGTTTCCCGAAGGGGATCTGATATCTGGGAGCGTCGAACGCCGAGTAAGGGCGATTGACCTTGACGACATGTCATGTTAGCATTTCTATCTTTTCTGTCAATCAAATGTCAAGATAGCAGAAAAACTAACTTGCGACCCGATTGTCGCCGACCTGTTAGGAAGCAACTTACGCTTAAACCCTGGGAGGGTCCATGGAACCGTCACGCAACGGATCAGATCGAATTAAAACCGCACTATTGCTTGCAGCTGGAACGGGCAGCCGCCTCCAGCCACTCACAGAGGATTCGCCCAAGTGCCTGACTGAAGTCAACGGAACAACGATTCTCGAACGTTTGGTTCATGGCCTCCGCGCGTGGGAATTCGAACGTCTGGTTGTTGTCGTGGGATATCTTGACGGCTGCGTGCGTGACTTTCTGGATCGTTCGGCGAGCGGACTGGACATCCAGTACGTCCGCAGCGCGAGATACCGCACGACAAACAACATCTACTCGTTATGGGCAGCTCGCCACGCCATTCAGGAGCCTTTCCTGCTTCTTGAGTGCGACCTGGTCTTTGACGACGTGCTTCTGGGCGAGATGCTGGAACCTGACCGGATCGCCGTCTCGCACACCCAGCCCTGGATGAATGGAACAACGGTTTCGCTGGATCATGCGAGCCGAGTGACACGTTTTTACCAGGGCGGCAGAGATCAGCTTCCAGATGAACTCACCCACAAGACGGTGAACATGTACAGCTTTTCGCGACGGTCCTGGCATAGCGTCACACAACGGTTGGAACGTCACATTTCGGCTGGACGTGTGAACGAATACTACGAGTCTGTTTTCGCGGAAATGGTAGCAGAGGGAGATCTCTCGTTCGAGGCTGTCTTCTTTAACCACCAACGTTGGTACGAGATTGACACGCTCGAAGATCTTCGCGAGGCGGAAAGGCTCTTTCGGAGAAGTGACCGACGGCGGACTGCCGGGTTGGTCGGTCCATGACCTCCCTCGATTACGAAACCGTCCGCCGTTATTGGAGCACGGCCGATGCGTCGATCTTGGGCCCGTACATGATGGATGGCTTCGGATTTCCGGCCGGCGCGGGCCGCTTCCGCTTCCGTGCCGAATGCAAGATCGTCAATCGCCTGATTCACGGGGCAAACCGAGATGGCTGCGTGCTCGACCTGGGCAGTGGGATAGGTTTCTGGACAGAGTACTTTGCCGAACGGTTCTCGCGAGTGGTCGCTGTCGAGGCAAGCCAACCACTGTATGAGGCATTGGAAGAACGGTGTGCGTCAAATCCGAATGTCAAAACGATTCGCGGTAACGTGTTGCTCTTTCAGCCCGAGGACCATTACGACGTGGTTTTCCTCGGTGGCATGCTGATGTACCTCGACGAGCAGGACGTTATCTGCTTGCTGGAGAAGTTGATCCCGGCTCTTCAGCCGGGAGGGGTCATCCTGTGTCGCGAGACCACCGTCCGGAAGGGTACCACGACACGCCAAGGTGACTATCAGGCCGTTTACCGAAACGTTGTCGACTACGAGCGGATCTTTGCGGAGTGCGCGCTTTCCGTCCGTGACGTGAGAATGAACGCACCCTACGTTCTGATGCAGATGGGTTGCGAATTCGTCAAGAAGTGGAAGACGCTCATGCCAGCGCCACTTCACTGCCTTCCGGTGGTGGGACATCTGGCCTATTGGGGATTGAGGCTTGGCTATCCGTGGATTACAGGCATTCCCAAGGCTCTGGGCTTCGCATACCCAGAATTGACCAATCACTTCTTTTTGCTGCATTCAGATGCTCAGCCGACATCCAACAACGCGACAGGCGCCCAGGTCGCGTAGAAAGGCAGTTGGAAGCACACTTCCAGAATATCGATGCAAGAACGACCGCGAAACATTCTTCTCAGGAACCTGGCAAACATTGTGTCGCTTCTTGGTGTGCTTCCGATCTGCATTCTATTTGGAGAACACGGATACAAGTACTTGATTCCCTTGATCATCTACAACAACGTCATGGACGATTTAGACGGCGTGTTGGCGGCCAAGTTGAACATCAGGAGCAACTTCGGAGCTCTCTTGGACAACGTTTGTGATGCGATCGCTCACACGGCTTTTGTGATGGCGGTGGGGATGCACTTCGCCCACGAATCGGGGCATTCATACCTGGGCTGGATCTGCCTAGGGAGCAGCTTGCTGGCCACCGGCGCGATGACCCTGCGCGTTGTTACCCGGATCAATCCGACTTCTGCTACCGGTACAGGCTCGCCAACGAACGAATTGATCCGGCATATTTTCTTCGTCTTACTCGTGGCGCAGATCTTCGCATTCGATCCGACGCCGTACTTGATTGCCGCCTGTATTCTGCATGCCGTGTCGATGCTCATCCCATTCAAGATGCCTTACTTGATTCGAAGTCTGACCAAGTCAGCCGTCGCGATCGGCATGGTCAACGTCGCATTACTTGTGGCTTGGCTGTTGCCCTCTGTGGCCCCAGTTGTCGCAGCATCGTTTGTTCTCACTTATCTGGCGTCGTTCGCGGCGGGAGGCATTCATTGCCTTCGCAAGGCGGATGCACCGAATTAGAGCGACTCGAAGTTCAGTCCGGCTACCAGTCCTACGGGAGTTACGACGAACATCAAACCCTGCCCCAACTTCAACCATCCAGAAAGAAATCCTCCCGTGCGTTTCTGTCCCAACTGCGGCAAGGTTGTCAATTAAAGAATCCCTACCAAGCAATGCAGCGGACAATCACATGCCAGAGCGCGGAGGAACCCAAACAAGTACTGCGTCGATTGCGGCGAGCAGCTTACAAAATCGACGGTGCGAGATCCGCGGTCTCCCTGCTAGTGCGACTCTCCGTTCATTCGCAGGACGATGCGCCATGAGTTGCCTGGCGCCTTTAAGTTCCAGAAAAGATAAGATGTCCGCCTGGGTCTTGAAGACGAGATTCACGGTGACATGATGTTCCCAGGAAGGGACTGGCCGATGTCATGTCGCCTCCTGTGGCCGCTGCCGCTACAGGAACCGATGGGGAGAATATCTACCCCCCGGCCCCGACACTGTCCGTGGCCCAGGGATCGATGAGAATCAAACATTGACCTCCCCCCTAAAATTGGTCCAGCAGAGGTGAGAGATTTTTGTCGGGCCGAAGTCCCAGAAAGGACTCTTTCCGATGGCACAGAAACGTCATCGTGCGGACCCGATTATCTCCAGCTTACGTCGAGCGGCGATGGAACGGTTGCTGCGCCGGAACCATCTGCTTTAGTCTTGGCATCACTGGCCGTGATTCTGTTGGGTTCGATGAACTTCGTGCCACGGCGGAGGTGAGGGGTGCTCATACTGAACCCCGGTTCTCTCACTCAACCTCGTACAAACTTTGGGGGGTGATCACTCCGCGATAATCCAAAACCAAGAAACTGGTCATCGTCACGAGTGCTAACACAGTGAACCCGAGCAGTATCGAAAGTAGAACATTCCAGCCGACACTCATAGCGATTGAACCGCCGAAGTAGGTGAAGATCATCGCCGCAGCGTAGCCGAAAATATCAATATTGTTGATTAACAAACCGGAATGCTTGCCACCATACGCGACGGAAAACACAGACATCGGCACATAGTAAGCTGGGGAAATACTAAACCCAAACACGAAGATCACAATCATCGCAACAGGAAACTTTGATTCTTCTGGCAAGCCGATTGAACCTAAGCTCCACAGCGCCACAACGCTGCAGCAACTTAATGTCAAGAGTCCACCTAACGCGGCGATGAGTTGCTTCTTGTTTAATTGGTCATAAAACAGACTGGTCGCAATCAGAGCACAAAACATTCCTCCCGCAAATGCAATCAAGCCCAATGGCGCTTGCTTGGAATCGAGCCCCACGGCTTCGTCCAAGTAGAGAGGAATGAAAATGATAAAGTCCATCAAGATCGTTAACAGCGCAATACTCAATGAGATCAACCACACGCGTCCCGATTTTGCAAACGCTAGACAAGCCTGACCTATTGACAGCGCATCCATCGGATGAGGTGCTTGGTTTACGCTTTCCAATTCCTCCGTTGTCCCAACGTTCCTTTCTGGTTCTTCGTTCAGATCTATGGAGACACCAATGTCGCTTGGTCGTTCTTTGAGCAGGAAGTACCCGACGATGACAATCAAAGCTGTCACACCGGCAAACATGTAAAACGCGGAGCGCCAGCTGGTGTATTGCAGCAACTGGAAGACTGCGAAACCAGCTAACATTGTGCCAACGCGTGAGCTGGTCGAGATGATACTCCAAACGGTTCCGTATTTGTCTTTCGGATACCAGTTACCGATGATCTTCGCCATGGAAGGCCAGCCACCTGCTTTAAACAATTGGCCGAAGAAGTTGAAAACGCCAAACAGTAGATTTGAAGAAACAGCACCAAATGCCGCTGTCGCCGCAGCGGTGAGCCCAAGCATCGCCAAGAACATTCGCCGACCACCAATCACATCTGCAGCGATTCCCGTAACACATTTCCCTGCGATTGCTCCGGCGTGATGATAAGACATCAGCCGCCCGTAACTCTCTTTGTCTATCTGCAAATTCGGATCATCAATCATCGTCACACTAGAAGCAATCAAGGTGTTTCGACACAGCATGAACCCAACATAGCCCAGATACATCGTCAGCAAGATGATGATCTGCCACCGCCGCTGCTTCAAGCTATCCGCTAATGCACTCGATCGTGCCATAGATGAATTCCGTCTCTTTTGTCAAAGCAGGTGAACCTGACCTACTAGGCGAGTTCCTGTTGGTAATATAACAATGTGGTGGTGAACACCCCCCATAGTTTGTTCCAGTCTGAGTAAGAGAATGGGGGTTAGTTAATGTGACTGTGTTCTGGAGGCTGAGGCATAGCCGAAGCCGGCAGAACACAGTTAGCTGCAAATGCGGCGGGGGTCTGATAGTTCAATGCACTGTGGATGCGGCAGTGGTTGTAATCCAGTCGCCAACGGTCGATCACCCAGCAAGCCTCCTCCAAGCTCAAGAACAACTCTCGATTCAAGAATTCGTCGCCAGCTTGCCGCCCGCCGACTCGACATAGCCATTCTCCCAAGGGCTGGCTTTGGCGATGAACAACGTTCCAACCTCCGCTTGGGCCAGCGAACGGCTTTCGCTACGAACTCTGGACCGCGAGCACCGACGCGCAGCGTTGGTCAGCTGCGGATATATTCGGGCCTGCCCCGATCGGCAAACAGGTATTACAACACGCCAGGCACGTCCCGGGAAGTAAATGAGCGTGCCACTTCCAGCGCCAAGAATTCGCGAGTGGTCTCATTGACCACCACCAACAGCCGTAGTTGACGACCACCTTCGGTCCGATCCGACACAAAGTCGTACGACCAGACAGGGCGATGACGTACACAGCTATTCTCGCTGCCACCAGAAAAACGACGGCGGTGATGCTGTTTTCTCGGGACTTGCATGTTCTCTTGCTGCCAAAGACGGTGAACGCGTTTGTGATTGACGTGCCAATGTCGCTTCACCAATCAACGATAAATACGGTCTGCTCCAAAGCGGGGACGCTGCCTGGCTAAGGATCGCATTTCACGAAGCAAACGATGGTCATCTTCCGGTCGCCGTGACGCGTATCGCTGAGTACTGCGCGGTTGATCGAGAACACGGCAAGCTCGTCGCTCTGACACTTTCTCAGGACCCAAACGGTGACGAACTTCAACGACTGTACGTCGACGACGTTCGGAGCTTACCAGTTTCCCTGCGCGGCTCCCTTCACAATCTCCATATCAAGAGCCTGCTCCGCCACCATCTTCTTCAGCCGAGCATTCTCTTTTTGAAGGGCTTTCAGTTCCTTCGCCATCTCCGGCTACATACCTCCATATTTCTGACGCCAACGGTAAGGATGCACCAAGCGTGATCGCCTCACCCGCTATTTGACAGCCTGCCAAATACAACAAATAACAGCATGCTTAGCAGTGCAAGAAGTGCGGCAGCCGGTCCCGGACGCCCTGCGCCACGCGGACCAGTATCGGCTGGTGCCGACCGGATAAAACAGGACACCAGCAGTAACACCGACAGAAACCGATTTATGTCTTGCGGCTCTTTAGAAACAACCTGCCATTTTGTCCCGTTCAACTAATCCCGATCCCAGGGAAAAATCAACGTGGGCTGGTTAACGTAGCGCTGCATCTTCAGTGTAAGACGTCCGCCTGCACCCGGAGCAAGCTCGACAGAAAAGTGTGATGCGTCGACATCCTGTTCCCGCCCGCCATTTTCCACCGACACAAATTGATGCTCCGCATAGCCACCGGCCTGCACGACGACTTTGTGTGCATCGAGCTGGCTGGTATTAACCAAAGTCACGACGACTTCGTCATCGGTCATTTTTTCAACCAGCGCAGCCACGTCTTCGGGAACACCGGCTCTCCGTCGGATCGGGTCAAAATAGCGCAGCCGGCAGTGCATCACCAGCCCGGTTCGACTCAGTTGCGGTCCACCCAGCATCAACTCACTCAGCGATTTAACGGCTACCGGATTATATTTCAGTGGATCATCGGAAAGCCGTGTGTCGGGAGTTGTCGTGTCAGCCCGCATTCCGGCAACCCGCGTGCGGATGCGGGATAAATCACTCCGCAGAACCTCCTCGGGGTATTGAGGATTCCCACCTTTCAGATAATCGTACCACGGATTCTCACCAAGACGACGAAAATCGTCGTCGCGCATCGTCACGTAGTAAATTCCCTCGGAGCCAGCGCCGTAGGGTTGCGGCGTATAACTGTACCAGCCATCGTCGCCGTACTTGTGCGGATACAGCGTCCTGCCGTTCACAACTCGCTTATTCGAATTGACGATGTCCATCTGTTTCCGCCAGGGATCCAGCAGGCTTTGATCGCCGGTCAACAGAACCGCATTCATGAACCCGTGAAATCCGCGATCGAATGTCTGGCGATCAGACGGCCCGGACGCTTCACCCACTCCCTCTACCGTGAAACCCCAGCCATAAACGCCGCCGTACCATTTACCATCTGCGGCACCCCCGATTTTACCGTCCAGACCAATGTTACTGGGAATGATATTACCATTTTCGATCATGCGATCCCGCCACGCCCCGACATACTCCAGAATCCACTGTTTGTATTTGGGATCGTGATCAAGCATATACGCATTGAGTGCAAGTGCTGTGGAAAGCAAATTCGACGGATGGTCCCCGGCAACATCGTTGTAGTCTTTGAAATGCGCAAGCATTTCCGCATAGTTCTTTTCACCATGGGCCAGAAGAAAACGATGTTCGACCTCGATCGGATCGCCCGCCCAGTCCAAAGCCGTTGCTTTTCGCAACAACGGTCCTCGACTCCCGTTGAACATACTGCGAATTATTTTGTGCTGTGGATCATAATTCCGTGCCTGTGGATCTTCGCCCATGTAAAAACCAGCAAATCGCCTCGCACGTTTTCGAAGTGCCGCATCATAGGGATCGGAAAGCCCCTGCAGGCAGAAGACTGTCAATCCTTCAGCATGGTGCAGCCAGTCGCACATGACGGGAAATTCCTTGTAATACATTCCATCGCGGGCAAACGGGACTTCAACCGTTTTAGCCAGCGTGTATTGCCGCAAATGTCCCTCCCATCCTTTCTTGTACATTTTCAAAATTGAATCCGGTGCACCGAGAGCGTGCAGAACAGGCCAGTGAATCAAATTTTCGATCGCATCGTCGGGACCGTCATCACCACCCCAGCGTTCAATGCAAAGCAGGAACCCACGCTCGTCGAAATACTGGTGGAAAAATTCACGACAGGCTGCCGTGTTCGCACGCAGCAGCTCACGCTCCAGAAGTGCCCAGTTTGGCGGTGACATCGGCTGGTCAATTCTTACACGGTCCGCGCCATAACCGGAACCTACTGTCAACGTTAAACTCGAGATACCAAACGCCAGGACATAAACACTTTTACGCATTGGATTGTTACCACCAGTGATTACAGTATTTTTAAACCATCAGAACTGTGAAAATGTGAGAGGCCGGACATTTTCCTTTCGGAAACATATCAATTCACCGTTTTCCAGTGTAACAAAAAGGATACCGGCAGCATCCACGGCTGCCCCGTCCTTGACGGCGTTGACGGCAGATCTTCTTTCCACAGGTCTTTACCGTCTGAAATGCGGATCACTACCAAGAACGTTTTTCAGGTGTCTTTACTGCATGTCCCGTCGCCACACAAACGGTGCGTGCAGAAGATGGATCACGTTTTCCCCGTTTTCCCGAGGCGTGTTCGAATCCAGTAACGCCCCTTGCCAATGCGACGCGTTGCGCCGGACTGCTTGTATTTACAGTTTTGCAGGCGTCGCTTTTTTCATTTGCGGCGCCCTACTGGCTACAAAAATGGTGAGCGCACCACGGACTGCCCCGGCGACGTGTTCGGGTGTGGTCTGCAGGTAATGTTTTGCCGCCACGCGCGGGCTGTTTCCGATCCATTGGCAGACCACGTGGCTAGTGCACCCAGCGTGATCGCCTCAACCGTTTTTGACAACTTAAACCTTACGCGGGCCAGCAACAACAGAGCGGATAGCAACCGGAAGAGGCTGGTCGGTTCGGGTACGGCTGCGGGGCCGTAACCACCCGGAGCTAAACGGGTCTCCATTTTCTCCAATGGTTCCGACTTCAGACTTTGTTAGACTAGCAGCAACGATAAAAGTCCTCTGCTTCGCGCGTGGACAAATGGATTTGAAGAAAACATCGGGATGAAGTTCAAAACAAAATTGACCGCGATTGTTGTCCTGACGCTCATGACCACCCTTGGATGGGGGTACATCGTGGGCATATGCGCACATCTCCATCTAAAGACAGAACGACTCCTTCGACCAGCCCAGCCGCCTTTTCCAAGTCGTAGAATTCTCGCGCAGGGGCAACCTGAGCTGGGTGTGAGCGACATTGCTCGCAGTCCTACGCACCATGCTGGAAAATTCAAGGCTGACGATGCGATCAGGGCAAAGTCACAGCCTTCTGCAAAGTGGGTTACCGAGAACTCCAGATGGGTCAAGGATGCGAGTGACAACACGATTGACGCCGTGAAGTTCTACAAGCACCGCGGGTTCAGTAAGCTGAATAGGGCGTTGCGGGATGGGACCGAACTAGACCCCCTGCAGAAAGAGTTGGTCAAGGAACTCGACACGGCACTTGATGCTGGTGGAATACAGAAAGAAGTCAATGTCTACAGGGGCCTGCGTCTCGACAGTCGGCAACAGCGGGACGAGCTACTGTCGAACCTTCAAGCCGCAGTGGCCACCGGTGATACAGTCCAGTTCAAGGGGTACACATCCACCAGCTTCAACCCCGAGATATCGTCTGGTTTTACTGGTGAAGTCGACAGCTCGATACTTTTTGAAATTCGCGCGAAATCGGGCGTGTATGTTGATGCGGTTGTCATCGAAGGAGAGTTCGAGTTGCTACAGGCACAGAATACGAGGTACCGTCCGACGCGGATACTCGGGGGCGTGGAATATCAAAACCCGGATAAAGGCAGGGGAAAGTACACCGTCGTCCAGATGGAGGAGATTGTTGACGAGGTAAAAGCAGTGGCTGACGAGGTGGCCGAGGCGGCTGCTGGAGTCGTCGAGGAAGTGGCTGAGGTAAAGAAGTTGGCACCGGGGGAATGGGCCGATGCAGCGGAGGACCTGGCCTTGTAACAAGGGTCAACGGCAGACATGGCCCGATTTCAACGCCACCAGGGCGTACCGCAATCCATCGGACGCGTGCAGATTACCCGCACAAAAACACCGCGCCCCGCAGAGATCTTACTGGCATAAGGTCGGGAGGGGTTGGTCAATGGGCGGATCACGGGTAAGCGGTGCTGTGGGAAGAGTCCTTGGTGGTGACATGGTCAGTTCTTTGCATGGCGTGCGAACACGCGTCCTTGGCGCCACTGGTCCAAGGTGACCGCCGCGACAATGATGGTTCCAATGATGATCTCTTGAATCGGGTTGGGTAGCTTCAGCGCCGTACATCCACTGGAGATGACCTGCATCAGCAGGGCGCCAGCCAGCGTGCCGAGGATCGACCCGCGACCACCGTTTAAACTGCCTCCACCGATGATCACCGCGGCGATGATGAGCAGTTCCTTGCCGGTACCCGAGGTTGGATTGGCTGAGGTCAGCCGCGAGAATTGAAACACTCCGGCGATTCCGACGGTTAATCCACCAAGTATGTAAACAATCATCCGGGTGCGGAAGAGGTTGATTCCGCAGAGCCAGGCCGCACGCTGATTGGCACCCATCGACGTGACATGGCGACCAAGAACGGTGAACTTCAACCACAGTGCCACCACGATCGATAAACCGACAAGAAACCAGACGCCGGCCGGAAACAACATCCACGGCGTATCGATTCTGGGATTGAGCAACTGTGGAATCCATTCAGGCACCTGTTCCGGAGCAGGACGTATGGTCCGGTTTTCGGCGATGACTTTGGAAAGCCCCAAAAAGATTGTCATTGTGCCCAAGGTAACGATGAACGGAACGACACGTAGAATGCTGATTAACAGTCCATTGACCGCCCCGATCAGACCGCCGGCAAGGATTCCCGCTGTAATTGCCCAGGATGGCGCATAGTCTGCCTTCAAACACCAGGCCAAAACGACCGCGCAGAGCGCCATGCCAGTTCCAGCAGAGAGGTCGATTCCACCTGAGACAATAATGACCGTCATTCCCAACGCGGCGACACCGACCGTGGCGGATTGAACGATAATGTTTTGTGCGTTTTTGACCGTCGCAAAACGCCCGCCTCCACTCTGAAGATTGTCGGCGATCGTAAAGAAGGCGATCACCACCATCAGGGCCAGAAGCGTCCCCAGGGTGGTGCGGAGTAAATTGAGCAGGCGCGACGATCGGTTCAAATCGGATTCCACTCAGTCTACCTTTTGCGGATGAAGTAATCGGTTGATCTTCGGGTCATCCAGATTTTCTTTGGTGGCGACGTATTCCCCCGTGTAGATTCGTTTTTCAACTGGTTCGCCACGCAAATGGGCCACTATGGTTTTGACTCCCAGGTAGCCAATATTCACAGGATCTTGAACAACCAGGGCCTGAAGTTTTCCATCCTCCAATGCTTTGACCAGGTGTGAGGTGCGATCGAAACCAATCAATTTCACCTTTCCGACCAATTCCTCCTCTTCCAGGGCCTGCAAAACACCCGTTGCCGTTCGATTGCAGATAACAAAGATTCCATCGACACGGTCACCGAATTGGTTGAGAAGATCCATCGCTTTGTTGTAGGCATCGACTTCGGTCGGCCCGGAATATTGATTGTCTGACAACATATGAATATCCGGGAACTCTTTAGCGATGGTATCCAGGAACGCTTGTTCACGTTGTGTGGCACTCTCCTGGCCTACCGTATAACGCAACAGGATCGCATCGCCTTTGTTGTTCATGAATCTGGCAAGTGTCCGGGCACCTAACTGGCCACCGTGATAATTGTCCGTTGCCACAAAACTGACAGTGGCTGATTCGTCGTCCAGCGCACTATCGATGACGACCACGGGAATCCCTGACACCCGGGCGTCCGCGACATAGCGCACCAGAGCGGTCCGATCAATGGGAGCCAGCACAATGCCGTCCACTTCCTGGGCAACGTAGTTCTGCACGATGTTGATCTGGCCCTCACGGTCGTTCATTGTCAGCGGACCTTCCCAATAAATTTCCACGTTACCCAGTTCTTCAGCAGCTTGCATTGCGCCCGAGTGGACGGAAGTCCAGAAAACGTCGGTGGTGGCCATCGGGATGACTGCGATCCGGTACAGGGGTTCCTGAGTGGCCGTCTCACCATCGCCTGGCGGAGTTTCAGATCGGGGAGCGCAGCCGAACAGCAGGGACGTGGAAATCAACGTAATCGCAATCAAATAGCGGGACACTTTATCTCTCCTGATAAGTCGGAGCGGAACACCTTACGGGAAAACTTCGCAGTTGCCCGGGTAGGGCAGATCACGGCAGCAGGTCGTGCGTAAAAAAAAAGACCAGCGTTTCCCTGTTGGGACATCACGCTTATCATGGTGCCTGCAACGTTCTCTATGATGCCAGCCTGATGAGAATTAGGGAAGACGACTCCGGTCATGTCCAAACTCCAGCAAAAGGAACCGGCCGACTCGCTTTTGACCATGGACGACATCTGGAAGTCGTTTCCGGGTGTTGTGGCCCTGGCCGGAGCCCGCCTGGAAATTGCCCCTGGCGAAGCCCATGCACTGGTGGGTGAAAACGGCGCTGGCAAGACGACCCTGATTAGAATTCTCACCGGCGCGTTGCAGGGAGACCGGGGCCGTATTGTGTTTGGCGGACAGCCGGTCCATTTTCGTTCGCCGCAACAAGCCCAGGCAAGCGGCATCAGTACCATCCACCAGGAACTGAATCTGGTTCCCCTCCAATCCGTGGCAGAAAATGTGGCAATGGGGCGCGAGCCTCATCGTTGGGGGATTGTTCAGTGGCGGCGCATGAACGAAGAAGCTGAGGCTCAACTACAGCGTCTGGGGTTATCGATCGATGTGACCCGGCCGCTGGGGAGCTACGGGACAGCCGTACAACAGATGGTGGGCCTGGCCCGCACCCTGTCTCTGGAGAGCCAGCTGGTTGTCATGGACGAACCAACCTCTTCGTTAGACGAGCGAGAGGTCGACGTCCTTTTTCAGGCGATTGGCCAACTGACCTCCGAGGGTACCAGCGTGTTGTTCATCAGTCATCGCCTGGATGAAATCACAGCCATTTGTGATCGCATCACGGTGTTGCGCGATGGCAACACGGTGCTCCAACAACCGATCCGCAATTTAAATAAACTCGATATTGTCGCCTCGATGTTGGGACGATCTGCGGAGCAGGTTTCCGGGGTTATTTCCCAAGCCGAAAAACAACTATCGGACCAGGCTGCAGAAGTGCCCCAAGAAGGTAGCGATGCACCCTTATTGGAAGCGCGCCGCTTGCGGCGAACCCCGGTCTTGTCCGATGTGAATGTGGCCTTGGCACCGGGTGAGATTGTCGGCCTGGCGGGACTGCTGGGCTCTGGGAGAACTGAAACAGCCAGGGCCATTTTCGGGGCTGATCCGCTGGAAGCGGGTCAGATTTTGATGCAGGGCAAGCCGATTCGTTTGCGCACTCCACGAGATGCGATCGAACGGCAAATGGGATTTTGTCCTGAGGATCGACATCTCGATGGTGCGATTCCTGTGCTGTCTCTCAAGGAAAATCTCACCTTGGCCGCCTTGCCTCAACTGTCACGATATGGGGTGGTTTCACCCGGGCGACAATCGGAGGTGGTGAGCCGCTTGATGAAGAAATTGAACATTCACTCCTCCGGTCCCGACCAACCGATGGGTGAACTTTCCGGAGGAAATCAGCAAAAGGTATTGTTGGCGCGGTGGCTGTGTACCCAACTGCGATTGTTCATTCTTGACGAGCCGACCCGGGGAATTGATGTAGGGACCAAAGACGAGATCCGGCGACAAATCGCGAGATTATCGAGCACGGGGCTGGCGGTCCTGTTGATTTCATCGGACCTGGAAGAGCTGGTTGAAAGTTGCGATCGTGTGTTTGTGTTGCGGGACGGGGCGACAGTAGCAGAACTCAACGGAGAAGAAGTGACCGAAAGAGCGATCATGGAGGCGATGGCAAAACAGCAATCCCGGCACGAGTCAAAGGCTGCCCGTGACTAACAACCGCCGGGACTTGCAAACTTGTGCGGAGACAATTCAAACGCGCTCACTGAAACGGCTCTTTGACAACCCACAAGAGCTTCTCCAAAGAACAGCCCAAGTGAAGCCAAGACGATTGCGCCATCGGGAAAGTCCAAACCCGGCCCCCGGTCCGTAAAGCTGCGATGGACGTTGCCGGTCGTGATCCACCGGCCAGACTGGGCTGCATCGAAACCCCCGGCCGGGACCCGACCTACCTACGGTATTCCAGGGAACGACTTGACGTACTGGACCCTGAAATCCGGGAAAGAGTTGACAATTTGAATCTTGTAGTCCGGAAAGGAACTGACAATTTTCCATTTACCAGGCTTATCGGGAAATGAGTTGACTACCTGGACCCTCAGGTCAGGAAAGGAAGAAACGATCTGTACCTTGTAGTCGGGAAATGAATCGACGTACATGATTCTTCCGTAGATCTTGGAGACGTCTGGTTTCAGTTTGGCACGTGAGGCGAACGGTACTGCCGGACTGGCTTGAAAATCGAGAAGCATGAGCCAACCCGGGCCGCAGGTTCGGTCATCACTGCTGTTCCCCCAGCCAACGACGGGACCGACAGCTAAAGCAGAACCAGCAAACAACGTCACAAGAACAAGCACCACAACCAACTTACGCATCGAGTTTCTTCCCGCAGAAAACACGTTACCGTTAACAATCATTTTAACACCGACAGGCTGCCTGGCGTGACCCCACTTCCGCTTGAAAGGTTCGACGCGGAGTCCGCCCGGCGCAGGAACGTCCACCTGGAAGGTGATCTGCGTCCGGGCAACAGCCCCGCGGCGGCAACGTGGTGCAGAGCACAACCACCCATTCGGAAAGCGAACTACCGAGGAGCTGGTTCCGCCAACTCCCGACCCTCCGCTAGGCGGCCCATCGGCAGAGACTCCGCGTTCGCCTCAAGCGTCCGGCGCGTCATTCCCCAGCATCTGGCCGACGATCTCACCCGCCCCCTGCCCGAGCAGCCCCTCACCCCGGTCCGGAATGTAGGCCGTGACCAGTTCAAACTGCCGGCCGGCCAGGGCCATCCGCAACAGGTCGCTAGCCGAAAGTGTCATCCGACCGGCCCGGCGGCTCAGTTGGAACCGAATCCCCCCCACGCCGTCGTAGGTTTGATAAACGACTTCCGTACAGACCAACCGTTCCGACCGGGTGAAGTCAAAGTCAAAATCATAGGGTTTCCCCTCGTGGCCCACGCTGCGCCCCAAAGCGTCGAACACCACGGACGGCTCCAGCGCCGGCCGAATGACCACCAGCGAGTCAGACGCCAAGGGGGACGCGACCGAACGCAGCCAGACCCCGTCCTTGAGCGCTTCCAGCACCCGGCCCGGCAACGAGGTGTCAATGGTTTCCAGACGATCCCGACGAGCCCGCATCGGCTCCGCGTCAAAAACACCGCCGGCGTTCAGTTCGTCCATCTCACCCAGATACAAGGCCGCATGGGGCCAGTAACCGGGCAAAAAGTAGTTGGTCAGCGCGTATTCCTTCCGCGTGACGATAATGTCGCCGGGCCGCATGACATCCCTGAGCTGCCCGGAGATCGCCGCGGGTAGACCGGGCTGGTGGGACGGATTGAGCGAGATCGACGATGCCGTCTCCGACAGAATCCTCTGCAGACGGAACATCATTTTGCGAAGTGCCGTCTGTTTGACCCGGCCAATGAACTGGCGGGTACGTACTCGCAGTCGCTCGGAGATATACTGGTCCCAGCCAATTTCCAGCCGATGGTCCAGGGCTTCCACCACATCCAGGACCGCCTTGAGATCGGAACGTTTTGCGGCAGCCGCTTTGATTTCTGACTCGTGCTCCTCAAAGCACAAGGCCGCCTGGTACAGTCGCCACACATTCGCGGGACTCGTGAGCGACCGTTGCACGGCGTCGTAGGTCCCTTCCGGAATCCCGAACCGCACATCGGGCTCGTTCAACTTGGCCCGCACAACGCGATTCTCTCCGAACTCCTCCCGCAAGAATCTTGCGCCGTCAACCAACACCAACGCCCCGGCAAACCCTACCAGGAACTCGGCAAGCTCCAGTTCCGGAGATTCCCGCAACGAAAGGATCACGTCCATCAGCGCGTTGCGCGACTGCCAGTAGGAAACCAGAAGATGACGCAGTTCGGCTTCTTCGGTTGGCACAAAGTATCCGCGACCCGTCGCCTCCCCCCGGGCTTGCATTTCAATTGCAGATGCCTTCAGCCGACGAAAGTGGCTCGCCAGCCCGGTGACCGTCAACGCTCCCGATTCAATACAGTGCAGAGTCATTCACTGGTCTCCCGTGAAGCGGCGTCCCGCGCCGCACTATCCAACTCACGTCGTCAACAGGAACCCCCACCCCAACACCGGGTGCTCAAACTTCCGCTGCCGGTCCACCCCGTGCGTGAAACACACGCTGGTCGGACGCATAGGGCGGGCTGCGCCACGGCAGTGACCAGTGCATGTGATGGTCGTAATAAAAATCCCGACGTCCGTCAATCATGATGTGCAGTGCCGTGGCCTCCCAGGGGGTCAACACCTGATCGCCGCAACGGACCTCGGCCGCTTCGACCTCGATCCGGGGAACGGCCTGGTTCTCAAACGGCACGAGCAGCGTGACCATGATCGCCCTGGCCTGGTCCCGCAGCGAGTACGTCAAGTACTGCGGGGCTTTCGAGCCGTACGGAAACGGACAGGGTTCCAGTGCCGCCTGCCCCCGCAACCCGGGCACGGGAACAATCGCCAGGTTCCCTCCCCGGCCGCTGGTGATCACCCGCCCGTCACCCGCCAGACGGGCCGGCGGTCGGACCTGGAAATGGAGTTGATAGTCGTGCTGGCCGATACCATGAAAACGGTCGATCAGGATCCAGTATTCACCCCGCAGGTAAAACAGTTTGCGCCGGCAGATGACCGACTGCGGCAGGCGCTGATAGCCTTCATGCGCACCACTGAACCAGGCGAACCGTTTTTCCGAACGCCAACCATCGATCGTGGGAAGGATGGCACCGTCAAACCGCCATTCGCTGCGGACCGGCAGATGATCCTGCCCGTCCACGGTCGACACGTTATGTGAACTGCTTCCCACGCGCCAACGTCGTTCCGGATTATCACCGTAACCACCGGCACCGTGGTGCACCAGCACCGGACGACCACGACTGTACAGGACCAGGTTGAACATGGCCGCGTGATCGTGACTGGTCACCCGGTTACCCCGCGCCCCGGCATCGAGACACGCGTAGTCCGCCCTGCGTGACCAGTCGCGCCGCATCACGTAGTATCCGCTGTCGGTGAGCGCCGTGTCCGGGCTGTCCGGCTTCACCGGCTGCAAACGCTCGTAAGCCGGAAACAGATTCTGTCCATGACTGGGGTAAAACTTGTGATAGGGCGGTTGCCAGCCGGGTTCCAGCGACTGGGCAATGAACTTGGCCTGGCCGATACCGAATCGCGCCGCATGCTGTCGGAGTTCAGCGAGAATCGCTACCGGTTTCTTATCGCCCAGCGTGGGAGCACGTCCGTCAGGGGCGATCAGCTTCCAGGCCGAATCGGCCGCGGCCTGCAGTCGATGGTGATAGCGGGGCGACAGGTCCACACCGTTGGCTTCCATCAAACGTGCCAGCAGCACAAACCGCTGCACAACACCCCACTGGTAGGAGGAGGACCGCTCGCGAGTGAATCCGTCGGGAGCAATCAACAGCGCCATTTCGCGCTCGAAGAATCCCGGCCCCAGACCGGCGAATCGAGCCAGGGCGGGAATTTCCGGAAACAACAATCCGGCCGTGTAAAGGCCTTTCATGACGCTCAGCCACTGGTTGTGGCCCGACGTGCTCAGCAGGTCACCGCCCTGCCGCCACTGCCCCCACAACACGTCGGCCTGGTCCACCAGGCGGCACAACTGCGGCACCAGGTGCATGTCCGCACATTCGGCCAGGGGCCAGGTGGCGCGGATCAACCGGGCCGTACTGCTGACCATTTTGAAGTTGTGTCGCTGCAGGTCGTGCCAGTGCTCCTGGCAGGTAAGCGTGTATTGGTAAATCGAACTGGACAAATCCTCTGTCAGGCCGATCTGAAAACGATCGACCGGACCCAACTCGGTCCCTCCGCCGAACAAGTCGCCACGACTGCGTGCGGACGCGAGGCCCTCGCGAATCGCCTGCTCAGCCTCCAGTTTCTGCTTGCCGGTGGCGCTTTCTCGCAAGGCCCTGACGTACGCGGCGCTGTAGCCCACGTCCACGTTTCGACCACGCCGCAGGTGGGCTACCAGCCCCTCCACGCTGGAGATGACCTTGCCAGCCCGGTAACGCTCGGCCAGGTCGGCCAGTTCGTCGCGATCCCAGTCCACCAGACGGCCAAGACGTGTGGCCAACCGGGCCACCGGGCCGGAGCGGGTGATGTCCGCTTCTGATGCCTCCACGCGACCACGGGAACCCGTTCCAAAGCGAGCACGCTGACCTCCTTCTGAGGCCAACAGCAGTGAACCAGCCAGGACGAATCGACGGCGGGTAAGATCCATGCGCCGATTATGAACCGGGCCATTCGCGATGTCGAGTCCGTCGCAACATGACCATCCCGCAACCGTCAACAACCTGGATGAAACAACGGGTTCCCGGTCACGTTTCCGTCCCTGCCTTCCCTCGAACCCGCCGGCCAGGCTATTAGGCCGCTGGAACACAAACCCTGATGAGTGCACCCGTTCATTCCACGGGTGGCGGTGATGAGAAAATGGCCCACGACAAATCCGGATCCCGTCCCTTACGCTTCTACGTTTTGTTCGGATATTACGGGTTAACCAGCCAATTGACTGTCGAAATCCGTTAATAACGATAAATCTTCATATTCCCCACAAAGCCACCTCACCGATCAAACTATTGGGCAAGACGGCGCCCGGACCGACAAACCACGGAGATTTTCAACGTGACAATCCATAAATTTTACTCAATCATTATTGTTGCAACCGTCGTTTTCTATTGTAACGCCATTTCACAGGCACAAGGTCCTATCCCTCTTCCGGCAACCCAAAGTGACGACTTCCTGCAGTTCACATCGGGCCACTCCGGTACCGCCTCCCTCGAACAGTTGCAGGAACAGATCGATGCCCAGTCAGAAGAAATCGCCGAACTCAGCTCCGCTTTAAAACAGAAACTTGACCCGGGCGTTTCGGGCGCCACCATGAAAATCGTCGGTCGTGTCCATGCGGATTACTGGGGCTTCCCCAATACGTCTCCCGGGGTCGATGCCCTGGAAGGTGGACATCCGCAAGACCGACTTGGTTTCCGGCGTGTGCGTTTCGGTGTTCGCGGAACACTTCCCGTCAACATGGAATACCGCATCGAAATGGAATACGCGGGCGGCAACGCCACTGAATTCCGCGATGCGTGGCTCGGCTGGAACGACCTGCCTGTCCTCCAGAAACTCCTGATTGGAAATCAAAAGCGTCCCTACGGCCTGGACCATTTGAACAGCAGTCGTTACAACGTTTTCCTCGAAAGACCCTTCGTCATCGAAAGCTTTAACCAGGACTGTCGCCGACTTGGCATCCAGTCCTGGGGCCTTTCCGAAGACCAGAGTTGGAATTGGCGCTACGGTGTTTTCAACCAACGCCTCATCCAGGACGAAGGTAACTACACCAACGACAACCTCCAACTGGAGGTTGCGGCCCGTCTGGCCAACACCATCTGGTACGACAAGGCGTCGGATGGACGCGGATACGCCCACTGGGCCATCTCAGGAACCACCGCTTATCCCGACGGTTCAACCGGTGGCGACAACGGTCCGGTCGGTCCCGATCAAAACGAGGCCCGCTTCCGTCACCGACCCGAAGCCCGTTCCGCATCGCGTTGGTTGGACACGGGTCGTATCGCCGGTACGGACAACTACCAATTGCTCGGCCTGGAAAGCGTGCTCAATGTGGGTCCCCTGCAATTGGTAGGAGAGTACGAGAACGTGTGGCTCGACCGTGAGCCCGGGGCTGGCGGCGACCTGCATTTCCATGGTGGTTACGTCTACGCCTCCTACTTCCTGACGGGAGAACACATGCCGTGGAATCGAAAATCCGGACAGCTTGGCCGCATCCAACCTTTTGAAAACTTCTTCATGGTCCGTACCTGCGATGGCCAATGCGGGAAGGGTATCGGTGCCTGGCAGGTTGGCGTCCGTTATTCCTACGCCGATTTCAACGACCTGGACATCCTGGGCGGGATCGGAGAAAGCGTTACTTTCGGTCTGAACTGGTTCTGGACATCCAATGCCCGCATGCAGTTCAACTGGATCCACGGATCGATTGACAACAACAGTGGCAATTCCGGAGATTACGACATCGTCGGCACCCGCTTCATGGTCGACTTCTAAATCCAACGACACAGTGGGAGATTTGAATGCATATCCTAAGAGTATTCCTGGTAGTCGCGGTGATCTTCGCCCTGGCGCCATCCGTACCGGCCGCCTGCGACGGTTTCAGTTCCTGCCCCGTATGCGGGAACAGCACTTGTCACGCCGTACCGGTCACGACCTCGGTTAAAAAACATTGTTACGAGGTCGAGCGCCAGGAGATCTGTATTCCGCAGGTCTGCTTCCCCTGGCACCTGCTCAGCGGACACCATTTGCTGGGTAAGATCTGCGGCGGCTTCCCCGGCGCGGATTGCACGTCCTGTGATGACCAGTGCAACGGAAGTCGCTACGGGCATGTCATTACGGTCAAGGTTCTCAAAAAGGTATCGTACAAGTGCGATTCCTGCGGATACGACTGGAAAATGGACGACGTCCGGCACGGCTGCAGCGATGTGGACACAAGTGCCGAGGCCCGTCGGGCCCAACCACCGTCTTCATCGACAGTGAAGCTCTACCAGCGAGCTGCCGGGAATACGAGCACGGTCAACTTTCGTTGAATTTTCGTGTTGCTTTGTACTTTGAACCGAACCAACACCTCCCCTTGGGGGAGGCGTTTCCTTTTTCCCGGGGTCCACGTCCGTTGGACAATGAGCGGTGCCCGTCCCTTCAGGGACAACCCCTCCCTCGAGTTGGCAGACGTCCCCACACGCCCACCCAAACCTGCACCATGCTCCTCCGCGCGTTATAAATTCCCTGAACGGGTACGGTGGCGGCCGCGAAGTTTGCCTGCACACCGTTCCGCTCACCCACCCCTGATGCCACACCCAAGAAGGGTCCTTTTGATGATCGATCTTACCGGTCACCCGGCCGCTTCGCCCGCCATTCACCACGTACCGGTTGACCCCGGTACCTCGTGGTCCACGGAAGTCACGGTCGCCCTCAACGCTGCTCCCGATGACGATCCAAATCCCGACCCGCAAATGGTATGGGACACCACAGCCGTCAGGTCGGGTATTTGTGGCGCCGTGACACCCCGGATCGTGTTATTTCCAGACGGAACGTACCGCATGTATTACACCCAGATCCTGCCACGTCCAAATTTTCCAGCCGGCGCCAATGACTTCGGGAACGCATCGGCCCGGATCCTGAGTGCCGCTTCCTCTGACGGGATCCACTGGAAACCCGAGTCGGGAGTTCGGTTGTCCCCCGAGCAGGGTGGCGCGGGCGAATTTCGCGTCGTCTCACCGGACGTGGTCCCGGTGGCCGGCGTGGACGACCGATTGAGAATGTACTACGAGTGCTGTCGAGGTCCCCAGTCCGTCCCGAATTCCATTCGTAGCGCCGTGTCGGAAGACGGGTTGAACTGGACCGTGGAGCCAGGCGTTCGCCTGGAAACCCCCGGTTGCTATTACAATTCCTGCCGCCTGATTCTTCTGGCGGACGGACGATGCAGGATGTACGTTGCGCAATCGGACCGTGGAATTATCAGCGCCATCAGCAACGACGCCGGCCTTTCCTTTGACCTCGAAGACGGAACCCGCGTTCCCAACGGCGACACCCATGACAGCTTGATTGCCTTTGCGCCGGAAATTGTACGGATCGAGAACGGCGCCTACCGTATGTATTACGCGGGATACAGTCATTCGACTTCCGCCTCGATCCTGACAGCAACCTCCGAGGACGGCTTGAACTGGGTGAAAGGGACAGAACCTGTCATTTCTCCCGGCCAGAGCCGGTTGGACCGCGCAAAGTGCTCCGAAATGGGCCTTCTGACCCTACCTGCAACGGACGGTGAACCACCCCGTTTCCGTTTGTTCTACGAAGCCTGTGATGGGACGGCTCGGGATGAACGCGGCATATGGAGAATCGTAAGTCGCACGACAACGTAGTCGTAACCATCTGAGGCGACTGGGCCGAAACCCTCCGACGGGCCCGTGACCGGTTTCCCTGAACTTTTCCCCGGCGTTTTCCGTAACAGGATACAACGCTCTCCTGAAACGTCCATTGCCCGGTTGATTCCCCGCAAAATGCGGTTGAAGTGCGAGTTAGTGCCGACTCCTGTTCCATGACTACCCCTCTTCGCCTACTTCCGTCATTGGGAGGCAAAAAGGGGGGGAACGCATGCGCGTGAAACGGGCTCCTTCCATCTACCATTGGTTCCCTGAAAGGCCAACGCAGCTTGAGTACCTTCAACCCACGGATCAGTACGGTGTACACCAACCGGTTCGCCGGATATAAAGGGGGCTGGTTGGTTTGTCGCACGATGGCGTGAACGTCGCCGATTTCCAAGAACTCGGTTCAGCGGTAACTCCTTCGTCCGTCCCGCCTGGTGGGCTCCTACGACAGCCCCTTTTTGATCGGCCCGGAAAGTGAAATATCGGGTTGTAATTCCCGCGCACAGGAGATTCAAGGTGGGAAGAAAATTATATTGCGGAAACTTAAGTTACGACGTTTCGAGTCCCGATTTGGAACAGTTGTTTTCACAATTCGGATCGGTCGAAAGTGCCGAGGTGATTACTGACCGTGGCAGTGGCCGCAGCAAAGGATTTGGTTTCGTCGAGATGGGAAACGACGCCGAAGCTCAGGCTGCGATTGAGGGCCTGAACGAGAAGGACCACGAAGGCCGGCCACTCACCGTCAATGAGGCCAAGCCCCGAGAAAATCGTGGTGGTGGTGGTGGTGGTGGTGGTGGCTATGGAGGCGGCGGTGGTGGCGGTCGAGGCGGCGGTGGTGGCGGTCGAGGTGGCTATGGCGGCGGCGGCGGCGGCGGTGGTCGGGGCCGAGGTTACTGATTCGCTAAACACTGCTCGAATTCCGTACTATTTTAGCTGTAACAGAAGAGACCCCACGTTCTGCACGGACGTGGATCACGGGGCTGTGTGCGCACGGACGACGAAGTTCTTCAACCCGAGAACCCACATATGGCAAAGAATCAAAATACAATCGAAAAACGCCGCAGGGAAATGGAAAAGAAAAGAAAGGCCGAAGAAAAGAGGGAGCGACGGCGCAAGAGGAAGGAACAGGTTGACGAGCCACCTGTTGTTGAGTCTCCTGTAGCAACAGAAGAATGATTTCGATCATTCCGCTTCCCGAACGTCATCCTGTCACTACCGCTGTCAGGAAGTCGCTTTCAGGCAGCAACCTGATTCCTCAACGCTCCTTCGGCTTTTACGTTCCTGAATGACGGCGGTCTGCTGCTGCAAACGTCTGGCCGGAAGCGCCAAGGCATTTCGACTCTTGTTCCCTGCCTCCCTGTGAGCCAATTTCCAGGGTTCATTCGCGCAGGTCGGTACGCCACCCCAGGGTGAAACTACTGAAAGTCATTCGTTGATCCCCGTCACGCTCATAGAGAACCCCAACACGACCGTCCGGTAAACGAGCAAGAGACGAATAGGAAGCCCGCCTTTGTACAACACCTTGCTGGTCAAGGCGGGTCGGCAGGTGCGAACGGTGGCGGTGGCCGATCGAATGAACCCCGAGCGATTGACCAGGATCCTGAACGCTCGAATCGAGTGGGCTCGACGTGATGATGGAGGTGTCCCGGCGGTGTCCGTCGACACAGCCGCCGGACTATTCGAGCGGTTCGGGCCCGGCATCCGCACGATTCAGTACGAACTTCACAAGACATTTCAAAAGATGTCCGCGAGCACGAGTGATGTCGAAGTGTGATATTTCGATCGAGTTTGATGCGGAGAATCGAACCTACCGTGGCGGTGGGACGGTGTCGGGTCGGGTGTTGGTCGAGGTGAACAAGGACCTGACGAGCAACGGCATCAAGCTGATCCACTTCTGGCAGACTCACGGATAGGGCAACACGAATGCGGGTGAGCGGGTCGAGGAAATGCTCGACACGGACAGCCAGTTGTTCGCGGGCGAAGTGCGGACCTATCCATTCTCGTTTGTCGCCGACCGACAGCCTCTGACCTACCACGGTCACTACGTCAACATCGATCACTATGTGCGGGTTGAGGTGGATGTGCCGTGGGCGATCGACCCGAAGTTGGAAGAGGACTACGTGTTGTTGGCGGGTGCGACGCCCGAGGAGGTGACGGGCAAGCGGGACGAGATCATCGATTTCCAAGACGAAACCGCGAGGCAGATGGGCCCGGTCGTCAAGGCGATCGCCTTTACTCTACTGGGAGCCACCCTCCTCGTTGCAGTGGCGTCCCCAGACGCTATTGTGCCGCAGATGATCCTGCTTTTTGTCAGCATATTCTGGATCCAGAAGAAGATGGCATTGAGCGCCATGGTGGTCGGTTTAATAACAGCGGGATTCTTACTGCTGGTACTGGCGTTCCCACCCGCTTTTGTGCTGCCGATCATCCTATTCTGGATCCGCAAGAAGATGGTATCGGGCCGATTGGGCGACGTGCAGTTGAAGACGCCTCACCTGGTGGTCGGGGCTGGTGAAGATTGGCCATTGGAGCTGACGTTCACGCCGAAGAAGAACTTCTTGGTCAATGGGATCGAGGTGAAGATGTCGTGTTGCGAGTCGGCGACTTCCGGGCATGGAACCAACAGCACCACTCGGACTCACACGGTCTTCGAGAAGGTGCACGTGCTGGAACTGGCGGGCCAGTTGGCTGCTAACGAACGGTTTGAACGCCGGGTCGCTCTGCCATTCCCTGAAACGGATGCCTACAGCTTCAACGATAGCAACAACAACATCACCTGGACTGTTGAAGTGCGGATCGACATTCCCCGGTTCCCTGATTGGAAGTCGAAGCAGACGGTGCAACTGTTGCCGGCCGAGTTTCTAGAAGAGCCTGCTTCGGGTGACCAACGGCTGGCGATGCCTGCCGGTGACGGGGTGAAGATCGAGTCGATGGATCGGGAGCAGTCCGATTCCGGTACCGAGACGCAGCAACCGGCTGACGAAACAGCCTTTGGAATCGGTGCACCGAGTGCCGAAGCGGCTGCGGTGGGGTCTGCGGGGGATGCGGTGGGGTCTGCGGAGTTGTACGACCTGATCGAGCAGGTCAATGCGGCCGATCGGTTTGGGAACAAGCGAGAGGATCTTGTGGAGTCGTGGTCGACACGAGAACTGGATGTGGTGGTGGCGGTGGATCGCGTGTCGTCGACGTTTGGTTCGGTCGTCGACGATGCCTACCAGAACGGCCAGACGGTCCAGGGCACCGTGGTCGAGACGGACCAGTCGATCGAGGTGTTGGTTCGGCCGGGCGGGTCGGTTGATGATTTGTCGCGAGGCGACCAATGGCGGACTCGGATCGTGGTCGCCAAATGGGACTCGCTCTGCAATCGTCTTGTGGCACTCGATATCGCTTCCCGTTGACCTGAACGTTTCGCCAGAGGGGGGTTGGCATGTCTGCGTTTCGCGTCGCTGGGCTGTTGGCCTGTGTTTGGCTTGTCGCCGGAGTTGAGTTGGCAGGTGCCCAGGAGAACTGGCCGCGGTTCCGTGGAGTGGATGGCAACAGCGTGGTGGCCGACGATTCGCGGTTGCCGGAGGTGTGGGACCGGAAGACGAACGTGGCCTGGAAAGCCGAAATTCCAGGTTTGGGTTGGGGCAGTCCGATCGTGTGGGGTGATCGGGTGTACGTATCGTCGGTTCACAGTGACGCGCGCAGTCGTCATCCCACCCAATTTCCAACTTTTCCCCTGATCATCCGAAAAGAAGCCGTGTGAACGGGATGATGCCTGTCGGTCATCGATTCCGACAATACGATGATCGCACGGTATCACCAGACGGCCCCGGTGCGAGCCTTTCTGTAGCTGAATGCCGTTTCCCGGACCTGTTGCATACCAGGACCAGTTCTTTCGCTTTACCTGGCTGGTGATCTGCTGTGGCCGCCTCCAGGTTTTTCCGGCGTCGTCACTGGAGGTGATGAACACGCCGTCGTTGTCACGGGTAAACGGCAACCAGATCACACCGGTTTGCTGGTCCACCACCGGACAGGGATTTCCGATCGTGATTTCCCTGTCCCCTCCCTCCTCGTCGATGTGTTCCAGCGGTCCCCAGGTCCGCCCACCATCGGACTGCATTTCAGCACCAGGTTGACATCACCGTGATCGGCACTGCTCGTCTTACGACCTTCACAAATTTCCAGCAACGTGCCGTCCGGGGGTAACCAGCAGTGCCGGGATACGAAAAGTGTGATACCCTTCGGTGCCGCTGACAAAGACATCGACCTGGCTGGGCACCTCCTGCCCTTGCACCAGCGCGTGCCCGCACAGCAGACCCACTAACACCGTCACCCACAGTACCACGTGGTTTGATCTCATCCTTATTTTCCCGACCGCAGCTGACCCGGAGTGATCACCTGCCGGCTCATGTTTTTGGCGAGCAAAGCGTGGACCGGATGAACGTTGGTCCACCCCAATCGGCACAGGCAACCATTCACCAGCGGCGACCAATCAGCCGTTACCAAAATCCGGGGACGACTCGGGGACTGCGATTGAGGACTTCAAAACGCGTCGTTTTCCCTCAGGTAGGCTAATTGGCGAACGATTTGACGGTCCCGCTTTTCTATCAACTCCTGCGGATCCCGTTGCTGCCAGTCATAGAAACCACGGCCCGACTTGACGCCCAGGTTTCCATCTTTCACCATTTGCTCGTGGGTCTCCAACGGCCCCTGATCAGCTGACAAATCCGCCAGCAAATACTCGTGAATGTCTTTCACGAGGTCCAATCCAACCAGGTCCATATTTTCTAACGGCCCCATGACCGGCAAACGCAAACCAAACGTCAGCCGCGCAACCCGGTCCACATCCTCGGGCGACGCAATCCCCCGCTGTACCAACTGAATTGCTTCCCGCCAGAGGGCATGCAGCAGCCGGTTTCCGATGAATCCGGGGACGTCCTGATTCACACGCACCGGCACTTTGCCGATGGACGAGACCACTTCACTGACGCGGTCGAGCACGGTGTCCGGTGTGTCCTCACCACGAATTACCTCGACCAGGGGCATCAGGTGCGGCGGGTTCCAGAAGTGCGTACCCGCCAAATGCAGCGCCGTTCCACTTTCCCTTCCCAGCCTGGTGATACTCAAACCACTGGTGGTTGTGATCAAAATCGCATCGCGAGAAACTGCTTTGGGAAACCGCTTGAACAAGTCGACTTTTTGCGTAAAGTCTTCGGCAATACAATCCATGACCAGGTCGGCCTGGTCGTCTAATTCCTCCAGACGTTCGACCCGCGCGATGACACCGCCTGGCTGGAGGGGTGCACCGACGTGGGAGTCCATCCAACGATCCAAGCTGTCTAAGGTCGACTCGAGAGCGGCAAGTTTTTTTGGATTCCGAGCCCAGAGCAGAACCTGGTACCCGCCTCTTTTAAAGCAAACCGCGGCGGCGGCACCCATCTGGCCGATCCCGCAGATACCGACGGTCCGAATCACTTTTTGCTTTGCCATGCTGCACCAACACCGTTCTATCCGGCGTCTTCATTCAACGTGCGTTTCGCAGGAGTGGCCGAGACACCTTCCAACCCCCCACTAACACGGAATACTTCGCCGGTGACCCACGCCGCCGCTTCGCTGCATAAAAACCCCACCTGGTAGGCAATGTCTTCTGGCTGCCCCCAGCGACCAAGAGGAACCGCCTGACGAACTCGCTCGATCATCTGCTCCTCGCTGATCCCCAGAGATTCACAGCGCTGAGCCATCACCGTTTTATTGAAGTCGGTGTACACCGGACCGGGACATACCGCGTTGACCCGCACGCCGTAGGCCGCCAGTTCGCAAGCCAGCGTTCGCGTCAAACTGATCACACCCGCCTTCGCCACGTTGTAGGCCGCCACCAGGGCCACGGGGTTGATTCCATTGACCGACGACAGATTGACAATGGTCCCCGACTCCTGCCGTTCCATGATCCTGCCGGCAGCCCGGCAACAGTAGAAGGTACCGGTCAAGGTCACGTGCAGCACACGGTTCCATTCTTCGTCACTCAGCGCGACAACGGGTGCCACGTTCTGTCCCACGCCCGCGTTGTTCACCAAAATATCGAGCCGACCATCCGTGGCTGCGAATTCGTCAAAGAAACTGGAAACCGCGGCACTATCACCGATGTCCAGAGTACGACCCTGAGTCTGCAGGCCTTCTTCCTTCAGGGCGGCTGCAGCTTGCTGTACTTTATCAGCCTGCAGGTCGGTCAACACGACCTCTGCGCCCAACTGCGCCAAATGGCGGGCCATGCTCAACCCCAACCCCTGGGCGGCACCCGTGACAACAGCATGCAGACCGTCAAGACGATAGACTGGCGGGATGGTTTCACTCATGTACACTTCCCTCTCCATGTTTTTGAATTCACTTTACAAAACACTCGACCCATGCGGCGCCCTGGCACGACCTGTTCCCTGGTCATTCCGCCATCCGCCCGGCCGGGTCACATTTTTATCCAGACTCCGCCCTGGTTGGCCGACTGAACGGCGCCATGAACAAACTGCATTCCACGCAGGCCGTCGTGCACACCGGGAAACACATAGTCATCCCTGGCAAGCGGTTTGCCGTCAAGGTGCGCACGGATCGCATCGATGACACCGCAGTAGATCGTGGCGAACGCCTCCAGGTAACCTTCGGGGTGTCCGGTCGGTACTCGTGTGCAGGCGGTCGAAGCGTCCGACAGATAACCCTGCCCTCGCGTCAACGTCTGCCTGGGCTCGCCGTACTTGTACAGTTGCATCACATTCGGATTTTCCTGTTCCCAGACAATCGCGCCTTCCGACGCATAAACCCGTAATCTCAGATTATTTTCTTCACCGGTGGCGACCTGGCTGATGGTTAACACACCCTTGCCGCCACCTTCGAACCGCAACAACGCGTTCACATCCTCGTCCAGAACACGATCGGGCAGGAACGTGCTCTTGTCAGCGCATAATTCAACAATCGGATCCCCTGTGACGAACTCCAGCAGATTGGCGCAGTGCGTGCCGACATCACCCAGCGTTCCGCCCTCACCTGACTGGGCCGGATCCACCCGCCAGGCGGCTTGTTTCTGTCCGAGTTTCTCATGCGGTACCATCAGGAAATCTTGAAGGTATTCCACAATCACCTTGCGCACGGATCCCATTTGTCCGGACCGGAACAGGTGCCGTGCGTGCCGAATCAGGGGATGCCCGGTGTAGTTGTGTGTCAGGGCGAAAACCAGGCCCGACCCCTCGACAAGTTCGACAAGTTCCCGTGCCTGCTCAACATCATAGGTCATCGGTTTGTCACACACGACATGAAAACCGGACTGCAGAAACGTCCTGGCGATGTCCAGGTGCAGGTGATTGGGGGTCACGATACTCACGAAGTCAATCCGCCGGTCGGCCGGCAAAGCGGCTTCCGCCGTCGCCATCTGGCCGTAGCTGGCATAGCACCGTGCGGGATCCAGGTAGAGTGCTTCACCGGTACGTCGGGTATTCTCCGCGTCGCGGGAAAAACAGCCCGCTACCAGTTCGATCTGCTGGTCGAGCGCGGCCGCCATACGATGCACCCCACCGATAAATGCACCCTCGCCACCACCCACCATGCCCATTCTCAACTTGCGTTTCCACGAGTCCATCGAACGTCGACCCTTTCCTTGAAATTGATCCGCCTCCACGTGGATGGCGATATCTGGAAGTCGTTTACAATCCCAGCATGGCCCGGTTTTTTTCCTGGTCGGGTTGGCCGACAGCAAAATCGTCGAACGCAACCTGGGCCACATCGATCAGGTGCCGCTCGATGAAACCGGCTCCTTCCGCCGCACCTTGCTCGGGACTTTTGATACAGCATTCCCATTCCAGCACGGCCCAGCCATCATATCCCTTCTCGGTCAACAACGTGAAGACCCGGCGGAAATCGACCTGCCCGTCCCCGGGTGAACGAAACCGGCCGGCGCGCTGTTTCCAGGGTTGGTATCCACCGTAGACGCCGACGCGTCCGGTGGGCAGGAACTCGGCATCCTTGACGTGAAAGCCGGAAATGCGGTCACCGTAAATTTCAATAAACTGCAAGTAATCCAGTTGCTGCAGCAGCAGGTGACTCGGGTCGTAGTTGATTCCCGCCGCCGGATGCTGATCCGTTCGATCCAGGAACATTTCGAAGGTGGCACCATCGTAGAGGTCAGAGCCGGGATGCAGTTCATAACCGATCCTGCAGCCATGTTCGTGGGCCATGTCCAGCAGCGGTCGCCAGCGGCGTGCCAGTTCGTCAAAGGCCTCCTCAATCACCCCCGCAGGACGCTGGGGCCAGGGATAAACCATGTGCCAGGCGAATCCCCCCGAAAGCACGGCGATGTTGTTCAATCCGAGTCTTTCCGAAACGACGATGCATTTTTTTATTTCGTCGGTGGCCCATTCGGTGAGCGCCGCACCGCTAAGTCCGGGAGGATGAAACGCCTCGAACCCGACTTCATAGGCGGGGTGCATGGCCAGCACCTGCCCCTGTAGAAAGGGTGCCATTTCCGTCGGTTCCAGTCCCATTTCGTTCAGTTTTCCGCGATATTCATCGCAATAGTCCTTCGACTGGGACGCTTGATCCAAGTCGATCACCCGCGAATCCCAGGCGGGAATCTGGACACCCTTGTACCCCAGTCCGGCGACCCAGGCACCGATATTTTCAAGGTTGTCGTAAGGAGGCTCGTCGCGCAAAAATTGTGCCAGGAAAACAGCTGGTCCTTTAATACTTGGCATGACAGTTCGGTTTCTAAAAGTGGATTCTGATGGATCGTCTGGGAAATGCTGCAACGGTGACTCGACCACCGGCTGTTACCGCAACGCGACTTATTGTTGCCGCAGAACGTGGCGTGGCCGCGTTCCATCGATGACGGTGCCCTCTAACAACGTGGTCTGACATGGGGCAGACAGTTGTTGAGCAGCAACCTCCGAAAATCATCGCGACGGTTCCGTCCCCGCCAATTCAGCGTGGCTGATCCATCGGGACGCCAGTCTAACTTACCGGGTTGGGCGAGCAAACCCGCCCAGCGAAAATTCGGAGCGTCCTCCCCGATAACATTAAACATCTCTCCCCCTGCCATCACCGCACGGAAACTGCCACCTGTTCGTCCTGCCGGGGAAGCTGCGACCTTACTCAGACAACCGCCACTCCCTTCAATCGGCGTTCGCTTCGCAGCGGTTGCTGTTGGAACCCGGCTTTGCCGGTGATGGTCGCCAGGCCAGGGAAAACATTGACACCTATAAACGAGCCACGCTGCCGAATGAAACCAAGATCATGGAAACATTCCGCCCCGTTGCCGACCGGGATGCCATCTTCCGCTGAGCAGAACTTGCAGGCAGGAATTGATGCCACTGAAGTTCCTACCGCGGACTACTGTTGTTGTTTCAAGCCAGAGTTCCGCGTTGCAAAACAGTTTATGTCGAGTTGCCCGGGCAGGTGCGGACCAACCAAGGAACGCCGGTCCTGGCGCCTTCGTTCTTGCCGCAATTACAGCAATTTGTTACACTGAAACTTCTTGCTAAAACGTCGATCTTCGCCGATGATTCCGGAGACCCGTATGTCCAAGCAAACCAGCCGGCCTGGTTTTACTCTCGTCGAACTCCTTGTTGTCATCTTCATCATCGCCATCCTGATCGCGCTGCTGTTGCCCGCAGTTCAGGCGGTTCGTCAAGCAGCAAAACGTACCCATTGCGCCAACAACGTCACCCAGCAAATCAAAGCGGTCCATCACTTCTGCAATGTAAACTATGCCACGTTTCCAGAATTGGCCCGGATCACTCCTTATACAGCAAGTTTCCAGTTCATTCTGTTACCGTTTCTGGAGCAAAAGGAACTCTACGACAGGGCTGCGGAGAATGGCTGGCCACTCATCTGGGAGATCTACGAACAGTACGCGAAAGGACCGATCGCCGCCTACAACTGTCCTTCCGACCCTTTCTCTCTCGGGTTGCGCAACGATCATCCCAGGTTCTGGCCCAAAAAGTATTCCAGCTACGGTGCCAACTACCTGTTATTTGGAACCAATCGGGCAGACGAAACGTTCCTCGGCTGGTGTTACGGGTGGTGCGACGGATCCCGCCAATGGAAGAGCTTTTACACCCTGGAAAGCATACCGGACGGGTCGTCCCACACCCTGGGACTGGCGGAGATGTCGGCGACGGACTGGACGCAGGGTGCCATGTGCTATCCGCAACTCGATGCGGCCATGTTCGCCCACGTCGTCCCGAAAAAGCACAAGTCGGGGGACCATCCCTATCCCTACTGGCACAAAGTGTCCCTAGAAGCCGAGTTGCGTCCCACCCGCCACGCCCAACCCTTCCGCGCCAGCACCCACCACAACAATCTCACCAATGTGGCCATCATGGACGGAAGCGTGCGCACCATCGCATTGACGATTGACCCTCAGGTCTGGTCAAACCTGATCCACCCCGACGATGAAAACATCATTTCCAAACATTATTGTCCAGAATGTGGGGCCGAGTTTCCCCAAAGCGCCGTCATTTGTGTCCACTGCGGCTACAATCAATCACTAGATGGCAAGGTCAGGACCGAAGGTCTTTCCAAGGATGGGGAAGTATTCGTCCGCTGGAAATAACGTCCACCGTACTCGCCCTACACGTCCGCATTGCTCACGGCCTCTCGTGGTGCCAGTCCAGACCGGGTGGCATCCGCGTCGGCGCTCGCAGACTGGTCCGAACCAAAACACACCTTGGCAATTGCCCGCGGGCAGACGATATCGATCCTCCTGGTCCTTTCCAGTTTCAGCGTCACCGACCCCGCTGAATGACGGCTCAGCCTCAGGCAACATCCCGGCAGCAAAACGGCGTCAAGCTCGTACTCCTGCTCGCCAACCCGTGCCCTGCGCACCACCAGGACATCCGGTCCCGACGAGTGAATTTTCACTTCGTTCTCGTCCAACTCGACCCTGAAACCTTGCCGTTGCACCGGTCCGTTGACTTCCACGTCCAGCGACTCTTCCACCCCGTGGTCCTCATTAAACACGGCCAGGTATTCGTCCGTATAGTCCACCAGGTACCCGGGCAACTCGAGTGGCGGAAGGTCCTTGTTCACCGGGTGAGTGAGTCTCAGAATGACCGGGCGGCCGATATGCCTTTCGAGCATCGGTTCATACGCATTTTTGTTCGCTCCCAACAGCGTCTTTCCCAACTGTTCAACCTCGCCCTTGCCACCCGCCAGGCTGGGCTTGGTTTTGGACAACTGGCCGAGGATCGCGCTGATCGATTTCCCGGTCGCGTCGCGAAGTGTGTTGGCAACGGTGCGCACCAGACGCATCGCACGTCGCACCGGGCCCGGATTAAACGTGCGTGTTATCTGTCGGGTGCGGGCCCGGGATTCTTTCTTTGTCAACGCCGCATCGATCCTGCAGAGAGCCAGGCAGTGGCCCAGTTCGTCGTCGTAGATCAACGAACTGGACTTAGCCATGCCATGCCGGGTCATGTAGGGCGCGTCGTAACGCAATTCAATCCCCCGGCTGTAGACCACCAGGTCGCCCCAGGCGGGTGGCCCCACCGTGGTGAGGTAGGTTACGTGATAGTCGTGCATCAATTTCAAGCACTTGTCCAGACGCCACGCATTGAACAAGGCTCCGATGATCGCAGCTAAAAAAATCATCACGAGCGTGAGCGCCAGTGCGTTGTCCAACAGGATCTGCCACCAGGGAATCGAGGTGACCGGCTGCTGCGCAACCGCTTCGGCCAGAATCAAGAATGTGTAAGCCACGTCTACCTCCGTTGCCCTGGCAACTAACAATCTGTTCGGGAGTGTTTATTTATCTGGGGATCCAGCTGGTGACGAATCGCATGACTGGTAGCATCTGCCAAGTTGTGATTGGTTTGAACATTTGACTATTTTTATCAATTTCGTCTCATCTCTCAAAGATTGGTTCGGTCGCTGGCCCTGATTCCCGGAAAATCCGGACATGAACGGCTCCCGGACGCAGGGACACACGTTTTCTTCGGAAACCTTAATTTGCCCCTTGTCAGAGCTCGACCGTCAGGCCCTGACGATCCATTCCCGCCGGTCGTCAAAAGTACACCGCACCGTCAATAGATCCCTCAATAGA
>Ga0310121_10000016_pt1 | contig 147647 bp, 129 predicted proteins | sample CB27_Tmax_986_MG_FD_203504 | JGI IMG/M metagenome (GOLD analysis project Ga0310121, IMG submission 203504) | Marine microbial communities from Western Arctic Ocean, Canada - CB27_Tmax_986 | ecosystem: Environmental > Aquatic > Marine > Oceanic | place: Canada: Western Arctic Ocean | collected... | reverse complement strand
CGCCCATTGCGAACAATTCCCCACTGCTGCCTCCCGTAGGAGTCTGGGCCGTGTCTCAGTCCCAGTGTGGCCGTCCGCCCTCTCAGGCCGGCTACCGATCGTCGCCTTGGTAGGCCGTTACCCCACCAACAAGCTAATCGGACGCGGGTCCCTCTACAAGCGCCAGGTCTTGCGATCCCCGGCTTTGATCACCACCCAATCCAAGGGCGGGATGTTATGCGGTATTAGCCCCCCTTTCGGAAGGTTATCCCCCACTCGAAGGCAGGTCACCCACGCGTTACTCACCCGTTTGCCACTCTACTCACAGCCCGAAGGCCGCTTTCGCGTTCGACTTGCATGTGTTAGGCACGCCGCCAGCGTTGATTCTGAGCCAGGATCAAACTCTCAAGTTAAAGATCGTAGCCTCGGGCCATCCTCACAGATGACCGTCGGACAACTTCAACAGGAGAGCCATATTATTGGCTCTTCGTTGTTCAGTTCTGTGTTGTCAGGCTAATTCTCGACGAGTGTGCTTCGTCGTCCTATCTAGTTTTCAAAGAACCGACACCCGGACATGGACACAACCAGCCTCAGATGCCCCTGCTGGAAATATCTCCAGCAAGCGAACCTTCTGATGTTATCACAAATGAAGCAGTTGTCAACGTTTGTTAGAGACCGTCGGCGCTTTTTCGTCGGTGGCTGACGCGAGGTCGTGGGCAGCCGCCCGGAGCGTGACCCGGACGACCTTCCGCTTGCCCACCTGCAACACGAACGGCGCCGCGGCGGCAGTCACCTGGTGCCCCCGACCCGTCACCCGCTCCCCGTCGACGCGTACGCTGCCCTGATCAATCAGGCGCGTCGCCGCACTGTTCGATCCGGCAAAGCCGACCTGAACCATGATGGTGACCAGCCGGGCGCCATTGGCGGCAGGTACCTCGACCAGCTGCTCTGGCAGCTGCGAGGGAAGCAACTTGCCGGCGAACCGCCGCTCGAACTCACCCTCCGCATCCAGCGCGGCATCGGCCGAATGGAAGTCGGTGACGATCCGGCGCCCCAGATCCAGCTTCGCCTGCTTGGGATGCAGGCCGGCTTCTACCACGCTGGTCTTCATCGCCTCGATCTCAGGCACCGTCAGGTCGGTCAACAGCTCGTAGTAGCTCCACATCACGTCGTCCGAGATCGACATGACCTTTCCGAACATCTCGTTGGGGGGGTCCGTGATCCCGACGCAGTTCCCGGCCGACTTCGACATCTTCTCGACGCCGTCGATCCCGACCAGCAACGGCACCGTCATCACCACCTGCGGCCGCAACCCGAAAGCCGGCATGATGTCTCGGCCGACGTTCAGATTAAACAGCTGGTCGGTGCCCCCCAGCTCGACGTCCGCCCTCAAGCGGACCGAGTCATAGGCTTGCGCCAGCGGATAGAGGAACTCATGAATCGCAATCGACTGTCCCTGGTCGTAGCGCTGCCGGAAATCGCGGCGCTCAAGCATTTGCGCCACGCTGTATCGGGCCGTCAGCCGGATCCATTCCTCGCTCGTGAGCGCGCCGAGCCATCGGCTGTTGAACTCGACCCTCACCTGGTCAGGCGCGAGCAGCTTGAACACCTGCGCCTTGTAGGTCTCGGCGTTCTGGTCGATCTCCTCCCGTGTCAACGGCGGGCGTGTCTTGGACCGACCGGTCGGGTCGCCGATCAACCCCGTGAAATCACCGATGAGAAAGATGATCGTGTGGCCCAGATCCTGGAAGTGCTTCATCTTCCGAATCAGGACGGTGTGTCCGAGATGCAGGTCCGGCGCCGTTGGGTCGAACCCGACCTTGACAACCAGCGGCTCTGGTGTCTGGACCGCCCGCTCCAGCTTCGACCGCAGCTCGGACTCCCGAACCACGTCCACGCATCCCTTGGTCAGGTAGCTCAGCTGGTCGGCGACCGTGCCTGCGCTCAATGACGTAGACGTCATATCCAGTCGGGGCTACGCCCCGAACCCCACACGGGTACTGGCGGGGACCCCACCGCCCTGCACCGCGGCCGCGGGGCTCGCAATTGCGCGCCCAGGAACCCTCACCCTCGACGCCACGCGCCTTACTCCGTTGGTCGCCTTCAAGATAGTGTACCGGACAATTCCTGGCGGCTACCTGCCCTGCTTTCTCAGAAACCGGCGGCCTTCGATGCGCCAGCCGCCGTCGAGCACGACACCGATGGCCTCGGGATAGATACGATGCTCCTCGACGAGGATTCGCGCGGCGAGCGTGCCAGCCGTATCGGCATCGTCGACCGGCACCGCCGCCTGCCGCACGATTGGACCGGCGTCGAGCTCGGGCGTCACGAAATGCACGGTGGCCCCCGTGATCTTAACCCCGTGCCGCCACGCCTGGTCCTGACCGTGCAGACCGATGAACGCCGGCAACAGGGAAGGATGGATGTTCAGGATACGGTTCGGAAACGCCTCGATGAAGGTGGTGCTGAGCAATCGTATGAACCCGGCCAGACAGACCAGGCGAACGTCGTGGCGACGGAGCTCGGCGACCAGCGCCTCGTCGTACGCCTCACGGGACGAGTAGGCCGTGTGTTCCAGCACGACGGTCTCGATGCCCGCCTCGCGCGCGCGCTCCAGGCCGCCTGCGTCGGCCTTACTGGCAATGACCACCGCGATGATGGCCTCGAGCCGACGGGCAGCCACCGCGTCGATAATCGCCTGAAGATTGCTACCGCGGCCGGAGATCAGCACGCCGAGCCGCCGGTTCTCGTCAGTCATCTTCTTCTCTGGTCTGGGCTGTGCCCCGAAGCCCACGCGAGCGCTGGCGGGGACCCCATAGCCCCGCGCCGCGCCAGCACATCACACGTAGCGCACGGCGCGGTCACCCGATGTCACGGTTCCGATTACCACTGCACCGGGCTCGCCCGACTGTTCGAACTGCGCCAGGAGACCACCGGCCGCTCCAGCTGCGCAGATCACCACCATCCCGATGCCCATGTTGAACGTCCTGAACGCCTCGGCCTCAGACAGCGCACCCCGATCCTGTAAGAAGCTGAAAACGGGAGGTGGCGTCCACGTGCTGCGGTCGATCTCGGCCGCCATGCCGTCCGGCAGCACACGCGGTAGGTTGTCGGTCAGTCCGCCGCCGGTGATGTGGGCCATCCCCTTGATCGTCTTCCCGGCCTGGGCGAGCACCGGCCTGACCAGCTCCAGATACGAGCGATGGGGCCGCAACAGCACGTCGCCCACGGACCCGTCCAGCCCGTCGGCAGTCGAGTCCGGCGTCAACCCGAGCGTCTCGAAGATGATGTGACGAGCCAGCGAGTACCCGTTCGTGTGCAACCCGCTCGAGGGCAATCCGATGAGGCGATCACCGGGCCGGATACGGCTGCCGTCGACCAGCCGCGACCGGTCGACCAGCCCGACGATGAACCCCGCCAGGTCGTACTCGCCATCAGCGTAGAACCCGGGCATCTCGGCCGTCTCCCCGCCCAGCAGCGCACACCCGTTGCCGGCGCAGCCTGTCGCCAGCCCCGCGACGACCTCGGCCGTCACGCCCGGCGACAGCCGACCCGTTGCCAGATAGTCCAAAAAGAAAAGCGGTGTGGCACCCTGCACCAGGATGTCATTGACGCAGTGGTTGACCAGATCGACGCCGATGGTGCCGTGCCGACCAGCGCGAACGGCAACCTTCAGCTTGGTCCCAACACCGTCGGCGCTCGAAACCAGCACCGGCTCGGTCAACCCGGACAGGTCCGGCCGGAACAGTCCGCCGAACCCACCGATGTCGGACAACACACCGGGCGTGAACGTGGTGCGCGCCAGCTCCAAAATCCGGCGGACCGCCGCGTTGCCGGCGTCGATGTCGACACCGGCGGCCTTGTAGTCAACCGGGGTCCGGGAGCCAGCCGCCGAGTCGTTCGCGTCTGCGGACATCAGATGTAGGTCGAACGATGGCGCGGGCACCTGAAAGACGCGACGAAGTAACTGCGCGGCTGCCTCCGACTGCGGCCTTCGCCAACCGTATTCGGCAGGGTCCCCGCGGTCACGAGACTCGGCGCCCGTGGCGAAAGAACAAGCCTGTCCTCACTCGCCTGGCGGGTGCCCGACTTCAAAACTCAAGCACCGTGATCAGCTCCGTGGTCACGGCGCGTGCCGGTGACCGTTCCGGAGCGGCCCAGTAGGCGGCCCGGGCCGTCACGAAAAAGTGTTCTTCTTCGAGGTCCTCATCGAGCATGTCGAACGCGTCTCGGAGCAGCAGCGCCGTCGCGTTCAGATCGGTCCGTGTTTCCAAGTAGGCGAGCACGGTGGTCGGATGCCGCATCGCGATCGTGCCCAACACGAGCGCAATCGGCACTCGCGCGGCTTCGGGGGCACCGACCCCGACATCGAACAGCACCTGCAGCGCGACGGTGTCACCGCGGGACGCGAGCGCACCCAGACCGGACGTCGCTGACCGCAGCAGATCCGGCTCGTCGCCGGCACCGACAGCAAACCGCAGCGACTCGGCCACGAACGTGGCATGCCCTGGGGCGGCGCCCCGTAACATGGCCGCGGCGGCCGACACGATTGGCTCCAGCTCCGCATCCCGCCCCTGGAGCGACGCAAGGGTGGGTAGCGCCCGCGCATCGCCGATCCGGGCAAGCGCCAATATGGCGTCGTCCTGGAGCGGCCCGGGCTCGCCGGCAATCCGCATCAGCGGGTCGAGCGCGTATGTTGCCCGATGGTCTCCAAGTGCCTCGATGACGGCGCCCCGGAAGAAATCCACCCCCCGGTCGATGTCGACGACGAGCCGCTCGCGTACCGCGGTGTCGGCGTCGTGCGCGGCCAGGGCTCGAATCAGGACCGGCCGGACGAATTCGGAGGTCTCCGTGTCGAGCGCCGCCAGGAGCCGGCCCGCCATCGCCGGGTCCGGGTTGTGCTCGAAGTAGCCGAAGACGACCGCACGCAACCTGTCGTTCGGGTCCGCGAACACCTCGAGCACCACCTCGTGGGCCACCGGCCCCCCAAACCCGACCAGGAGCACCAATGCCCGGAACCGGACATACCCATCGTCATGCCCACGAACGGCCGCGGACAGCGCCGACCGCGCCTGCGCTTCGGGTGCCCGCCGGACCAGGCCGCTCGCCCGGGTCCGCACGTCGTATTCGAAATCACCAAGCTGGTCGATAGCAGCGGACAGATCGGGATCGGGCTGCGGCGGTTGGCTGACAGCCCAGGGCGACAGCCCGGCTGCATTCGCGACGCTGGCCCGCCACGCTGGACTGCTGGCTGCCGCCGACACGCTAACCGTGACCAACACGACACTCAGCATACCGGCGACGGTGCGAGACATCTCCCGAGGATGAGATTGTGACATGTGAGGCACGCGTTCCCGACACGAAGAGATGCCTAACCCCCGCGTCGTGGGACCGTGAAAAAAGCCCAGGCGAGCGATACGGTTCCGCCCATGGTCTGGGCAGTTCGCGACGCGGATTCGCCAGCCGCGGTCATCGCTTTCCGTCCGGCAACTTCAACGCCATCTGCATGTACGCCGCGGCGTCCGTGGGCGGCTCGACGGGGTAGTCGCCGGTGTAACACGACGTGCAGTAGTCGCCGCTCCGCGTGCCCACGGCCTCGCGCAACCCGGCAAGACTCAGATAGGCGAGCGTGTCCGCCTTCACGAAATCGCGAATCTCGTCGACGGTCTTGGTCGCGCCGATCAACTCGGACCGGTCCGGCGTGTCGATTCCGTAATAGCAAGGCGACACCGTCGGAGGGCAGCTAATACGCATGTGGATCTCGAGAGCCCCAGCCGCCCGGATCATCCCCACGATCTTACGACTGGTCGTGCCACGCACGATCGAATCATCCACGAGAACCACCCGCTTGCCTTTCAGTATGCTCCGGACGGGATTCAGCTTCACCCGCACCCTGAATCCGCGGATCTCCTGCTGCGGCGCAATGAAGGTCCGACCCACGTAATGATTCCGGATCAGTCCCATACGGAGCGGCAGCCCGGACTCCTCGGCGTAGCCGACCGCGGCACACATCCCCGAGTCTGGAATCGGCATCACGACGTCGGCATCGACGGGCCGCTCGCGGGCGAGCAACCGCCCGAGGTTCGTCCGGACCTCGTTGACGCTCAGCCCAAACACCAGGCTGTCTGGCCGCGCGAAGTAGACGTGCTCGAAGACACAGTGCGACGGCTTCGCCGGCCGGAACGGCCGGAACGACTGCGCCCCGGCGCGGCCGATGACGAGCACCTCGCCCGGCTCAACGTCCCGCACGTATCGCGCCCCGATCAGGTCGAGGGCGCAGGTCTCGGAACACACCACGGTCGCGTCGCCAAGCATGCCGACGACCAGCGGACGGAACCCATACGGGTCACGCACCGCGATCAGGTTGTCCTTGGTCAGCACCACCAGCGAGAAAGCGCCACTCACCTGCGCGACCGACTCTACGATCGCATCTTGCGGCGTGGGCGCCTGCGATCGCGCGTAGAGGTGCAGCACGACCTCGGTGTCGCTGTTGGTCTGAAAGATGTGGCCCTGGCCAACGAGAGATGCTCGAAGATCAGCGGCGTTGATGAGATTACCGTTGTGGCAGAGGGCGATCTCGCCGTGGACGCAATCGATCAGGATCGGCTGCGCGTTGATGATGCGGCTATCTCCGGCGGTCGAGTACCGCACGTGCCCGATGGCAGTGTCGCCCCTGAGCTCCTCCATCGGGCCTTCTTCGAACGCCTCGGATACCAACCCCATGGCGCGAATCAAGTACAGCCGGTCCCCGTCGGCCGAAGCGATGCCGGCGCTCTCCTGCCCGCGATGCTGTAAAGCGTACAGCCCGAGACGCGTCAGGGCCGGTGCCTCGGGATGCCCGAAAATCCCGAACACCCCACACTCGTCTTTGAACTTGTCGACCTTGTCGTTGTCCATAGCGTCTGTCACGCCGCCGCGTGCTCGAAGTGCCGCGTCAGCCCGTTTGCCCACTCCCGCTCCGCCTCATCCAGCCCGATCTCGGCCATGCCGACGCCGGCGACCGAAACCGCAAGACGCTCGCCCCCCGTCTGCCCTATCACGACAGCCGGCACCGAGAGGGTGCGTGCGCACGCCAGCAGTCGGTCGCGTTCTCCGGACGACACCGAGACAACCACCCGCGACGGCGCCTCGCCGAACAGGGCTCGGACCAGGGCGAAGCCGTCATCCGGTCCGACCGGCTCCGGCAGCTCGACCCGAACGCCAACGCTCTCAACACAACACTCGGCAAGCGCCACGCCGAACCCGCCCTCGGCGCAGTCGTGTGCCGATCGAATCAGACCGTCCCGCGCCGCCTCGACGAGCAGCGTCTGCAACGCCCGCTCCCGGTCTAGCCCCACCGCGGCGGGACGCCCCCGCACCAACTCGTGGGCCACCTTGAGATACTCGCTGCCCCCGAGCGCACCGGACGGATCCCCGAGCAGCACGACCTCCAGCCCCTCGGCCGGGAACACGCGCGTCAGCACACGCGTCGCATCCTCCAGCAGCCCGACGACCCCCAGCACCGGTGTCGGGTAGATCGCCTGACCGTCGGTCTCGTTGTACAGACTGACGTTCCCACCGGTGATCGGGATCTCGAGGACGCGGCACGCCTCAGCGATCCCGTCAACCGCCTCGGCGAACTGCCACATGATCTCCGGACGCTCCGGGTTGCCGAAGTTTAGGCAGTTGGTCGCGCCGATCGGAACAGCGCCGGCGCACGCGACGTTCCGAGCCGCCTCGGCTACCGCCAACCGGCCGCCCTCCGCGGGGTCGAGATAGCAGTAGCGTCCGTTTCCGTCGACCGAGCAGGCGAGCGCCTTGCGGGTACCCTTGACCCGCACCACGGCCGCGCCCAGACCGGGCAGCGCCACGGTGTTGGTGCGCACCATATGGTCGTATTGCCGGTATACCCAGCGCTTGCTGGCGACCGCCGGCGACCCGAGCAGCTCGAGCCACGTCCGCGACGGATCGGTCGGCGGTGACAGCGTCGTCAAGTCGAGTCGCTGAACCGTGTCCAGATACGCCGGACGCCGGCGCGGCCGGTCATACAGCGGGGCGCCGTCAGCAAGCTGCCGGTTCGGGATCTCGGCCATCACCACGCCGTGGTCGAGGACCCGGAGCCGGCCGTCGCCGGTGACCTCGCCGATGCGTACGGCGTGCAGGTCCCACTTCTCGAAGACCTGCTCTACCTCCGCCTCGCGGCCATGCCGGGCCACCAGCAGCATCCGCTCCTGCGACTCGGAGAGCATGATCTCATAAGGGGTCATGCCGGTCTCGCGTTGCGGGACCCGCGCAACGTCGATCTCGATGCCTACATCGCCGCGAGCGGCCATCTCGCAGGTCGAGCACGTCAGGCCAGCCGCCCCCATGTCCTGGATGCCGACCAGCGCGCCGCTTTGCATCACCTCGAGACAGGCCTCGAGCAACAGTTTCTCCATGAACGGGTCACCGACCTGGACCGCTGGCCGGTTGTCGGTCGAGTCCTGCTCGAACTCGGCCGAGGCCATCGTCGCGCCATGGATACCGTCACGACCGGTCTTGGCCCCGACGTAGTAGACCGGGTTGCCCTCACCCGAGGCGACCCCCTTGGCGAGCTGGTCCACCTTCGCCACACCGAGACAGAACACGTTGACCAGCGGGTTGCCCCTATAGCCAGGTTCGAAGGCGATCTCGCCCCCGACCGTGGGAATACCGATGCTGTTGCCATAGCCGGCGATGCCGGCGACGACACCGTCGACACGCCGCCGTGTGGCCGCGTCGTCCAACGAGCCGAACCGCAGGGAGTTGAGCAGCGCGATCGGACGCGCGCCCATCGTGAAGATGTCACGAATGATCCCCCCGACCCCGGTCGCGGCGCCCTGATAGGGCTCGATGAACGACGGGTGGTTGTGGGACTCGATCTTGAACACCGCGGCCCACCCCTCGCCGATGTCAACCGCGCCGGCGTTCTCACCCGGCCCCTGGACGACCCGCGAACCCGTGGTCGGCAGCCGGCGCAGATGCAACCGCGAGCTTTTGTAGCTGCAGTGCTCGGACCACATGACAGAGAAGATCCCCAGTTCGGTGAGTGTCGGCTCACGGTCCAGGATCTCGAGCAGCCGATCGTACTCGTCGGCGCTCAGCCCGTGCGCGTCGATGGTCGCCTGGTCCATGGTCAGACGGGGCTACGCCCCGAACCCCTCGCGGTGGCTGATGGGGCCCCAGAGCCCCATGCCAACACCGCGGGCCGCGCACTGTCGCGCGGCCTGCGCCGTCTCCGCCGCCCGGCTAGGACCGGGCTACGCTCCAACCCCCGCGCGGACGGCGACTCCCTCATTGGCTGCCCGCCCTGCCTCCTGCGTTCGTCACGCCGTAAGCGCGGCGACCGCCGACTCGAGCACGACCAATCCATCGGCGCTGCCAAGAACCGACTCGCAGGCTCGCTCGGGATGCGGCATCATCCCGACGACGTTCCGCCTCACGTTGCACACCCCGGCGATCGCCGCGAGCGACCCGTTCGGGTTCGACGCGTCCGATGTCGACCCGTCGGTGGCGCAATAGCGGAAGATCACCTGCCGGTTAGCCTCGAGCGCCGTGATCGTTTCAGGGGCGGCGTGGTAGTTCCCCTCGCCATGTGCGATTGGCAGCTTCAGGACCTGCCCCTCCGTGGCGCCGCAGGTAAACGGTGTGTCGGTGTGCTCCACACGCACATGGACGTGCTGGCAAAGAAACTTCAACCTGCGGTTGCGCAGCAGCGCACCACCGAGCAGGCCCGCCTCGGCCAGCACCTGGAACCCGTTGCAAATGCCGATCACCGGCCCGCCCGAGTCGGCAAACTCACGAACACGGGTCATGATCGGCGAAAATCTGGCGACTGCGCCGGTCCGCAGATAGTCGCCGTAAGAAAACCCACCGGGCAGCACCAGGACATCAGCGCCACGGAGGTCGGTATCCTTGTGCCAGATGAACTCCGCCTGCTGCCCCAGGACATGCTTGGCGGCGTGGTAAGCGTCATGGTCACAATTGGAACCAGGAAACTCGACGATCGCGAACTTCATGATCTAGACGGGGACGCGCCCCGAACCCAACGCAGGCACTCCGCGGGGACCCCTAATACCCCACTCCGCGCCCGCGAGGCGTGCATATGCGCGCCTCGGCCTCATCCACGGTCCAAGAACTCTCGTTTTAGACCTCACAGCACCAGGCTCTAACGTGACCCGTCGTCTGAAGTGAAGCTGGCGAAGCCGACCTCATTCTGCCTTCTGACGGTTACTCCAATCTTCGTCCACCTCCACGCGGTAGCGCTCGATGACGGGATTGGCCAGCAACTTGTCCGCGACTTCCGCGGCCACGGACCGCGCTTCGTCGGCCGAGCCCGCATCGACGTCCAGCTCGAAGTACTTGCCCTGTCGGACGTCCTGCACCGCGGCGTACCCCATCGACTGGAGCGCGTCGGCGATCGTCTTCCCCTGTGGGTCGAACACCGATGGCTTCAAGGTGACGAATACTCTGGTCTTCACGCCTCTTCGAGCCTCCGTTCACCTGGCGGGGCGGACAGCACGCGGTCCACGAGCGGACCCACATAACGCAGCTGGTGGTCGAGATCGAACGCCCGCTCGATGTCGTCGCGCGACAACACCCCCGTCACATCCTGATCCTCGGCGAGTAATTGCTTGAAGTCGAGCTGTTCGTCGTGCGAGAGCATCGCGGCCCGCTGCACCCACTCGTAGGCCTGCTCGCGCGACACGCCGCGCCGGGCCAGCTCCAGCAGCACCGTACCAGAGAATACGATGCCACGCGAACGCTTGAGGTTCTCGGACATCCGCTCCGGGTGCACCACCAGCTCCCGCACGATCCGGGTAAAACGCCGCAGCATGTGGTCGAGCACGATGAAGCTGTCGGGCACGACCACCCGCTCGACCGACGAATGCGAGATGTCGCGCTCGTGCCACAACGCGACGTTCTCAAGCGCCGCGAGCGAGTTGGCGCGGAGCAGCCGCGCCAGCCCGGTCAGTTGCTCGCACCCGATCGGGTTCCGCTTGTGGGGCATCGCCGACGACCCCTTCTGACCCGGAGCGAACCCCTCCTCGACCTCGCCGATCTCTGTCTTCTGGAGCCCACGCACCTCGACCGCAAATTTCTCTACCGAGGCGCCGGTGATCGCGATCGTGCCGAGCAGCTCGGCGTGGCGATCGCGCTGGATGACCTGGGAGGCGACCGGCGCCGGGGTCAGCCCGAGGCTGGTGCATACGTGTCGCTCGATCTCCGGCTCGAGATGCGCGTAGGTCCCGACAGCGCCCGAGATCTTCCCCACGCTGACGATGTCGCGGGCGCGCTCCACCCGTTGCCTGTCGCGGCGTAGCTCCGCGTACCACAGAGCGAGCTTCAAACCGAAGGTCATTGGCTCGGCATGCACGCCATGGGTACGTCCAACCATCGGCGTATCGCGATGCTCACGGGCCCGGTCCCCGACCGCCTCCAGTAGTCCGTCGAGGTCATCGAGAATCAGCCCGCACGCCTCGCGCATCTGCAGACCTAGGGCGGTGTCCAGCACGTCCGACGACGTCAGGCCGAAGTGCAACCAACGTGCAGACGGGCCCACACGCTCAGCGACCGCGGTGGTGAAGGCGATCAGATCGTGTTGCGTGGTCCGTTCAATCTCGTCGATTCGCGCCGCGCGCACGCCGTCACAGGCAGCGATGTCGCGCGCCGCCGCCTCGGGAATCAGGCCGGTAGCCGCCATCGCCTCGGCCGCGGCGACCTCGACACGCAGCCAGATGTCATATCTGCGCTGGTCTTCCCAGATCCGGCCCATCTCGGGGTTCGTGTAACGCGGAATCATGTCGCCTTGCGCCCTTCGTTCAACCCGCGTGTTCGTCGTTCAGCAGGCCCGGTCCGGCGGCTGTTTAGCCATGCTCTCAACTGTCACCCCCGACCGCCAGCGGCTCCGGATCAGAACGGCAGAGCAACCTGCCGGCTGACCGTGGCACGTGGACGACCGGGCGCCGCCCAGTCCCCGAAATCGACCGTCTCCGTCACGCGATCCTGACGCGAGACGACGACCAGCACGTCCCGACGGCCGCGGGCCTCCAGCGCCTCCCGACATGTCATCTCCGCGATCTCCGGCACGTTGTTCACCCGGCTCAGGTGCGCGAGCACCAGACATCGGACCGCGCGTCCCAGGTGCTCCCGCACGAACACCGCCAGCGACTCGTTCGACAGGTGACCATGCGCCCCGCTGATCCGCGCTTTGGTCGACCGCGCGTACGGCCCGACCTCCAGCAGATCGGTCGCATGGTTCGACTCCATCACCAGCACGCAACAGTCCCGAAACCGCGCGCGCAGCGACGGCGTCAGAACGCCGACGTCGGTGGCGAATCCGATCCCGCCATCCGGCGTCTCGATCTGAAACGCTACCGTCTCGCCGGCGGCGTCGTGCGACACCGCGAACGGCGTGAACCGGAACCCGCAGATCTCGGACGTCGTGTCGCAGCGGAGATCGCCCCACGACGAGACGCCCGCGTCGTCCCACACGGCCCGGGTCGCCGGCGTCACATGCACCGGGACCGCGTGCCGTCTGGAGAACAGTGCTGCGCCGCGGACATGATCGCCGTGTGCGTGCGTGATGATGACGGCGCCGATGCTCTCCGGGGGCACCTCAATGCTATCCAGCCGCCGCGCCACCTCGCGATAGCTCAACCCGACGTCGATCAACACCCGCTGGTCGCCGCGCTGCAACAGAGTGGCGTTCCCCGCGCTCCCGCTACCGAGCACTGTCAGCTGGACCCTCTGGACCCCGATGACGCCTCTCACTTCACGCAAGCTGAAGCTGCTCGTCGGTCAGTCCCAGCCGTTCAACCGGGCCCAGCACCGTCGCAGCGAGCCCGCCCGGCGGAAACAGATCCCGTGCCACCCGCTGCACGTCGTCACCGGTCACCCGCTCCACACCGCGCAGCGTGTCTTCCAGCGTGAACTGCCGGCCGAAGTAAATCTCTTGCCGCGCCAGCTGTGACATCCGGCTCGACGTGCTCTCCAGGCTCAGCACCAAACTCCCCCTCAGATGGTCCTTGGCCCGTTGCAATTCGTCGGCGGAGACCAGTCGATCGCGCAGGTCCTGAAGCTCGGCGACCACGAGGTCCATGACCTCGCGCACCGCGTCGGTGTCGCAACCGGCATAAACGGTAACGGCTCCGCCGTCACGATAGGAGACCAGGCCGCTGCTGACCGCGTAGGCGAGCCCCCGTTTCTCCCGGATGTTCTGGAACAGGCGTGAGCTCATCGAGCCGCCCAGCACTACATTCAGCACGTAGCAGACGTACCGGTCATCGTGCTGCTGCGGGTAGCCACTCACGCCGAGACAGAGGTGGCACTGCTCGAGCGGCTTGCAGCGCAGCAGGAGCCCGGGCACCGCCGTGGGGGCGTTGATCTCCACGTGCTCGCCGTCGGGCGGCAGGGTGCCGAACGCGTCGGCGACGAGGTCCTTGACCTGTCCATGCTCGACGTTGCCAGCCACGGCGATGACCAGGTTCTTTGCCGTGTAGGCCTGGCTAAAGTAGTCACGCAGGGTCGCGCCGTCCAGCTCGCCGACGGTCGCCGGCACGCCCAAAATGGGCCGGCCCAGCGGATGCCCCGACCAGAACTTCTGGGTGAACAGCTCGTGCACGAGGTCGTCAGGCGTATCCTCCACCATCTTGATCTCTTCGAGCACCACCTTCTTCTCGCGCTCGACGTCATCGGCGTCGAACGCTGGGTGGAGAAGCAGGTCAGCGAGCACGTCGACCGCGCGCGGGAGATGCTCGTCAAGCACCTTCACGTAGTAGCTTGCGCACTCCTTGGCCGTGAATGCGTCGAGCTGCCCGCCGAGCGAGTCGATCTCCTGGGCGATATCCTCGGCCGACCGCCGCGCCGTACCCTTGAAGAGCATGTGCTCGACGAAGTGCGCGATGCCCGAGTGGATGCTGGGCTCGTGGCGGGAGCCGCGGGTAAGCCAGGCGGCGAAACTCACCGAGCGGACATCGGGCATCGACTCGGTCACCAGGCACAAGCCGCTGTCGAACTGCTCGCGAACAATCATTTTGGGAAGCAGCTGTGTCTGCCTGGTGGCGCCGCTAGCCGACTTAAATCTCTGTAAATAGTTGTACAAAAAGGAATTAAGCTAAACCTACTGATTAGCCATGATACCACGCGAAGCCGGTTCGCTTCAACCGCCGGCCGGTTCCCACGCGCCAGCGCGTGGTACCGTTCACCCGATGGCCAACGGCAAACTCGACATCGCCGAACTCGAGCTGGCCGAGCTCGAGTCAGCCGTCTCGACACTCGGGGTCGAGCGGTTCCACGCGCGGCAGTTGTTCCGCTGGGTATACAGGCGGGGGCTGGAGCGCTTCGACGGGATGACCGACCTATCGCTCCATCTGCGCGAGCAGCTCGCGGCGGCGCTGACGCTCACGACGCCCGGGGTGACGGCCCGGGAACAATCGTCAGACGGCACCCAGAAGTTCCGGCTCGCCCTAGCCGACGGTCGGACCGTCGAGTCGGTCTTCATCCCCGACACACCTGCCCTGACTTTCTGTGTGTCGACCCAGGTCGGCTGCGCCATGCGGTGCGAGTTCTGTCTGACCGGTCAGATGGGACTGGCTCGCAACCTGACCGCTGGCGAGATCGCCGGCCAGGTCAGGGTGCTTGCCCGTGAGCTCGACCTGCAGGACCGACGCTTCAACATAGTGCTCATGGGCATGGGAGAACCTCTGCACAACTACGACGCGACCATTAAGGCGCTCCGGATTTTGGCGGCGCCCGAGGGGCTCGGGGTCGCACCCAGACGGGTGACGCTCTCGACTGTCGGGATCCTCCCGGGGCTCGAGCGGCTGGCCCGCGAGGCCTCGCCTCCCAACCTGGCGGTGTCGCTGCACGCGACCACGGACCGGGGGCGGCACGCGCTCATCCCGACCAGCCGGACACAGCGACTGGCCGACCTAGTCGCCGTGTGCCGGCGCTTTCCGCTCAAGTACCGCGACCGGATCACGTTCGAATATGTGTTGCTCGACGGCGTCAACGACACCGTGGCCGACGCCGGCCGGCTGGTGAAGCTACTTCGCGGCCTGCGCGCCAAGGTCAACCTGATCCCGCTGAACGAGGCACCGGGGATCCCCTTCTCGCGTCCCTCTGACCAACGCGTCGATCGATTCGCGCGCAGCCTGGCGGCGGGCGGGGTCACGGTGTCGGTTCGCAAGAGCCGCGGCCGGGACATCCGCGCCGCCTGTGGCCAGCTAATCGTCGAGGGCGGCCCGCGCCGATCGGTGACACAGCGTGCCGCCGAGATGATGGGGGACATCAGTCCACGAGCGCGCCGGTAAGTGGCTCGGCGGCAGTGATCCGAACGTTGACGCGCTCGTTCCCCCCGCGACCGGGCGGCACCCGCACCTTGAGGTAGTTGTCGGTCAGCGTGACCATGCCGCCCTCGAGCGTCAACCCCGGCCGCACACTCCCCACCTGAGTCGCGCGGAATCGCTGGTTCAGCTCGGCGCCGACGGCGCGCAACGCCCCCGCCCGGGCACGCACCAGCGGCCCCGGCACCCGGTCTGGCAGGCGGGCGGCCTCCGTCCCGGGACGGGGAGAGTAGGGAAACACGTGCAGATAGGTGAGCGGGCTGTCGGACAGGTAGTCGAGCGTGCAGCGGGCGTCTACCTCACGCTCGCCGGGGAACCCGGCGATCAGGTCGGACCCGATTCCGGCATGCGGCAGCCGGTCTCGGATGCGGTCGACCACGCGGCGATACAGATCCAGACTGTACGGACGCCGCATCCGCCGCAGCATCAGGGCGCCGGCGTGCTGGAGCGGCAGGTGAACGTGGGGCGCGAACCGGCCGCTGGCCGCGACCAGGTCCACGACCTCGGGCGTACAGTCCATCGGCTCGAGCGAACTGATCCGGAACGTGACATCGGACGGATGCCGATCGAGCGCGCGCAGCAGCGCGGTCAGCGAGGAGGGCGATTCTAAGTCTCGGCCGTACGACCCAAGGTGGACTCCGGTCAGCACGAGCTCGTGGAACCCGCTGTTGGCCGCGTGACTGACGGCGGCGAGCACGTGCGCGATGTCGAGACTGCGGCCCCTGCCGCGGGTCGACGGGATGATGCAGTAAGCACACGGCTCGTCGCACCCCGTCTGCACGCGGAGCATGAAGGCGACCCGGCCGACGACACCAGGCGACACTAGCCCGCCGCACGCACCGGGACCGTCCCCGAACCGCTCCGCCGTGGTCTCGACATCGGACACCACGGGCAGCACCCGATCCACGATCGCGTCCTTCCCCGCGTTCGACACGACGTCGGGCGCACCGGGCAGCGCCGCGATCTCGTCTGCCGCCCGCGTCGCGTAGCACCCGGTGGCGACCACACGTGCGTCGGGGTTGAGCCGCGCGACCCGCCGCAGCGTCTGTCGGCCACCCTGGTCGGCGGTGGCGGTCACCGAACAGGTGTTGACCACCACCAGGTCCGCCTCGTCCGCCGGCGCGCGGGTGCCCCCACGGGCCCGCAGCTGCATCTCGAGCTGCAGGGAATCGGCCTGGTTCACGCGGCATCCGAACGTGACGATGGCGTAGCGCACAGCGCGTCCCCGCAAGCGGCAGGCGTCAGCAAGGTAGAGGTCAGACCGTCCCAGCGACGGGTGCTCGACGGCGCAATGGAGCCTCGCTCACTGCAGCGTCAGCCGGTAGCCGGTAGCCGGCGAGGCGTCCGCAATCGCCGACGCCTCGCCGGCCTGCATCGATGGCTCTCGTCGAATGATCTCGGTGTGGCAACGGAACCGGCTGGAGAGCTCGCCCGGCACGCCACCGGGCAGCACGATGATCAGATCGAGCGGCACGTTCTGATCGGGCAACCTACCGGTTCTGAACAACACGCCGGACCGGCTCAGATTCTCGGTAAACCCAACCTGCCAGTCCCTGTCCCGCTCAATCCGGTATCGAACCTCCAGGCGTACCTTGCACCGATCGGCCCGAGGTGTCGTCTCTTCACCGGGCTGCTCCGGGATCGGACGCCCGGCGCCGCTCTGGCTGACGACGACCAGCGAGAAGGCATCGGTCTCAGGGTCGAGCTGGCGCCACAGATGACCGCACCGGTCGCAGTGCAGCCAGCGCGAACCGGACGACGCCCCCAGCTCCTCGACGGAGGTGTCACGCCCACACCGGGGACAGGAACTCGGGACCGCCTTGGCAGACATGCGCCGTGGCCTCCAACGTAGCGTCTGAGCGTGCATGGAAACGAACCAACAGTAGCACGACTCGGCAAGGGACCGAAGCCGCGGTCCCACCCGCCGGCCATCGTTGCCGACCCGCAGCGCAGGAACCGGACGGCGCAGGGATCGGTCGCATATCTCGCTGCGCGCGCCGCCCGGCATCGAGCACGCGACCGTCGGCTAGCCCGACGTCGCCGAATGAAGCTGGTCACCGAGCCCTTACGCCTCGTCAGTCTCGTTGCGGCCACACTGGCCCTTCATCTCGTGTGGGTTCTCACCTCCTCCGCGCAGGACACCGAAACCAGGCAGACGGAGGCGTTACTCGTCTTCCTCGACTGTGTGCCTTGCAACGACGACTACCTGCGTCAGGAGATCACGTATCTGAACTACGTGGTGGATCGCCAGGACGCACAGGTAACCTGACCCCCTGAGATTGTTCCAGCCAGAGGGGTAGAATTCGGGCGTTACAAACCAGGAGGCAGGATGCCACGAAAACGATCCAGCACCGCGCAGATCATCACGACACTGCGCCAGGCAAAGGTGGAGTTGAGCCGTGGGCTGCGCCCCCCGCAGGTGTGCCAGAAGCTCGACATCAGCGAGCAGACGTACTATCGTTGGCGCAAAGAGTACGGCGGCTTACGTCTCGACCAAGCGAAGCGGCTGGTGGCGGACCGCCGGGACTACCGCTGGGTCCGTCTTCACGTGTAACATCGAAGGCCGGTCATGGCGGCCAGGCCAGATGGGACCTGACGGACGACGTCGGTGCACGATCCCGCCCGGGCGGTCTTCAGCCACTCCCAGGTCGGGATGGCGGCGCTCGATGCCATCGGCGCCCTCAGACAGGCAACCAGAATGCCCACGCACGGGGGCTGACGCCCTGACACCGCCCAGCCCATGGTGACGCCCCCCGACGCCGACTACGACGTGATCGTGATCGGCAGCGGCTTCGGCGGAGTCATGGCCGCCCATCCTGCCGTGCACGCCGGCAAACGGGTCCTAATGATCGAACGCGGCGACTGGGTCGCCCGCGGCCCCACCAACTGGGGACCAGCCGGCTTCTGCGAGCTGACCGACGCCTACTCCCGGGAAGCACCGTACAGAATCGCGACCGGCGGCGACGGAAACGCGCTCGGCACACTCTCCTGCGTCGGTGGCGCGTCGGTCTTTTACGGCGGCGTCGCGCTCCGTCTGCGGGAGTCCGACTTCGAACCGAACAGCGAGATCGACCACGACTCAGGCGCCGAGTGGCCCTACCGCTACTCCGATCTCGAGCGGTACTACGCGAGGGCCGAGGCGATGCTCGGCGTCGCTGGAACCCCGGGCGTGGACCCAACCGAGCCCTGGCGCTCCACCGGTTTCTCGCAGCCACCAGATCCTCTCGCGCCCGCCTCAAACCGGATTGCCGGCGCCGCGCGGTCGCTCGGCCTTCACCCGTTCAGGCTCCCCCTGGCAATCAACTACACCGCGGTCGACGGGCAGCCGCGCTGCGTCGCCTGCAACACGTGCGACGGTTTTGCCTGCGCGATCGGAGCCAAGAACGACCTGGCCACCGCCACGATTCCCAGCTTGTGCCGGCGGGGCCTGACGCTGACGACCAATACGGTCGCCGTCAACCTCGTCCTCTCGGGTCGCCGAATCGTCGCCGTCGAGTGCCGCGACCGGGCCACGCTCGAACCGAGCAAGTTCCGGGCCCGGGCAGTCGTCCTGGCAGCCGGCGCCCTGGCTACGCCCCACCTGCTCCTCGCCTCCGACCTGGCGAAGGTGAACCCAGCCGGCGACGCCGTGGGCCGCTATCTGATGCGCCACTGCAACGCCGTCGTCATGGGCGCATTCGTCCGCCGCCCGGCGCCCAACGGCGAGTTCCACAAGCAGCTCGGAATCCAGGACTACTACTTCGGCCATCCGTCGGTCGCACATCCGCGTGGCAAGCTCGGCTGCATCCAGCAGTGGGGCACGCCGCAAGTCAACTATGTCCTGCACTATCTCTCCGGCTGGAAGCGAATTGCCGCCCGAATCGGCGTGCCGCACACGACAGGCCTCATCGCGATTGCCGAGGACCGGCCACACAGGGATAATCGCGTCGCGCTCATGCCGGAGTCGACATTGCCGTCCGGCCTACCCGAGGCGACCATCACCCATGCCTACGATGCTCGGGACCTCGCCGCTCGCCAGGTTCTCGTCGGAGTCGCGAGACGCATTCTGAAGCGGGCCGGCGCCATCACGACCATCGTGCACGACCTGCTGACGTTCTCGCACGCCGTCGGTACCGTTCGATTGGGTCCCGACCCGACCGGCGCGCCGCTCGACGAGCGGGGAGGATACCGGGGCCTCGACAATCTCTACGTCACCGATGGCAGCGCACTGCCGAAGTCGGGAGGCGTCAACCCTTCGCTGACTATCGCCGCCAATGCGCTGCGCACCGGCGATCACATCGTGGACGGTCTCTAGCCGTGCGTCTCGCGTTCCTCGGCACCGGTCTTGCCACCGACCTCCACTCGAGGACGCTGGCCGCAATCGCACCCCGCGTCGAACGCTGGTACGCGAGCCGCAACCGGGCGCGCGCAGCCCGCGCCGCCGCCCACCACAAGGGCGCAGGCGTCTTCGACTCTTACGAGGCGGCGCTCGCCGATCCGACGATCGACGCCGTGCTCGTGGGTCTGCCTCCGGCGCTCCACCTCGACTGGACGCTTCGCGCGCTCGACGAGAGCAAGCACGTCATCGTCGAGAAGCCGCCGTTTCTTCGCGCCGACGACGTCCCGGCCGTCCAGGCGGCGGCCGCCCGGGCCAACCGCCAGGTGCTGGTGGCCGAGAACTACGTCTACAAACCGCTGACCAACCTGCTCCGCCGCGTCGTCGAACGCGGCGACCTTGGCACCATCCTGTTCATCCAACTCAACGCCTTGAAACGCCAGCCGACCGGAGACTGGCGGGACGACCTCGACCTGGCCGGTGGCGGCGCGCTGTTCGAGGGCGGCATTCACTGGGTCAGCCTACTGGCGGGTCTGGGGCTAACACCCGGGCGGGTACGGGCAGCCCAACCCGGCCCGCCGACCGGCAGCGAGCGGAATATGCTCGTCACGATTGAATACGCCGAGGGTGCGGTTGCCGCCCTCTCCCTGTCCTGGGACCTGCCGTCACTCGTTAACGGCCTGCGCGTGTCGCGGATGTTCGGAACGGACGGCACCCTGCGATTCGAGACGAACGGACTAGTCGCGGTCCAGACCGGCCGGAAGCCGCGCGTCTACCTGCCGGGCCTCGGCGATCTGGCCGGCTATCGGGCCATGTTCCGCGATTTCCTCCAGGCGATCGACCGGAACGCGCCGCCACGATACAATCTTGGGTTGGCCCGCCGAGATCTCGCCTTGATAGAGGATGCCTACCGAAGTGCGGCCCGCTGACATGAACGCGACCCATCTCTTCATCGCCCTCACCGTCGGCTTCCTAGCGGGGTTGCACATCTCGACCTGGGGTATGTACAAGGACGCCATCTACGAGGGCTTTGGCTGGTGGCGCTATGCCCGCAGCGCGATCATCGGCTCCGCTGTCGCCGTCATCGCCTACGTCGTCGCGCGGCCCGACCTCGGCCAGCCCGATCAGATCATGCTGTTCTTCGGCCTGGCCTACGTGCTCGAGCGAGGCATCGTCGAGTTCTGGAAGACGTTCGTGCGCACCGAAGATCAAAGCAAGTACTTCATCCCCATGCAGTTTCACGTGTTCGGCCGTGTCATCGAGAGCCGCGCGCAGCGTCTGGCCGTGGGGCTCCCATTCGCACTGTTCGTCGTCGTGGCGTTTCTCGCGATCCACCACCTGACGCGACAGGCCGATTGGCAGCCATCCTGGTGGACGGTCTTCGCCATCGCGAGCATCGGCGGCTGGATTTCGGCGATTGGTGGCGCCTGGAAGGACGCCCCGATCGAAGGGTTCGAGACCCTCAAGTTCTTCCGGAGCCCTGTCTTCGCGGGGCTATACGGACTGCTGCTCGCAGCCTTCTCGACAAGCCTCCTGTTCATCGTGACGGCCGCCCTCGGCTTCACGATCGCCACGCTCGAAACGTACAAGACGTTCTTTTTTCCGTCGAAGCCCAGGGGCAAGTTCGCCGGGAAGCCGTTGCAGTTCCCTGACATGCTCGAGCGACGCAAGCCGTTTGCCGTCCTGTACGTCGCCATCTGGATCGCGGTCGTTGCCGGTTTCGCAACCGCCTTCGCCAGCCCTCATCAGGGCCTCGTGAGTTTCTTCTAGACGTGAACCTCTCGGACCTCGGTACAACCGACCGCACGCAGCGCTACCGCACCGGCGCCATTGCCGCGCTGGCCACGGTGCTCCTGGTCGCGGGCCTGACGGCGGTGCTGTTTCCTGGGTACCGGCAGCTGGTGGCCTACGGGCTGTACGCCATCCCCGCGCACCTGCTGATCTCGTTTCTGCCGCACGAGCCCTGGCTGCTCTTCGCCGCGAAGCTCTATCCCCCACCGGTCGTCGCCACCGTCGGCGTCGTCGGATGCCTGGCGGCCATCATGATCGACTACTGGTTGATCGGCTGGCTGGTCAACCATCGGTTCGTCGCGCCGAAGATGGAACAATCGCAGGCGTTCAAGACCGCCGAACGCTATTTCGGCAAGGCGCCGTTCCTCTTGATCGTGGTGTCGGCCGTCGCGCCGGTGCCGTTCTACCCGGCGAAGATCCTCGCCATCGCCACCAACTATCCGATCGGCCGATTCATCGCGGCGCTGGTGATCGGTCGGTTCCCGCGTTTCTGGGCGCTGGCGATCTTGGGCGAACGCGTGCAGGCCCCCAACTCGGTCCTGGTATGGGCGGCGGTCGGCATGGCCGCCTTCGGCGGCTGGCGCATCTTGGTGCGCCGCCGTCAGCGGCTCACCGGCACCGGTTGAAAACTGGCACCACTTAACGTACGACGGGCCGGACGGGAGACCCGCCCGGCCCGCAACACAGATGTAAAACTCAGGCTCCGTACGACGTGGGTCCCGGTGTCAGATCGTGACCGTCTCCTTCTCGGGAACGGCCTTCTTCCCACCCAGGCCCTGGATTGTGAGACCGGCGGCCACCAGCTCCGCTTTCGGCTTCGGCTCCTTCAGAACCACCTGGCGGTAGAGTTCGGCCATCTGCTCGTTCTTGATCGTCGCCTTACGCGCCTCGAGCTTCTCCGCGCGGGCGTTCTTCACGATGCCCTGCTCGTCGAGATCGGTCTGGATCCCTTGCTGTACGGCCTCCTCGTCGAGCACGAGGCTGTGGTCCTTCGACTCCATCCCGACGGCCTTGCCGCCAGCGAAGATCTCATGTCGGCCGTGCTCCTCGTACCACTTCGTAAGCGTGGCCGTCATATGCATCTTCTCGATGATGTTCCGCCAGCCCACCCCCGTGTTGTAAGCGCAGAAGCTGATCTCGCCCTCCTGCGTCGCGTACGGAATGATGCACCGCTCGGTGCGGCGGAAGTCGTAGTTGAACAGGTCCTGGAACCACATGCCCGCGATGAACATGAAGTTAAACCGGTCCGATCGGCGAAACTCGACGTCCTCGAGCGTCCGATCCTCGGCCACTTTGCCGTAACTGCGCCCGGTGGCGCCGAACGCCTTGTCGAACCGCCGCAGCAGGTCGAAGAGCTTGAAGTGAGTGGGCGTCTTGAAGGCGTCATAATTCTTCATCACCGCCAAGGTCATGCCCGCAATCGACAGAAACTTGCCCCTCGCCGCGTCGTTGACCTTCGCGATGTCCCGGCCCAACTGCGGCCCGTCCAGAAAGGCCGTAATGGGCACGGCCTCGCTCGTCTCCTTGTCGATGATCATGGCCATGCCGATGCCGCAGTTCGGGTGGCAGCCGCATGAGAGGGCGCCCCAGTCGGCCGCCGGTCCATGGACCAGATCGGCCCAGTCGCCGAACGTCGACATGAACGAAATCGGGAACCAGTCACGCGTCGGCACACCGATGCCTGTCTGATCCTTCACGTCGTGGGCCAGGTGCGACAGCGTATACCGCTGCGCGTGCCGCCGCTCGTCGGTGATCTCCTCATCACGACCGGTGAACGACACCGGCTGAAACGACAGGAAGCTGATCTTCTTCGGGTTGTCGATCGCGAACTGAATGATGCGGCCGACCTGCTCGTTGTTCACGCCGTTAAGAATCGTCGTCACCGGCACGATGTCGACGCCCGCCTTCCAGAGGTTCTCGATGGCCCGTAGCTTGACGTCGAACAGGTTGCCGACCAGTCGGTGGGAATTAGCCGCATTGCCGATGCCGTCGAACTGCAGGTAGGCGTACCTCAGCCCGGCTTCAGCCGCGGCCTTCGCGAATTCGGGACTCTTGGCGAACTCGATCCCGTTGGTGGCCGCCTGCACGCTGTTGTAGCCCACCTTCTTGCAGTAGCGCACGGCGTCGAGGAAGTACGGCGACAACGTAGGCTCACCGCCCGAGAACTGGACCGACATCTGCCGCTTCGGCTTGATGGTGATCGCATTGTCGAGCATCGTCTTGATTTCGTCCCAGCTCAACTCGTGCACGAACCCGACCTGATTGGCATCCATGAAACACGGGTCGCACATCATGTTGCAGCGATTCGTCAGGTCGATCGTCAGCACGGAGCCGCGCCCGTACTTGATGGTGCTGCTGCCGTGGTTGTGCAGCTTCTCGTCGTTGTGCGAAGCGATGTCCGAGCCCGGAAAGGTGTCTTCGAGGTGCTTGAAAAACGCCGTGTCGATCGCCATGACGTCCTCGAAGTGGCCGTGCTTCTCGCAGTCCTTCACCATCAGGATCTTGCCGTCGCGCTCGATGATATTCGCCTTGATCTCGCCGACCTTCTCGTTGAGGAGGATCTTGTAGTCCTGCTTGCCATCAAGAATCTCCTGCCGGGCCTCGCGCACGCAGCCCGGGCACAGCGAGTCGGTCTCGCGGGGCCAACCAAGCGGCGGCTTGACCTTCTCCGATGACTTGAGCAGCGGCTTGTCGGACCAGGACGGCACGAATCCCGCACCCGGCTTGATGCCGTTCAGGGTGTCGAAGACGGCCCAGGCTCCTTTGGCGGCGTAGGCCAGTCCCTTCTCGAAGTACTTCACTGGTTTATGCATAAGCCTCCACTGTCCTGGGGCGGCACGCGCCGCCGCCTGGCGATCAGATCAAAACAGCCCGGCGTTGAGGATACCGCCCGAACCGGCCAGAAGACAAAAAATTGTTGCCGATGGGCACTCTCGTGAGGTGAACTGGCCAAATCGGCCGGTCAACTGGCGCTCGCGAGCGGCCTGACTCACGCTCAATGTATAATTTCGCGTCCATCCACCCGATCGGGAACAACCGGATTACCACCGGGTCCGTCTTCAACGTGTAACAATCTTGAGCATGGCGACCAAGCCAGACGAGACGCAACGGACGACATCGGCACACGACTTCAACAACCAGCTGACCGCCGTGCTCGGCTTCGCCGAGATGCTGCAGCAGTCGTTCGGCACCAAGGATCTGCTGCAACGCGTGCGCCTGCTTCTGAACCGCGCGGGCCACCCGGCCCAGGCGACGGCCCGGTGAACCTGCCCCCGCGCCGTGTGACAAAGCCCGCCGATGCTCGAGCCGCCCACGCAAGCCACGCGCACCGCCACCCTGCCTCAGGCGCTCGTGCCGGTCGGGCTGCTGGTCGGACTACTCGCCACGTCGGTCTACCTCTTCGGTGACGGCTCATCGAGCGGACCCAACCAGATCGCGCTGATCCTGGCGACTGGCGCCGCCGCGCTCGTCGGGCTCCGCAACGGTCACTCGTGGCGCACAATCGAGCATGGCATCAGTCAGGGCATCTCGGTCTCGACGACCGCCCTGCTGATTCTGCTGGTAGTGGGCTCGCTGATCGGTACCTGGATTCTGGCGGGGGTGGTGCCGACCATGATCTACTACGGGCTCTCGATCCTGTCCCCCAGAGTCTTCTACGCCGCCGCCTGTGTCATCTGCGCCCTGGTGTCGCTGGCGACCGGTAGCTCCTGGACGACCGCGGGCACCATCGGCATCGCCCTGATCAGCATAGCCACAGCGCAGGGGCTCAACCTCGGGCTGGCCGCCGGTGCCATCATCTCGGGCGCCTATTTCGGCGACAAGATGTCGGCGCTGTCCGACACGACGAACCTGGCGCCCGCGGTGGCCGGCACCGATCTCTTCATCCACATCCGGCACATGGTCTGGACGACGGCACCCAGCATCGCGCTGGCGCTGGTGCTCTTCACCGCCGCCGGACTCGTGGCGCCGATTCCCCAATCCACCGGCGACCTGACGGTCGTTCTCGAGGCGCTCGAGCGGGAGTTCGCGATCGGACCGCACCTGCTCCTCCCCGTCGCGCTCGTCCTCGTGCTCGTCGTGCGCCGGGTGCCGGCGTTCCCGGCGCTGCTCATCGGCGCGCTGACCGGCGCGCTCTTCGCGGTGCTGTTTCAGGGCGAGACGGTGGTGGCTTTCGCGGGCGACTCCGGTCTGGCGCGTCCGCTGGCGCTGGTGAAGGGCTGCTGGATCGCGCTCTTCGACGGATTCACGCTCGAATCCGGCGACGCGACGCTCGACGACCTGCTGAGCCGCGGCGGTATGGCCAGCATGTTGCCGACGGTCTGGCTCATTATGGCGGCGATGACGTTCGGGGCCGTCATGGAGACCACCGGCCAGCTCCAGGCACTGGCCCTACGGATCGTGGGCGTCGTCCGCGGCACCGGCAGCCTCATCGCCGCCACGCTGCTGACGTCGTTCGGCACCAACGTGCTGGCCTCCGACCAGTACATCTCGATCGTCCTCCCGGGACGGATGTTTCGTGGCGAGTACGAGCGACGGGGTCTCGACCCGAAGAACCTGTCACGGACGCTTGAAGACGCCGGCACCATCACGTCGGTCCTGGTCCCCTGGAACACTTGTGGCGCCTACATGGCCGGCACCCTTGGTGTCGCCACCTTGACCTACGCCCCGTTCTGCTTCTTCAACCTAATCAACCCGTTGGTGGCCGCGCTGTACGGCTGGAGCGACATCTCGATCGCGAGGCTGCCTGGCGCCACCCCCGACCCGGCTGGACCCGCGGCGGACGGAGCCCGAATCGGCCCGGCGTCCGGACGCCGGTGACAGATGCGGCGTCCGTGAGATACTGGCTGGCTCTCGGGCCGGCTTCCAGCGTAGCCCGAGGTCAGTGGGGGACCAGAGGCCCTGACCCCGACCCTCTCCCATCGAGAAGGGAAGAACTGGACCGCGTTCTCGAGCACCCTGACACACCAGCATGCCATTCGGAGCGGGGACACGTCAGGCGGGGATGGTCTTTATCCTCGTCACCCTATTCATCGACATCCTCGGGATCGGCATCATCGTTCCGATCCTACCGGAGCTGATTACGTCGCTCCTGGGCGACGATGTCACACAGGCCGCGGTCTACTATGGCGTCATCATCTCCACCTACGCGAGCATGCAGTTCCTATGCGCCCCGGTTCTCGGCGCGCTATCGGACCGCTACGGCCGGCGCCCGGTCATCCTGGTGTCGCTTTTTGGCCTGGGTGTCGACTATCTCATACAGGGGTGGGCGCCGAGCGTCGGCTGGCTGTTTGTGGGACGTATCGTCGCCGGCATCATGGGCGCCAGCATCACCACCGCCAACGCGTATATCGCCGATGTCTCGACACCGGAGACCCGAGCCCGGAACTACGGCTTCGTCGGCGCCGCCTTCGGCCTGGGTTTCATCTTCGGACCGGTGCTGGGTGGGCTGCTGAGCGGCATCAGTCTGCGGCTGCCGTTCTTCGTCTCGGCCGGACTGGCGCTGGTCAACTGGCTCTACGGGTTCTTCGTGCTGCCCGAGTCGCTCCCACCCGAACATCGCAACACCGTCTCCTGGCGGAAGATGAACCCGATGGCCAGTCTGCGGCGGCTAAGCGGCTATCCGCTCGTTGCTGGACTGGCGGTCACGTTTCTGTTCGCGTCCATGGCTCAGCGCGGGCTCGAGAATGTCTGGGTCCTGCACACCGGTTTTCGATACGGATGGGACCCGCTGACCAACGGGATGACACTGGGCCTGGTCGGGGTGATGGCGGTGCTGGTCCAGGGACTGCTGATCAAACCGATCGTTGCGCGGGTGGGCGAACGACGGACGGTCGCCCTCGGCCTGGCGGTTTCGATGCTGGCGTTTCTGGCCTATGGTCTTGCCAATCAGGGCTGGATGGTACCGATCATCATCGTCTTCGGCGCGCTGGCGGGCATTGCGCTCCCGACGATTCAGGGGCTGGTCGCCGGCACGGTCCTCCCCACCGAACAGGGGAAGATTCAGGGCGCGTTCACGTCCCTGACCAGCCTGACCGCCGTCGTCTCGCCGCTCATCTTCACGACCGGGCTGTTCAGCTTCTTCACGTCGGCCGCCGCGCCGATCATCCTCCCTGGCGCCCCGTTCTTCCTGGGCTCGCTGCTGTTTCTCGTCTCACTGATCCTGGTCGTACGGCTGTTCCGCCGACTGCCGATACGGCCTGTCACGGTGGCCTAACAACCCGCGGGCGCGCATGTCCGGCAACGAGGCTTCGTCGATCGGTCCGCTGCGCGCCATCAACTCGGCGCAGTCGACCTACGCGGCCAGCTGCGGCGGCGGGTTCTACGCGCCGAGCCTCGTCTCCCTCGGCACCGCCCGGCACCTCAGAACCGGATGAACCGATTGACCTTGATGATGACCGCCCGGTTGGCGAGGGCCGGGAAGTTGCGGCTGAGTGTATCGCGCTCCTCGTTGTAGACGACGAACAGCTCGCTGCCGGGTTGATATTCCCAGCGGAACCGGACGTTCGCGCTGACGGCGTCGCTGCTCGAGTTGTACTGCACGAAGGCGCTGGCAAACATCAGCGGCGTCGCCGTGTAGGTGGCCCGAGTGCCCACGAGATGCGTCGTGAAAGCTCCCTGGACCAGGTCCACCCAGTTGACCGCGTAGACCGGCTCGGCCGAGATGCGCGACGTGAAGCTGATACGGCCCCGGCTGACACTGATGGCGGTCTTGCGCCCGTTGAAGAAGTCTCCGAACTCGACCAGCAGGTTGCCCGAGACAGGGCGCTGGGAACCGAAGTTGTACCCCACCCGCCCGGCGGCAAAGGCATAACCGCCTACCGGCAGGGTGACGCCGTCCGCGATCGGGAACGGGCGCGGCAGAAACTCGTAGGTCGTGGCGTAGCCGAGCGTGAACAGATCGCTGTTCTCGAGCTCGATGCTGAACTCTCCGTTCGACTCGCGTGTGTCCAGGCGGCCCGCGCCATTCTCGATGTAGTTGAACGAGCCGGTCCACGACAGCTTGCGGATGGCCTCCAGTGCGGCGGGACGTGGACTGAACCGGAACTGGGCGAAGCTGCGGCGCATGTCGTGACGACGCACGTACCCGATCTCGGGATTGAAGTGGTCGCCGACGAACAGATGTTCCAGCTGCGCCCCATAGCGATCGCCGGTGTAGTCAAGTTGGGCGTGATAACTGACGTCGTCACCCCTGAGGCCGTTCGTACGGGTCATGGCCCAGTGCGTATTGATGGCCAGGTTGTCGAAGAATCCGAACGCGCCGTCGACGCCGTAGGCCTCGTTGGTCCCGGCACCCTGCTCCCGGGCCGACCTCCCGGTGAACATCGCGCCGATGCTGCTCCGGCGGAGCAGGTCGCGTCTAACGCGCACCACGGAAAAACTGGTCGAGCGAGCGCCAGACAACGGGTCCTTTGGTGCCTGCATGTTGAGCAGGCCCAGACTGAAACGACCGACCCGGCCGGTCAGGCGCCCACCGGCGCGGAGCGGCGCCGCCTGCCCCTCGCTGAGCCCGATCCGACGACTGTAGAACAGCACCGGCGTGTCGGTGCCTCCGGCCTGGCGCCCGCTCGTCCTGACTCCGCCAAACCCGAACGTCCCCTGGTTTTCCAGGAAGAACTCCCGCTTCTCCGGGAAGAACAGGCTGAACCGCGTCAGGTTGATCTGCTGCTCGTCCGCCTCGACCTGCGCAAAGTCGGGGTTGACCGTGAAGTCGGCCGTGAGGTTCTGGGTGATGCCGTACTTGAGGTCGATTCCGGCGTCCCCGGCGAAGTCGTTCTTCACGCGCGGGACGGCGCCGAAGTCTGTTGTCAGGTCAGCGATTGCATACGGCTTGATCTCGAGGTTCCTGGAGCCGCTGGGCGCCTCGAGACCGACCACCGTCGCGGCTAACGACGCGCGGAAATGTCCTCGGTTTGCCTGCGCCGCCGACAGCGGCGTGAGATACGACGTTTCATTCCTCCACCGGCTATTGCGACGGACCTGAAAGCCCCAGACCTGCGCGACACCGGGCCGGTAACGGAGCGACTTGAACGGCAGCGCGGCCTCCATCGCCCACCCGCCCTCGAACCGGCCAACCACCACGTCCCACACCGGGTTCCAATCGAGGTTCAGCTGCCCCTCGTTGGTCACCTGCCCGTCGATGCGGCCGCCGGCCGCCGAGACCTCGAAGGCGTAGCCATTGCGCCGGTCGTAGAACGTGTCGAACAACCAGGCGACGTTGTCGTCCCGCACGATGCGCGTGTTGTCGCGGCGCATCTCGGTCGCCGTGAGCCGGTCGGGGCGGCTCTCCCAGCACCGCATCACGACGTACACGTGATCACGGTCGAAGAACAGCCACACCTCGGTCTTCTCGCTGGCCGGTGCACCCTCCACCGGATTGTTCTGGATGAAGTCCGACATCGAGGGCGCGTCGCGGTAGACGCCTTCGTCAAGACGACCGTCGATGTTCAGGGGCGTGGTCACCGGTACCGCCCGCACCGTCACACGCGCGGACCCGTCACGAGCGATCACGGCCGGCGGGACAGGCGGGGCTGGACCTTCGAACGAGGCCGGCAGCGCAGTGGACACGGTGGTCGTCCCGGCGGCGGCCGACGGCATGTCGCCCTCCTGAGCCTGGCCGACCCCGGTGAACAGGACGCCAACGAGCGCGAGTGCGCCGAGGGGCACCATCCCACGGGTCGGCACAATCACAACCCCTGGACCATAGACCGCGTCGGCCACTTTTTTCAAATCACCGGCCCTCTCACGTCAGCCCGACGCCGGCGTGTACGCCTGTTTGAGCCGCACCGGCGCCGAGTGCCGGACCCGCTGGTTGATCAGTTCGACGAACACCGAGAACGCCATCGCGAAGTAGAGATACCCCTTCGGGATCGTCTGGTGGAAGGCCTCGGCCACCAAGGAAAAGCCGACCAGCAACAGGAAGCTCAAGGCGAGCATCTTGACCGTCGGCCGTGCGTTGACGAAGGCGCTGATCGACTCGGCCGAGATCAACATCACCCCGACCGCGATGACAATAGCGGCGATCATTACCTCGATCTGCTCCACCATCCCCACCGCCGTGATCACCGAGTCGAGGGAAAACACCACGTCGAGGACCAGGATCTGTAGGATGACGGCGGCGAACGAAACGGTGACCCGGGCAGATCGATACCCCTCGTCACCCTCCAAGCTCTCGTGGATCTCGTAGGTCGATTTACCCAGCAGAAACAGTCCGCCAAGCAGCAGGACCAGATCCCGGCCGGACACGTCGTGCCCCGCCACCGCGAACAGTGGCACAGTCAACCTGACGATCCAGCTGATCGACAGCAGTAACCCGATCCGCAAGACCATCGCGAGCGCCAGACCGAGACGCCGCGCCCGCCGCTGCCGTCCCGCCGGCAACTTGGCCGACAGGATCGAGATGAAGATGACGTTGTCCACGCCCAGTACGATCTCGAGGATGGTCAAGGTGGCCAGGGCGATCCAGATCTCGGGGTTGAGCACCCAATCCATGGCGTGGACCTCCGGCGGTCACGAAGCAAGGGATGATACGCAGAGAAATCGTACTACGGCGCCCCGCGCGCGCCCACGAAGCCAACCGGACACGGACGTCACGGCGGGCACCAGCAGCCAGCCCATAGGTCAGCGTCCCGGCGCCACCCGTACGGCATAGTCGGGCCAGCACGATTCACCGCCACCGGTCAGAGGCTTTAACCACGGGTCCGCCAGACCACCGAACCGGCCGGGGTCGTCGAACCCTTGCGCCGGGCCGTCATTGGACGGCGCGGCCGGCGGGTCCAGCGTCCGGGCGATCTGAGCCTGAGCATCCTCGAGATGCAGGCGCGTCGCCCGCTCAGAGGCCTGGTCCAACGCCGCCGCCAGGTCACGATCCAGGGTGCGCAACTCGCCACGGAGAAACGGCCTGGCGTCACCGCCGGCCGGCGAGCGCCCGTTGAGCAGGTCGTCGACCAGCTCCAGATAGGTCCGCTGGACGTTGCGGCGATAGGCGTCGACGCGCACGTCCGGCTCGTTCAGCTCGCGCCACAGACCACCCCGCAGGTCAGCGAGGAAGTCGGTTGCCGGGTACGCCACATCTCCATCTATCGCTTCCTGCTCGACCAGTCGCGCGAGCCGGTCGCCCCGCATCAACGTCCGGAGCACCCGCGCCTGGCCGGTGCGAATCCTCTCCAGTACCCCCACGGGCTCGATCCGCCGCAGAATCTCCGGGTCGACCAGGAACATCGGCGTCATGAACGCGCGGTCGTTCAGGAACGCCACGGCCGTGGCCTGGGTATCCCGGGGTATCGTCATGAACCGCACCCCCTCCTGCCCGAAGTGCTTCTGCTGCGAAGTGAGACCGCCGACGAGGGCGGCGACGTGGTTCATCTCGGTGGCCCACTGGCCGACCAGACGTCCATACAGCTCGTTCAGGTCATCGTAGGGATCCCCCGGCGCGTTGGTCGCGTCCAGTAGCATGGCCGCCACGCGCTCGAGGTTCCTCAGCCCCAGAGCCGTCGACTGCACGGCATCGGCATCACCAACCGCCTCGGTTAACTGGCCCGGATCGGCATTCCGCGAGCCTGGCGTCGAGAAGCGATACCACGCCGTCTCATCCTGTTCGCGCGCCCACGCATCGAGCACTGTCTTCTCACCCTCGGCGCTCGTGGCGCCCGGGATCGGCGCGTAGCCCCACTTGGTGGCCCACTTGTCATAGGGCCCGACCTTCGGGATCAGGTCCTCGACGGCGATACCGTCCTCCGGCTGAGCCACGTAGTTGAACCGGGAATAGTCCATGAGCGTGGGCGTGTGACTCATTGTCTTGACCCAGTCCGGGTCGCGGAGCTTCTCGGGCGGGTAGAGCGAGCTGGCCTTCATATTGTGCTGGAAGCCGAGGGCGTGCCCGACCTCGTGGGTGACGACGTAGGCCAGCAACTCACCCATCAGCTCATCGGGCATGGGCAGCCGCTGAGCCCGCGGGTCGAGCGGCCCCACCTGCACAAAATACCAGTCCCGAACCAGGTTCATCACATTGTGGTGAATCTGGATGTCGGCCTCGAGGATCTCGCCAGTACGGGGGTCGTGGACGTGCGGGCCGTAGGCGTTCTCGGTCGTCGAGGGAAGCCAGCGAATGACGGAGTGGCGCGCATCCTCGGGGCTCCAGTCGGGGTCCGCCGCGGGCGACGGCGCCTCCCGGGCCACAACGGCATTGCTGAAACCGGCCGCCTCGAACGCCGTCTGCCAGGCCTCGACCCCCTTCTGTACATAGGGAACCCACCCAGTCGGTGTGGCCGGATCGATCCAGAAGATGATCGGCCTGACCGGGTCGGACACGGCGGCGTCAGGCTGCCGCTTCTCGAGCCGCCAGCGCGTGATGTAGCGCCGGTCCGGCGACCGGTGCTCGTCGCGGCCGTAGTCGACCTGGCGCACCGAGAAGTAGCCGACCCTCTCGTCGAACAACCGGGGCTGCATGGGCTCCGCGGGCAACTTCATCATGCTGTAGTGCAGCACGACCGTGGCGCTGCCCGGTCGCATACCGCGACGATCCCGAGTCCCACTCTCCGAGCTCGACGGCGGCCGGGTGTAGGTATGGGTCGCCCTGACCTCGATGTTCTCCGGGAACGCCGCGACCCACTCGACGAACGACCGGTCGCGCGCGAACCCGCGCGCCTGCAAACGCGAACGCGCGCTGAACTCCGGCACCTCGGTCTCGAACAGCGAGGTCACGTCGATGACCGGGGCACCCTCCTCCGACAACGCCTCGATGTCGAACGCCTCGACGATCGTGTCGTTGTTGGCCGCCTCGACCGCCCTGGCGATCGGCCGATCCGCCGCGGCTACGATCGCGTACGACACGCTCTTGAGCAGCACCTGGTCATCCCGCCGTTCCCACTTCACGACCAGGTTGCCGAGCGGCTGGCCTCCGTAGCCGACCCCTTCGGTGGTGCGAGCGATCTGGCTGACCCAGAGAAACTCGCGCCCGAGCTCCGCCACCGGTATCTCATAAAACACCGTGTCGTCGACGCGGTGCACGATGAAGACCCCATCGTCGGACTCGGCCTCGTCCGTGATCACCTCGTCATACGGCTGGATCCCGTCGCGGTCGCCGTCGCGCCCTCGCGGACCGGGACTGTCCTCGTCCTCGGGCTCCGCCACCTGGTTCTGGTCGGGATCCGGCGGCGGGCCTTGAGCGGTCGCAGGCCACGGAGACACCAGACCCAGCCAGAGCAGCGGGATCAGCGCGCGGGTGGACACATGGTGAATGGGTGACATGGGGACATCCTCCACCTGAAGGTGACCTGACAACAAAGATTTCACCACACGATACACCAGTGCCAACCGTGGCGGCTCAGGGTCGGTCATCACCTCGGCGACGACACGCCTGCGACCACGTGGGTGACCCGCCCCCGGCCACGGTCCTGGCGATGGAGGCGGCCGGCTGGTTGAAAAGTCGGTGGAGGCCGCCAGACTAGGAAGTCGGGACCTGCAGCTCCGGCATTGGCTCGGCCGCGAACAGCCGCTGGCACGGCTTCGCCATCAGCCGCGCCCACCGAGTCGACCGGGCGACCCTGGCGCTGTCGGTCGACAGGCCGGTGTTGGCGTACATCTGACGATACAGCTTCGAGACCAGGAAGAACGCAAGGCGAGATCTGAGCGACTTCACCACGGTGGACCGTCTCCAGATCGCCTTCACGCTGTAGAAGCGGTCCCAGACCCACTGGGTCTGCTGTCGGATCTCCTCGGCCGACATCACAGGGTGCGGTGTGAGCAACTTCGGCCGCTTCCCCTGCGGAATGAGCCAGTGACGCGATACCGGTATGCCATCGACCGTTGGCACGTTGTCGCCGTACTCCCGCTCCCATTTGTCGAAGTCCAGGGTTCCAGGGAACGGCGTCAGGGTGACGAACTGCGCGAACGTGATTTCGGCCCGCTGGGCCAGCTCCGTGGTGGCGACGAAGGTGCTCGGCCGGTCGCTCGGCAGACCGAAGATGAACGAGCCGAGAACGTGGACGCCGTTCTGCCTGAACATCTTGAGCCGGTCCACCAGCTCCTCGCCCGCGAGGTTGAAGTCCTTGTAGACGTCCTTCAACCCTTCAGGCGTGACCGACTCGACGCCGACAAGGGCGCCCCTGATCCGCGCCTGCTTCATCGCCTGCAGAAACTCCAGGTCCTCGGCCGCCTCCATGGTGATCTGCGTAAAGAAATTCAGGTCGTCCGGCAGCTTCGCCATCTGGCCCATGAGTTCGAACCGCTCGTCGCGGAGCGTCTTGAGCTCGTTGAACCGGGTTTTGTCCTCGCGGCGGTCCGCCTGCTTGAGATCGTCGAGCGTGACCGGGTAGAAATTATCGTCGGCCAGCGCGATGAACCGGAATCCTATCCGCCGCAGCTCGACAATCTCCTCGATCACCGGGTTGACCCCACGTTGACGTGGCTCCTGGCCGTCGGTGCGCCAGACCGAGCAGAACGAACAGTGCTTTGGACACCCGCGTACGGTCTGCACCGAAGCCCAGGCGTACTTGTCGCGCGGCAAGAGGTCCCACCGCGCCGGTCGGAACTTGGCGGCCTCCAACTGACCCGCTTCGTACACTCGTTTCGGTGCGCCCGTGGCGCAATCCTCGATAGCGATACCCCAGGCGACGTCGCCATCACCCTTCACGACGGCATGTGCGCCGCCCCGCTCGTGGGCCTCCTCCGGATACAACGTCGCGTGGATACCGCCATAGACCACCCAGGCGCCGCGCGCGCGGGCACGCTGCCCGAGCTGGTAGCCGACCAGGGCGTTGCCGGTGTGGATCCCGATACCGATCACGTCACCCGGATCGAGCCGGCTGTCGTCGAACCGCTCGAGCGTCTCGTCCGTCAGGACGGGGTCGCCCCACTTGGCTGGTGTCGCTGCGGCGAGCACGTAGAGCCAGCGCGGCGTGATGATGGCCGAACCAAAGGAGAGATGACTCGGATTGACGATATGTACGCGCACAAAACACCTTCAGACCAGCGCCGGACCTGGTGCCACCCCCAGGGACCGCAGCGGTACCGGGCTGCTCTGCTCACGGCCGGGCCGCGTGAGGCCGGCAGCTTCTCGAGGCAACCAGTGCCTTGGCTCAGACACCAACTGTCGCCACGAGCAGAGGTCCGATGTCCTGTCTCAGGGACCGCTACATCTCCCGGCGTGGCACCTCTCATCGGCAACGCCGAAAAACCAGTCAAGTGTATCCCGTCGCGTGCTCGACCACAACCACGACCCGAATCAGGCCAGGTGGGCACCCAGGATACCGAATTTTACCGACCCGGCTACGATTCGACCCGCTCATCGGCGCCCAGTGGATAACACAGCCGCGCGCCGTCGGGATACTTCGCCGGATCGAGCAGCTCCCGGAACGGGAATTGGCCTTCATTAAACGTGACCGTAAAATCGTCTGCCAGGCGGCAATGAACCATGGGTCAGTGCGGAGCTGCGTGTCGAACCAGTTCGCCAGATCGTCGCGCGACGCCGTATCTAGCTGGTCGACCCAGCAGGACTGGTTCTCATAAAACGGATGATAGCTGAAGGCATGCGCCAGTTCCGGGTGGTTCCCGAACGCCGGCTCCATGGGATTCGTGACGATCTGCCGGCCACGAGTGACCACGCTGTCCACACCGAGTCCAGCCAGCAACGTGACATGCTCGCACAGAAACACCCAGCCGCTTCCGGACGTCTCGTCGGCCGAGACGAGGATCTTCACGAGCGCGCCGGGCCGGGATTGTCGAGCTGCACACGGCGCCGTCCAGCCCGGACGAGACCTACCACCGCTCTCTCGAGCTGCCTGATCAATTCCTCGAGCACAACGAATAGCGGGACATCGGACTGGGCAGCCTTCCGATCGGCAGCGTCGACAACTGGCGGCCGATCCGGGCAGAGCCGTGACGCACGACCCGAGCCCGGCTACCGCTTGGAACCAGCCTGGAGATAGAATGTGCGGTGCGAGTACTGCTAGTACCGACGGAGAGTTGACAGATGAACCCGATCGTGTTGTTTCTGCTGACCGGCGCCGGCGCGTTCGCGCTTCACATCCTTATGGTGTTCGTGCTCATCGGCAAGAAGAAGTAGCCGGCTACCCCGACAACCTCTCTCCTCAAGGCTGTCGGCACGCGCAAACGGCTTTGGTGGCCCGACACACGCCGCGGGCGCCGAAAGGGCACATCCATGGGTTGCCACGACATATTTCGCCGCCTCGCGGTCTACGGGCTAGCCGCGAGCGCGTCGGTCGTCTCCACCGTAACGGTCAACACCCAGTCGGGTAGCGTCAAGGCCACGGTGCAGATCGAGGCGGCCGGTCAGCCGGCGCTGACGATGAAGTGCTGGCTGAACGACGAGAACATCCGTATCGACATCGCCCAGCCGCAGGCATCCTCGATCATCTGGAAGTCCGGTGACGCCCCGGGCATGCTGATGATTCAGCATGGCGAGCGGCGCTACATCGAGTGGGGCGAGCAGCAGTTCCAGATGATGCGTCAGATGTTGCAGCGGATGCCGGGAGGCGGCGGGAGCGACACCGCCGGCGCGGACCTGGAGAACGTGCGCTTCGAGCCGAACAACCAGACCGAGACGATCGGTCCCTGGAGTGCAACCGGGGTCCGCATCACCGGCATGGAACCTGGGCAGGAGGGCACCGTCTGGGTCGCCGCTGATCTCGATGGCGGGCTATTCGAGCTGTTCGCGCGCATTGGCGACGCGCTCGAAGCGATGCAGATGCCGATGGTGGGTGGCGGGGGCGGCCCGCAGCAACAGTTGATGCGCTACCGGCAGATGAAGGACGTTGCCGGTCTGCCAGACGGCGGCGTCGTGCGGTTGAACGCGAACGACGAGAACGGCCAGACGACGATTACGCTGCAGTCGTTCGAAGCGGCCCTCTTCGCGGACGACCCGTTCGCGCCACCGGCCGGGTACGAGCGGATGCAGATACCAAACATCCCGGGGTGACCTCCCGGTTCCGTGCGTCCACCCGCGCTCGCGAAGCCCGCCTCGAACCGGGCAGGACCTGGTGCCGGTGCGTGGGCGAGGCTACGGCCCTGGCCTGACCGTGGCGCGGACGACCCGCTCGATCGTCAATCCCTGGACCACAATCGAGAAGACCACCACGCCGTAAGTGGCCGCCAGGATCTGATCCCGGACCGGCGACGGCGAGAGCGAGAGTGCTAGTGCCACAGAGATCCCGCCGCGTAACCCGCCCCAGGTCAGCACCGGAATCGCCCCGACCGTGTAGTCGTGCCACAACCGGAGCGCCCTGATCGGCAGGCTGACGCTGATGAACCGCGCCGCCAGCACCAACGGGATGGCGGACGCCGCGACCCACAGCATCGCGGGCGTGAGTGTCAGCGCGAACACCTCGAACCCGATTGCCAGAAACAGCAGCGAGTTGAGGATCTCATCGAGCAGTGACCAAAACGTCTCGAGGTGGTCGCGCGTACTCTCGCTCATCGCGAACTGCGTGCCGTGGTTTCCGATGAACAGCCCCGCCACGACGATGGCGATCGGTCCGGACAAGTGTAGGTGCAGCGCGACCGCGTACGTTCCCATGACCAGTGCCAGTGTGATCAGCACCTCGAGGTTGTGCTCGTCGATCGCCAGCATCGCCCGATACGCCACATAGCCCGCCGCCAGCCCGAGAAGAATGCCGCCGGCCGTTTCGGTGACGAAGAGCCAGGCGATCCCGCCCGCCGTCAGCTCGCCGCCACCGGTGGCCACAGCCACGAGCAGCGTAAACAGCACGACCCCCACCCCGTCGTTGAACAGGCTTTCGCCGGCGATCTTCGCTTCGAGCGCCGCCGGCACCTGGGTCTTCTTCAGGATGCCGAGCACGGCGATCGGGTCGGTCGGCGAGATGAGCGCGCCAAAGACCAGACAGTACGGCAGCGGGATATCGAGACCGGCCCAGCCGGCCAACAAAAACGTCGCCAGGCCGACCAGGCCGGTCGAAAGTAGGATGCCCGCGGTGGCGAGCGCCGAGATCGCCCATCGACGACTGACCAGTTGCGCCAAATCAACATGCAGGGCCCCGGCGAACAGCAGGAAGCCCAGCATCCCGGTCATCAGGGTGTCGTGGAAATCGATCTGCGTGAGGGTGTCGCGCACCGTGCTCTCGAGCCGCAACGCCGGTGCCACCGCGTCGAGCACCAATATCGCAAACGACACGCTGAGCGCGATCAGGACGAGACCAATCGTGTGGGGAAGCCGGAGCCAACGGTGGTTGATCCAACCACAGACCGCCGCCAAGGTGACCACCAGGGCGGCGAGGTTGAACACTGTAGCGAGAGACATGGGGCTACCGGCGTGTACTGCGTGTCGAGGTGCGCCGCGGACGTGGCGTCCGCGGCGCATCGTCGAGCGCACCAAGCGCGACGCTGCGCTGGTAGGCGGCCAGCACCGCCTTCGACAGCACCGTCCGGAACCCACCCTTGTCGAGCTGATAGATCGCGTCCGCGCTCGTCCCCCCCGGCGACGTCACCAGGTTGCGCATCTCGGCCGGATGCATCGAGGACCGTTCGGCGAAAATCGCCGCGCCCCGCACCGTCTGGACCACTATTTCCCGGGCGTCGGCGCGCGACCACCCCAGATGCACGGCGGCGTCAATCAACGCCTCCATCAACAGAAAGACATACGCCGGTCCGCTGCCGCTGACGGCGGTCGCCTTGTCGAGAAACTCCTCGTCATGCACATACAGCTGCTTCCCGAGCGCGCCGAGCATGGCGCCCGCCTGCTCGCGCTGCGCGTCCGACACCGCTCCCGTCGCGGTCCAGACCGTCATCCCTTCGCCGACCTGCGCCGGGGTGTTGGGCATCGTCCGTACGATCGCCTTGTGGCCCAGGCCCCGAGCGATCGACGCGATCCGGGCGCCCGCCACGATCGACACGACCAGCGTCGACGGCCGCAGTAGATCGTTCAGGTCCGCGTAGACCGCGGAGAGCACCTGGGGCTTGACCGACAGCACGACAATCCGCGCTTTCCGCGCGGCGGCGCGATTGTCCCGTGTCGTGTGCACGTGAAAAAGATCGCGCACTTCCTTTAAACGTTGCGGGTGCTGGTCGGCGGCGGTAATCGCACCTGGCTCGACCAGATCGTGCCGCAGGAGGCCGCCGATCATCGCCTCGCCCATCGCCCCGGCACCGATGAACCCGATCGGCAGGCCGTGCAGTATCGTGGACCGCTTCAAGTGCTGCTCCTTTGCTGAACCAAGCCCTATGTTACGGCCCGTCCGCGACGCGATCAAACTCGCCCGCCTGTCGCCGGCGGGATATCCTTCGCTCCTGATGTCCTTCCTCCAGTCTTCCGCCTTCGCCGAGACTATGGCGGACAAGCCTGCCGCCTGTCTTCTTCGCGGTTCATGGACCCGCTGACTCACACGCTCGCTGGCGCCAGCCTCGCGCAGACCCGATTCGGCCGCGTGCCACTCGGGCTGGCCACGTTGGTCGTCGGCGCCAACCTGCCGGACATCGACGCCGCCTCCTACTTCCTGGGCCGCGATCTCGCACTCGGATTCAGACGGGGCTGGACCCACGGCGTACTGGCAATGGCGTTATTGCCACCGCTGCTCGCGTGGGTGATGCACCGGCTCGACAGGGTCCGCTGCAAACGGACACCGGCGGCGACCCCGGTCCCGGTCAGCCGGCTGGTCGGGCTCTCCTATGTCGCGGTGCTGACCCACCCGGCGCTCGACTGGCTGAACACCTACGGGATCCGTCTACTGATGCCATTCGATGGACGCTGGTTCTACGGCGACGTGTTGTTCATCGTCGACCCGTGGGTCTGGCTGCTGCTGGGAACCAGCGTATTGCTGGCGCACAGCGGGTCGCGGTGGCTGGTGGCCGGATGGATCGGGCTAGGCGCGACGGCCACCGCCGTCGTGACCGGGGTTCCGGACGCGCCCGTGGCCCTGCATGGCCTATGGTGCCTCGGACTAGCGCTCGTCGCCGGACTGCGCGTCTGGGGCGGTCTGCAACTCAAGTTACCGCGGGTCGCAACCACGTGTCTCGTGCTCGTGGTGGTGTATATCACGGCGATGATCGGCAGCTCGTGGCTCTCGCGGAACCAGGTGGTAAAGTGGTCGCGGAGCCGGGGACTCGAGCCTGACCGGATCATGACGGCCCCGGTGCCAGGCGACCCGTTCCGGCGCAGCGTACTGATCGCCGACGACCGACACTACCACCGTCTGGCGTTCAACTGGCTCACGGCGGACCGTGTGCGACCGCAGGGACCGGAAACGGCGATTGGCGAAGACCACCCCGCAGCGGCTGCCGCACGCTCGGCGCCACAGCTACGCGGATTCCTTACCTGGAGCCGATTCCCGAGCTTCACGATCGAACCGCTGGGTGACGGCTACCGCGTGACCGTCACGGACAGCCGATTCGGCGGCGGTGTGGTCGAGCTGGACCAGAACCTCAACCTACGGTGACGCGCACTCATGCGGACGTCTCGTGATGGCGGAAACACGAAGGGGCGGCGTGCGCGAACACCGTAGGCGCGGGCTACCGGCGCGTGGACGTGACCTCCGGCGCGTAGGTCCCGAAGCTCCAGAGGTGCCCCTCGAGGTCTCGCGCCATGTACTCGCGCGACCCGTAGTCGGTATCTGCCAACTCCATGATGATCTCGGCGCCGGCCGCCTTCGCGCGGTCATGATGCGCATCCGCATCGTCAACATGAACGTAGATCCCCTGCGTGGCTCCGCCGACCGCAGAGGGGCTCTTCAGGTGCATAACGTCGTCGCGGGCCGACCCGATCATAATCAAGCCGCCGCCGCAGCGCAGCTGCGCATGGGCGATGGTGCCGTCGGGACCGGGCACGAGCATCTGCTTCTCGAAGCCGAACGCCCCAGAAAGCCACTCGAAGGCCGCCGGAGCGTCCGCATAGCGGAGAAACGGGAAGATACGCGTGGCCGGTGGAGCCGGAGTCTCAGTCATCTGGTCATCGTGTCCGCTGCTACTCTCCGCCCCGCTGCCCCATCGTAACAGCTGCCGAAGCCGTCGGGCGTCACCCGTCCCCATTCATTCCGCAGCGGCCGTCGGTGCTGCACGCCGCGACAGCAGACCGGGGACCCGCAGCCACCACCGTCCCACTGAAACCGAAGCCCGGAACAGGAGTTCGCAAAACGGCACTTGAGTTCGCCGGTGCACCTGATTGACAATGCATCTGTCACCATGGTCACGCCATGATCCTAAAACAGCTCATCGATCTCTATTCGTTGATCGTGCTCGTCGCGATCGTGATGTCATGGATCCAGCTGCCGCCGTCCAACCCGATCGCGCAGTTCGTGATCGCGGTCACCGAGCCGGTGTTGGGCCCCATCCGTCGCGCCCTCCCACCAATGGCGGGCCTCGACTTCTCGCCGATGGTCCTACTCATCGGACTGCAGATACTGAACAGCCTCCTGTTTTAGGAGCGCCGGACCCGGCGAGACGGCTTCCGGCTGCCGGCTTCACAGGCGCGCCCACCCATCCCCAGGTACGCGCTCGACTGGATCGGCAATAATGAATTTCCAGGAGGTTTGCTGTGGCTGACGCGGAATCGGTGACCGCCCTCGAAGCGGAACCCCCGCTGGCGACACACCGGTGCCGCAAGTGCGACCGGACAGTCGACGAGCCTACGTTCGCGGTCGAGTTGCGCGTGTGCGGCGGCTGCGGTCACCACAGCGGCCTGACCGCCCTCGAGTGGATCGACCACCTGGCGGACCCCGACACGTTCCGCGAGATCGGCAAGCACCTCTTCTCGACCGATCCGCTGCACTTCAACGTCACGACCCCGTATCGCACGCGGCTGCGGGAAGCCGAGCGGCGGACCGGCATGCACGAAGCGGCGCTGGCCGGCGAGGCCAGGCTCGAGGGCCGGCGGGTGGTGCTGATCTCCCTTGAGTTCGACTTCCTGGGTGGCACCATGGGGTCGGTGGTTGGCGAAAAGGTGGCGCGCGCCTTCGCGGTTGCGACCCGGCGACGACTGCCCGTCGTGTCGATCCTGGCCAGCGGCGGAGCACGCATCCAGGAGGGCATGCTCGCCCTGATGCAGATGGCGAAGACCGCCACGGCGGTCGCCGCGCATCAGGCCGCCAAACTGCCGTATATCTCAGTGTTGACGAACCCAAGCTTCGGGGGCACGTTCGCAAGCTTCGGGTCGCTCGGCGACATTCTCATCGGGGAGCCGGGCGCCCAGATCGGCTTCGTCGGAGCCCGGGTGGTCGAGGGCACCATCGCTGAAAAAATCCCGAAGGCCCAGCGCCGGGCGGAAGCGCTGCTCGAGCACGGGATGATCGACATGATCGTCGCGCGGCCGCACCTGCGGAACCGGCTGGCAGTGCTGGTCTCCCAGCTCACCGCGAGCAGCTCGGACGCCTGGCCGACTGGGACGCTCGCACCAACGCCGAAACCGACGCGCACGGCTGTCGAGGTGATCGAGCTGGCGCGGGAGCCGACCCGTCCGCGCGCACCCGCCTACGTCGAGCGGGTCTTCCGTTCATTCAGCCAGCTCCATGGCGACCGCTGCTACGGGGACGACCCGGCGATTCTCGGCGGCGTGGCCGACCTGCTGGGACACCCGGTGGTGTTGATCGCGCAGTGGGGACAGATGATGCCGATGCCGGAGGGCTTCCGGAAATCACTGCGCCTCCTACGTCTGGCCGAGAAGTGTGCCCTGCCGGTGGTGACCCTGGTCGACACACGCGGCGCGTTTCCCGGCCTCGAAGCCGAGCATCGTGGGATCGCCCTGACCATCGGTGAGAACCTGGCGGCGCTGGCCAGGCTGCCAGTGCCGATCGTCAACGTCGTAATCGGTGAAGGCGGGTCCGGCGGCGCGCTGGCGCTCGGTCTAGCTGACGTCATCCTGATGCAAGAGAATGCGATCTACTCGGTGATCGCGCCCGAGGGCGCGGCGGCGATCCTGCTACACGACGCCGCCCGCACCAAGGAACTGCTGCCTGCCCTGAAGCTCACAGCGCACGACCTGCTCGACCTGGGGATCATCGACGACATCGTCCCCGAGCCGCCCGGTGGCGCGCATCGTAACCCTGACGCGGCCGCCCGTCAGGTGCTCGAGCGCGTGGTACACCACTTGGCCCAGCTCACGTCGATCAAGCCGAAGAAGCTCGTGCAGCGCCGGGCCGACCGATATCGTGCCATCGGACAGTTCGAACGTGGCATCGTCCACAAGGCGCGGGAAATCGTCGACCGGATCAACCAAGAGCTGTAGTACGCCAGCACGCCGAAAGCGGCTATGATGAACCGGCTCGCCGCGTCGTGCGGGACTGGCGGTGAACGGCGGCGGTCACCTGACTAACTGATTTTCGGCGGGATGCAGCATGCTGAAGTGTAGCCTGCGAGCGGTCGTGGCGGTCTTCCTGACAGCGGTGTTCCTCACAACGTCCCCGGCCGCCACACACGCCCAGGACGTGACAGCGAACCCGTTCACGACCCGGCTCGACATCCGGATGGGCGAGCGACTCTTCCGCCAGCAATGTGGACGGTGTCACGGCCGTGACGCGACGGGTGGCGAGCTGGGCCCCGATCTCACGAGCGGGTTTCGGAACGTTAGCACCGACGCCGGGCTGTTCAGGGTCGTCCGGGAAGGGCTGCCCAATACCCAGATGATCGGTATCAGCCGCAGCACCACCGACCAGTCGGTCTGGATGGTGGTCAGCTATCTGAACTCGCTGAACGACACGGCCGACGTCGAGCTGCCGGGCGACGCCACCGCCGGGATGCAGATCTTCAACGGCAAAGGAGGCTGCACCAGCTGTCACATGGTGAGCGGCCAGGGTGGACGGCGCGGCCCGGACCTGACCCGGGTCGGCAACCGGCGCGACCCGAACGAGCTGGCGAGTGACCTGAGAACTCCAGACGAGGACGTGGCGCCACGCTGGTGGACCGTGCGGATCACACGAGAGAACGGGTCGGTCGTCGAGGGGCTCCGGATGGACGAGGACACGTTCACACTCCGGTTGATGGACGAGCAGGAAGACTTGTGGTCGTTCTCGAAGGGCCGCATCCGATCGCACGAGCGAATCGAGACCTCGACGATGCCGAGCATCGAGGGGCTGCTGACCGCCAGCGAAGTGGACGACCTGGTCGCCTACCTCGCCACGCTCCGGCGGGGGGAGAGTTGATCATGAAGCGCCTTGTCGTCGTTATTGCCCTGTTGACCTGCGCGCTGCCCGTCTCCGGGCAACCGGTGGAGTCGTCGCCCGGCGCCACAGCATCGTTCTCGACAGTCACGTGGGAGCGCCTGCTCAACGCGGCCGACGAGCCCGAGAACTGGCTTATGTACTCGGGCACGCTCGACAGCCAGCGGTTCAGCCGGCTCGACCAGATCCACAACCGGAACGTCTCCGAGCTCGAGCTCAAGTGGGCCTACCAAATCCCGCAACTCGACCGGGCCGAAACCACACCGCTCGTGGTCGACGGCGTGATGTTCATCACCGAGGCACCGAGCAACGTCGTGGCGGTCGACGCCGCCACCGGGCAGGAGTACTGGCGCTACGACCACGAGCTCCCGGACGATCTGCGTATCTGCTGCGGCCGCAACAACCGCGGCGTCGCAATCCTGGGTGACACGCTCTACATGAGCACGCTCGACGCCCATCTGGTGGCCATCGACGCCAAGACCGGCAATCTCATCTGGGACAAGGAGGTGGCCGACCACCAGTCCGGCTACAGCAAGACCGCGGCGCCGCTCATCGTTAAGGACCAGGTCGTGACCGGCATCGCCGGCGGCGAGTTCGGGATCCGCGGGTTCATCGACTCCTACGACGCTACGACCGGGGAGCTCGAGTGGCGCGCCAACACGATCCCGGGCCCAGACCATCCAGACAGCCAGACCTGGGCCGGCGACTCGTGGCGTACCGGTGGCTCGGCCAGCTGGATCACGGGCTCGTACGACCCGGACCTCGACCTGGTCTACTGGGGCACCGGCAACCCAGGGCCGGACTGGAATGGCGACGTGCGGATGGGCGACAACCTCTATTCCGACTCGGCGCTGGCGCTCAACGGCGTCACCGGAGCACTGGAGTGGTACTTCCAGTTCACGCCGCACGACGAGCACGACTGGGACGCCATCCAGGTGCCGATCCTCGCCGACCTCCAGATGGGCGGGGAGACCCGCAAAGTGATGATGTGGGCGAACCGCAACGCCTTCTACTACACACTCGACCGGGAAACAGGCGAGTTCCTGGTCGGCAAGCCGTTCGCCAAACAGACCTGGGCCGAGGGGCTGGACTCAAACGGCCGGCCGATCCGCGTCCCCGGCACCGCGCCCAGTCCGGAGGGCACGCTCGTATCGCCGCCGGTCGGCGGCGGCACCAACTGGTTCTCTCCCGCGTATAGCCCGCGCACGGAGCTGTTCTACGTGATGGCCTTCGACGGCGAGGCGATCTACTTCAAGCGAGACGAGGACTACAACGAGGGTGACCGCTACACCGGGGGTGGCCAGCAATACAACCTCCCCATGGACAAGTATCAGAGCGCGGTCCGCGCGATCGACCCGAAGACGGGGAACATCCGGTGGGAGTATCAGGTTCAGCCACGGTCGACAGCCGGCGTGCTGGCGACCGGCGGCGACCTCGTCTTCAGTGGCAGTATTGACGGCTACTTTTACGCTCTCGACGCGGTAAGCGGCGCGGAGCTCTGGCACATCGCGGTCGGGGCTCGGGTGCACTCCGCCCCGATGACCTACGCCGTCGACGGCAAGCAGTATCTGACCGTCGCCGCCGGCAACGTCGTGTTCACATTTGGATTGAGGGAGTGAGCCAATGCCGTTCCTGTCGCCAACCGACCTGGCCCGCAAGGAGCCGATAGCGGGGTTCGTCGGCCTGTTCGCGCACGGGGTCACGATGACCGTGGTCCAGTGGACCATCGCGGCCGACGCCGCACTGCCTGAGCATGCCCATCCGCACGAGCAGATCTCACACGTGCTCGACGGCGAATTCGAGATGACGATTGACGGGCGGACCCAGCGGCTGGGTCCGGGCACTCTGGCCATCGTGCCGCCAAACGCCACTCACTCGGGTCGAGCGGTCACGGCGTGCCGGATCATCGACATCTTCCATCCCGTGAGGGACGACTATCGGTAGGCTTGTGTACCCCCGTCTGGTCACCCACTTCGCGCGCTGGGTGTCGGCCGCTCGGTCACACGCAGGCCCCTGAGCGCCCGGGACGCCGCTCGACCGTGAGCGCGGGTTCGGCCTGCGTCCAAGCCATGACGAGAAGGATCGCACGACCGCTCGCGGTGGCTGGAGTGGCGATGTGCGGCGCCATCCTCCTGACGCCGACGAGTGCGGCAGGACAGCCGCGTACCGCGGGCGCCGACGCCCGCTCGCCGCGCAACGCCAATTACTCCATCGACGTCCGGCTCGACCCGGACGCCCGCATCCTGACCGGTCGGGCGGTGCTGACCTGGCGTAACATCGCCGCTGTCTCATCACCCGATCTCAGATTTCACCTGTACTACAACGCCTGGAGGAACAGCCGATCGACGTGGATGCGCGAGCGCGAGCTCGGTCGGGGTCCCGGACTCACGTCAAGGCCGGAGACCGACTGGGGTTGGATCGACGTCACCGCCGTCCGGTTGCTCGGGGCCGGCGACGCCCCGCCGCTGGATCTGACCGATCGCGTGCGCTTCGTCTCACCGGACGACGGCAACCCCGATGACCGGACGGTGCTGGCCGTGCCGATGCCGGCGCCGGTCGCGCCGGGCGAGACGGTCAACGTCGAGCTCGAGTGGATCTCGCGGGTACCGCGAACGTTCGCCCGCACCGGGGCGATCGGGAATTTCTTCTTCATCGCCCAGTGGTTTCCCAAGATCGGCGTGCTGGAGGACGACGGCTGGAACTGCCATCAATTTCACGCCGGCACCGAGTTCTTCTCAGACTACGGCGTCTACGATGTGCGGATTTCCGTTCCCACCGGGTGGATCGTCGGCTCGACCGGCGCCGGCGGGCAGCTGCGTAACAACGCCGACGGCACCACGACGCACCGCTACGTCCAGGAGGACGTCCATGACTTTGCCTGGACCACCAGCCCTGACTTCCTCGATCTCACCGAACGGTTCGAGGTCGCGGGACTACCAGCGGTGCAGATGCGACTGCTCCTGCAGCCGGAGCACTCGGGACAGGCCGGGCGCCACTTCACGGCAACGGCGGCGACCCTACAAGCGTACGGCCAATGGTTCGGTTCGTACCCCTATGCGCAGATCACCATCGTCGACCCAGCGTGGCAGAGCGGCGCCGGCGGCATGGAGTACCCGACCCTGTTCACCACGGGCACGCGCTGGCTCGCGCCGCCCGAGGTCCCGCAGCCGGAGGGCGTGACGATCCACGAGGCTGGTCACCAGTTCTGGTATGGCGTCGTCGGGAACAACGAGTTCGAGCACGCGTGGCTGGATGAGGGTCTGAACACATTCGCGACGGCACGGGTACTCGAAGCGGAGTTCACGCCCAACCGCATCGCCCAACGGTATTTCGGTGGGTTCGTGCCGTTCGTGTTTCGAGACATGGTGTGGTCGCGTGCCACCGACGGCAACCGGCTGGCCGGCTATCGGAACGCCGCGCGCGCGGACGTGCAGCAGACGCCGACCTTCCGGTACTGGCCCGGCACCGCCGGTGCCATTACCTACAACAAGACGGCGCTGTGGCTCCACACCCTCGAGCGGCATCTCGGGTGGGAACCGGTGCGCGAGATCCTGTCGGTGTTCTACCGCCGGTGGCAGTTCAGACACCCCAAACCGGAAGACTTCTTCGCCATCGCGAACGAGGTCAGCGGACAGGACCTGTCCTGGTATTTCGACCAGGTGCATGGCGGCACGCAGATCTTCGACTACGCCGTCCAACAGGTTACCACTCGTCCGTTGCGCGACCGCGGGTTCGTCGATGGCGACCGCAGACCGGTGTTCAGGGACCCGATCGACGACCGCGGGCTGACACGCACGACGGTGACTATCCGCCGGCAGGGTGATGGCATCTTCCCGGTCGAGGTGCTCGTCGTCTTTGATGACGGCGAGACGGTCCGCGAGCAATGGGACGGCCGGGAACCGTGGCAGCTCTTCACCTACGAGCGCACGGCGGGCGCTGTCCGAGTGGAGGTCGACCCCGATCGCGTGTTACTGCTGGATCTCGATTACGCGAACAACAGCTGGACGGCAGCGCCGCGTGCGGGACCTGCCGCGACAAAGTGGATGCTGCGCTGGATGATCTGGCTGCAGGATCTGCTGCTGACCTACGCGTTTCTCGTCTGATGCCGATCGTCATCTCCCTAGTCGACGGTCTGCGCCGGGTGATCCGAGCGCCGGTCATCCTGGTTGGTGCCGCGACACTCACCCTGCTGCTGGTGGTCCCGCTGGGGCTGCTGCTGCGTGGCGAGCTACAGACCGCCCTAGGTGACAGCGTCGTGGCGGACGGGATGGCGGACGGCGTCGTCTGGGATTGGTGGCAGCAGTTCAGCCGTCAGGGGACCGGCCTCGATCGGTCGCTCACGCCGTCGGTCATCGGCTTCGCGGCCGTGCTCGCCAACGTCAGCGCCCTGCTCGACGGCAACGGACAGGAACCAGTCATCGTCGCTGTCCTGCTGTCCTACCTCCTGGTGTGGGCCTTTTTTTCAGGCGGCGTACTTGACCGCTATGCGCGGAACCGGCCGACCCGGAGCGCCGGTTTCTTCTCCGCGTGCGGGCTGCACGGATCGCGGCTGCTACGGCTGGCGATCGTCGCCGGTCTGGCCTACGGATTCCTGTTCGGTGTCGTGCACGGCTGGCTGTTCGACGACCTCTACGAGGCGATAACCAGAAACCTCACCGTGGAGCGTGAAGCGTTCGCGGTCCGGGTCGCGCTCTACGTCGTGTTCGGGTTGGTGCTGATCGCGGTCGGCCTCGTGTTCGACTATGCACGGGTGCGCGCGGTCGTCGAGGACCGCCGCAGCATGCTCGGAGCGCTGCTGGCCGGGTGGCGCTTCGTGCGCCGGCGTCCGGGCGTATGCGCCGGGCTCTATCTGGCCAACGGGCTGGTGCTGTTGGCCGTGATGGCGGTGTATGGGCTGCTGGCACCGGACGCCGGGACGACCGGCTTATCGATGTGGCTGACGTTCCTGACGGGGCAGGCCTACGTGGTCGCGCGTCTGACTGCCAAGCTCCTCTTCTACGCGGCTGAGGTCGCCTACTTCCAGAGCCAGCTGGCGCACGCCGGGTACGTCGCCGCGCCGGCGCCAGTCTGGCCGGAATCGCCTGCGGCCGAGGCGCTCGGGCGTCTCGGCTAAGCTGGCCGCCTGAGAACCGTAGCGTGACCTCAAAACAGAGTCGGCGAACCGCTCCTCCGGCCTCCCGAGGTGAACACGCACCGTGATCGCCGCGCTCATCACGCTGGCCGTCTTCCTCGTACTCACGATCGCGCTGCCGGTCCTCGCGTTCCGCCGCGCGTCGGCGGCACGCGAGGACCTGGAACGACTCGAGCGACGGCTCGCCTCGGTGGAAGACCGGGTACGGCAGGGCCGGTCAATCACGGCGACCGCGGCGGCGGAGCCAGACCCGGCCGGCCGCACCAGGCTGGCACCCCGCTGCCAGGCGACCGGGACCACACCCCCGGCCGCGACGCAGGCTCACCTCGAGGCCCGGATCGGCAAGCGGTGGATGCTCTACGTCGGTGTGGCGACGCTGGTGGTCGGCGTCGAGCTGTTCATCCGCTACGCCTTCGTCAATCGGTGGATCACCGAGCCGCTGCGGGTCGGAACGGGTGGACTCGCCGGCACACTCCTCATCATGGCCGGTCGCCGCTTCGCGACGGCTGGCCATGCTCGGTTCGGCCACACGCTGGTCGGCGGCGGACTCGCCACATGGTATCTGGCGGTCTACGCCGCCCTGAACCTCTACGGCCTCGTGAACACCCTCTTCGGATTTATTCTGCCCGTCCTGGTAACCGGACTGGCCGCCGTGCACGCGGACCGGCTGCGCTCGCAGCCGCTCGCACTGATGGCGGTGGTCGGCGGCTTCGGCACGCCGTTTCTCGTCGACGCCGGCACCACTGCGCAGTCGACGCTCTTCAGCTACACCGCCCTGCTGATCGGGGCGACCGTATACCTCGCCAGCCGACGCGACTGGCCCGCGCTGAACCTAGCGAGCTTCCTGCTCACCGGGCTGACGGTGCTGGTGTGGGTGTCCGGTTCTTACGACCCGGGTGCGTATCTACTGACGGAGCTCTTTTTTACCCTGTTCTGCGGCCTCTTCCTCTGGGTTCTCTACAGCATGCGCGGGTCGACCCACCCGATTGCGAGCAGGGTACGACTGGCGCTGTGGACCACACCGGTCTGGTATCACGGTGCGTCGCTCGCGATCCTCGGGGACCACTGGCTCGCGCTGCTGGTATATCTGATCGCCGTCACGGGCGTGGGTGTGGTGTTTTCGGTCGGCTGGGAAGCGACCTGGATGCGCGTAGTGCTGTGGGCCGCGGTGGCCCTTCCGCTGCTCGAGTGGACGGGCCGCCAACCGGATGTGTCGTGGCTGGCGCCGGCCGTTGTGACCTGGCTTGCCGTCGCGAGCATGCACGCGGTCGCGCAGGTCGAGCTATTAAGACGCGCGCGCGCCCGGCTGCACGCCGCGGACGTCCTCCTGTTCCAGGCCAACGGACTCAGCCTCTACTTCGGGTTGCAAGCGATACTGGAACCGCGTCGCTATGCGCTCCTCGGGCTCGTCGCGGCGGCCCTTGCGATCACGCACGGCGCGATGGCCGTCCTGGTTCGGCGTGTCGAACCGCGCGCCGTACCCCATCTATTGGTGGCCGCCATCAGCCTCGCGGTGGTCGCCGTCACTGTCCAGCTCGACGGCGCGTGGGTAACGATGCTTTGGGCGACCGAGGCGGCCGGCCTGATCTGGCTGGGGCTACGGGAGCGCCGTGACTGGATCCGAGCCGGCGGCGCGCTGCTCCTTGGCGTGGTCGTCGTCAGGCTGCTCGCGACGCAATTAGCGCCGGTGCCGGCCGTCTACACCGTCTTCGTCAACCAGCGCGCCACGCTCGGCTTCTTCATCGTGGGGACCCTCTGCCTCGTCGCCTGGCTGCACGCCCGAACCGACCCGGAATCGGTCGGCCACCGCCGCCTGGCGATCGCCATGGGAATCATTGGCGCAAACGCGCTGATGCTGGTCACCGTGTCGGTCGAGATCTACGCGTTCTGGGAGTTGCGCGCGGACACGATGCGTTTCGCATCGAGCGCCGAGCTGGTTCGGCAGATGATGCTGTCGGCGACTTGGGCCACGTACGCGGCCGGGTTGACGGCGGTCGGCATCAGACGGAACTACGCCCCCGTACGCTATCTCGCCATCGGCGTGTTCGCCATCACGGTGCTGAAGGTCTTCACCGTGGACTTATCGCAGCTCGATTCGGTCTATCACATCGTCAGCAGAATCACGTTAAGTCTGCTACTAGTCGGAGTGTTGTATATGTATCAGCGATACGGCGGCCGGCTGAGCGACCCGGTTGAGGGGAAGGCGCCGCGCTCGCGAGGGTCCGCCGGCACGGCCGGCAACCCCGAGGCGGTCGTCCCCGAAGCCTTATCCACGAACGAATGACCGGGCGACGAACACCGTGCGTCACGACGTGACAAGTTGCACGCGACCAGATGTCTAATGTGGTACAAACGGTGAGTGGACGACGAGATAAGGAGGCACCCATGCGAGGTCACTTAACCGCGACCGCTCATGCCTTGCTGATCGTGTGCGCCGTCGGCGTGTCGATCATCCCCGGAACGGCACAAACTTCGACCCGCATCGAGAGGGAGGTGCGGGAGTCTCTCCACGGCGAGCGCGACCTCAGGGGGCTCGGCGTAACGGCCACCGGCAACGAGGTCGTCCTGACCGGCGTGGTCGAGACCTTCTGGGCCAAGAGCGAGGCGATCCGGCGAGTGCTCGAGGTGGACGGCGTCGAGACGGTCGTCAGCGAGATCGAGATCCCACCGGCCGAAAGCGACGAGGCGCTGGCCACCGACGTTGCCAGAGCGGTACAGCGATACCCGTACTACACACTCTTCGATCTGCTTGATGGGAATATCAACGAAGGCGTGGTCACTCTGACGGGCAAGGTCACGCCAGGCCGCGACAAGGTGAATGAGCTCTTCGAGCGGGTCGCCAAGATTCCCGGTGTCCAGGACATCCAGAACCAGATCGCAAGGTTGACGCCGTCATCCGAAGACGACAATTTGCGGCGCGCGATCGCCAGGCAGCTATTCCGCACGGCCGGCTTCGAGCGGTTTAGCTCGCAGCAGAACCCGCCGTTCCGCATCATCGTCGACAAGGGCGTGGTTACGCTGGTCGGGTACGTGCAGTCTGACATCGAGCGGATTCAGATAGAGCAGATCGCCCGGCAGACGCGCGGGGTCCTGCGAGTCGAAAACCTGCTCCAGACGATGTCGTAGCCTGGCGGGCGAGCAGCCCGTGCAACGCTGGCTTCACCACGGGCTGCTATTGGCCAGGCGGATGGTAGAAGGCGGCGCCCCCTGGAAAGGTCGCGCGGGGTCCCAGCTCGCGCTCGATACGCAACAACTGGTTGTACTTGGCGGTCCGGTCGGTTCGCGAAAGCGAACCGGTCTTGATCTGCCCAGCGGTGGTGGCGACGGCGATATCGGCAATGGTCGTATCCTCGGTCTCGCCGGATCGGTGCGATATCACTGACCGGTAGGATGCGCGTTTTGCCATCTCGATCGCCTCGAGGGTCTCCGTCAAGGTCCCGATCTGGTTGAACTTTACGAGAATAGCGTTCGCCACCGACTCGCGGATCCCCCGAGCTAGGATCTTCGTGTTGGTCACGAACAGATCGTCCCCCACCAACTGCACCCTCGCTCCCAGCGCCTCGGTGAGTGCCGACCAGCCCTCCCAGTCGGACTCGGCCAGCCCGTCCTCAATCGACAGGATCGGGTACCGATCGACCAGCCCGCGGCACCACTCCACCATGTCCGTCGAGCTCCGTTCGGCCTTACCCTCGGTCGAGAGCCGGTAGCAGCCATCCCGGTAGAACTCGCTGGCCGCCACGTCGAGCCCGAGATAAACGTCGTCACCGGGACGGTAGCCGGCGCGCTCGATCGCCATCATCAGCAGGTCCAGCGCGCTCTCGTTCGACTCGAGGTTGGGAGCGAAGCCACCCTCGTCCCCCACCGCGGTCTGGTGCCCCCCCTCCCGCAGGATGGCGCGCAGCCGGTGAAAAATCTCCACACCGATCCGCAGAGCCTCCGCGAACGAGCCCGCGCCGACCGGGATGATCATGAACTCTTGGATGTCGACGTTGTTGTCAGCGTGGACGCCGCCGTTGAGCACGTTCATCATCGGCACGGGAAGCACCCGCGCGTTCGGACCACCCAGATACGCGTAGAGAGGCAACCCGGTCGCCGCAGCAGCGGCCCTGGCGACAGCCAGCGAGGCGCCGAGGATCGCGTTCGCGCCCAGCCGGCGCTTGTTGTCGGTGCCGTCGAGATTGATGAGCGTTTCGTCGATCTGCGCCTGACCGACGGAGTCCATCCCGAGCAGCGCCTCGCGGATCTCACCGTTGACATGGCCCACCGCTCGCGTGACTCCCTTGCCGAGATATCGCTCCAGGTCGCCGTCGCGTAGCTCGACCGCCTCGAGCTCGCCCGTCGAGGCACCCGAAGGCACGGCGGCGCGGCCACGCGCCCCACCCACCAGCCACGCCTCGACCTCCACGGTCGGGTTGCCGCGACTGTCGAGGATCTCGTGGGCCACGACGTTCGCGATCGTCCGGTCTGTGCTCATCACGGGCTCCTGCGCATCGAGGAAGCATGTCAACAGCGGAAGCTAACGAGGCTACACGAACGGCGGCACCGGGACAACGGCCGGCAAGCCGTGACGAGGGAGCGGACCAGCAGTGTGCGACCGAGACACGACACAGTCAGGCGGGATGCAGCGGCAACTTTCACCACGGGCCGCTACACCTGCCGTCCGACGGGGCAGGACACGCCCGTACCACCGTGGCCGCAGTACCCCTGCTGGTTCTTGGCCAGGTACTGCTGGTGATAGGCCTCGGCGTAGTAGAACTCGGGGGCGGTGACGATGTCGGTCGTGATCGGGCCGTGGCCGGCCGACCGCAGCACGTCCTCGTAGGCACGCCGCGTTGCCTCGGCCCGTGTGCGCTGAATGTCGGTGAAGCAGTGGATGGCGGAACGGTACTGCGTGCCCACGTCGTGGCCCTGGCGCATCCCCTGCGTAGGGTCATGCCCTTCCCAGAACCGTGTGAGCAGGGCGTCGTAGCCGACCCGTGACGAGTCGAACACGACGAGCACTACCTCGGTGTGACCGGTCAATCCACTGCACACCTCCTGATACGTCGGGTTCGGCGTGGACCCACCCGCATAACCGACGGCGGTCGTCCAGACGCCAGGCAGTTGCCAGAACCCGCGCTCGGCGCCCCAGAAGCAACCCATCGCGAAGACCGCCCGCTCGAGCCCGTCTGGGAACGGCGGCTCGAGGCGCGCGCCGGTAACGACATGCAAGTCCGGAACCGACATGCGCTCGGTACGCCCGGGAAGCGCCTCGGACGACGACGGAACGCGCTGCTTGCTGTCACTGAACCACATGGTAGGCCTCCGGCGGACCGTGTCTCGACTGGCTCCACGATACCCCATCTCCATTCGGGCCTGATTGTGTCAGACGTGCAGGCCTCGGAGTGCTCGCGTTTCCAGACGGGCTCCCGGGCACTCTTCCGGTATTGCCTCGCTGCGCGCCGCTGCTGTAACATCGGCTCGTCATGCGCGTGTCGATCAGTTATTGCAAGGTCTGAAACTACTTACCGAAGGCCTCCAGTCTGGCGGCCGCGATCAAACAGGCGCTCGACGTCGACTCCGAGCTGGTCGTCGGCTCCCGCGGGGCCTTCGACGTCGTCGCCAACGGCGGGCTCATCTTCTCGAAGCAGAAAGAACACCGGTTTCCAGAACCGGAGGAGATCATCGGAACCCTCCGGTCTCTCGGCACACCCGCCGCGTGAGCGATCCGGAGGCTCTACCACCTGTGGCCCTCCTGAGCCGGCTGGACTGACAATACGGACCCGACGGATCGGACCTGCAGTGCGCCGCAGCGATCGTGCATGCAGTCGAGATAGGACGTGTGTCATGGCACCGCTGAAGTCTTCGACCGAGACGCAACACAGCCAAGCGGGATCCACCACCCGTCAATTACAGCGGGGTGTTTACCCCGGACTGCTGGCGCTGCTCGTCGCCGCCGCCGGTCTGCTGCAGACGCCACCCGCTACAGCCCAGCCGCCGCCAACGATCGGACAGGTAGGCAAGGATGTCCCGTGGGTGCCGACACCGGACGAACTGGTGAACACGATGCTCGGGATGGCGGCCGTGACGCCGGAGGATCTCGTGATTGACCTCGGCTCCGGCGACGGACGCACAGTGATCGCGGCCGCCAGGCTGGGGGCACGGGCGATCGGCGTCGAGCTCGAACCGGGTCTGGTAGAGCTGTCAAGACGAAGAGCCCGCGAGGCCGGCGTGGCGGAGTTGACGGAGTTCGTCGAGACCGACCTGTTCGACTACGACATCTCTCCGGCTACCGTGATTACGATGTTCCTGCTGCCGGAACTCAACTACCGGCTCCGTCCGACGCTGTTCACGCTGGAACCGGGCACCCGTATCGTGTCGAACACCTGGGACCTCCGCGGCGAGAAGGATAATCCAGACGCACTCGGCTGGAGAGCGGACGAGGTCGTGGTGCTCGATCCCTGTCCCACCTGGTGCACGTCACTGCTCTGGATCGTGCCCGCCAGGGTGCAGGGGGCCTGGCGGCTGGGCCCCGGCGAGCTCCGGCTGGACCAGCAGTTCCAGATGCTGACCGGCAGCCTCCGCGTTGACGGCCGCACGATGCCGATCGAGGTCGGAAGACTGCGCGGCACGGAAATCAGTTTTCGGGTCGGCGCCACGAGCTACACCGGTCGTGTTCGGGGCACGACGATGACCGGTGTCGCCCGGACGCCGAACGGGGCTGTGGACTGGAACGCGACCCGGTCGCGATAACGATGCCCGAACGAGGTGTCCCGGATGCCTGTTGATCGCCGCGAGTTTCTACTCAGCACGGCGGCTGCGCGACGCCAACATCGCAGTAACGATCGCGCCGCCACGGATGCGGGTCTCGGTTTCCGTGTTCAACGACGACGACATCGACGGGCTAGTCGGAGCCCTGGCTTAATCCGTGGCACCAGCACGGCCGAACTCATGCGCGCGCCACCTGGCGGCTACGTTCGGACGTCCGCCTGCGGTGAGGGTCGTGCATTCCCCCATGCGGAGCCGGCCCTGGCGCGGATCGGTCCAACGGCCCCGATCACACCGGGCTGACGTCGACCGCACCACGCCGCGAGTCGACCGCACCACGCCGCGAGCTGACTCTACCGGGAGGCCGATGCGACCGACGCGGCCTCGACCTGGGCGACGACCGCCGCCGCGATCTGGCGGGACGAAATGCCGAACCGGTCGAGCAGATCAGCCGACCGGCCGCTGCGGGGCACCTGGCGTACCGCCAGGCGCTGCACGCTGATGCCGTGGGCCGCTACCACGTCGCTCACGCCATCGCCCAACCCGCCGGCCGCGTAGTGATCCTCGACCGTGATGAGCCGGTGACCGGTCGCCTCCCCGGCCCGAACCAGCGTGTCCACGTCGAGAGGGCACACGGAATACGCATCGATGACCCGCACGTGTATGCCCGACCGGCGGAGCTCCTCATACGCCGTGAGCGCCTCGAACACCGTCACCCCAGCCGCCACAACGGTGGCCGTGTCCGTGAGACTCTCGCGCAGGACCTTCGACCCCCCGATGACAAACTCGTCCGCGGCCGTGTAGATAACCGGCGTCTTCGGGCGTGAGGTCCGCATGTAGGTCATGCCGGCGTGCGCCGCGGCCGCAACCACCAGCCGCGCAGCGCTGACACCATCACACGGGTACAGCACCACGCACTCGGGCACCGCCCGCATCATGGCCAGGTCCTCGAGCGCCATCTGCGACGGACCGTCCTCGCCGATCGACACCCCCGCGTGCGACCCGGTGAGCTTGATGTTGACGTTGCCAATGCCACCCATCCGGATGAAGTCGGCGGCACGCGTCAGAAAACAGGCGAACGTCGACGGGAAGGGAATGGCGCCACGACTGGCGAGCCCGAGCGCCGCGCCGACCATGACTTGCTCGGCGATGAACGTCTGGTAGAAGCGGTCTGGGTGCCGCTGCTCGAACTTGTTGCTAAAGGTCGAGTTCTTAACGTCGGCGTCGAGCGCCACGACGCGCTGGTCCACCGTGCCCAGTGCCGCCAGCGCCGCGCCGTAGGCTTCGCGTGTGGCCACCTGGCTGCCCAGCTCGTACTCCGGCAACCGGACCGCGTCGAGTGACGGTGAGGACAGCGACCCGGCTGCGGGGCGGGGCGGGGCCGGAATCGCCAGGTCGACCGTCTCCTCGCCGAGCTGTCCCTCGAGCTCGGCCAGGGCGCGGCTGAGGTCCTCACCCTTGAACGGCTTACCGTGCCAACCGTCGCGTCCCTCGACGAACGTGATGCCCTTGCCCTTGAGGGTGCGTGCCAGGATCATCGACGGATGTCCCGTCGTCCGCGCGGCGTCGTCGAACGCGTCGAGCAGGGCGGCCAGGTCGTGCCCGTCGACGACGAGCGTGTGCCAGCCGAACGCACGCCATCGCTCCGCGTAGGCTGCCATGTCGTGGCCCCACTGGGTCGCCTGGCTCTGGCCGAGCGCGTTGACGTCGGTGACGGCGCACAGGTTGTCGAGACCGAGCCGCGCAGCGACCTGCGCTGCCTCCCAGACCGAGCCCTCGGCGGACTCGCCGTCGCCGAGCAGCGCATAGGTGCGGTAAGTCAACCCGATCCGCCTGGCGTTCAACGCGATCCCGACCGCGGCGCAGATACCCTGCCCGAGCGACCCGGTGGCGACATCGACGAACGACAGCCGCGGTGTCGGGTGCCCCTCGAGGTCGGAGTCAATCCGCCGCAACGATGACAGCTGGCCGCGGTCGATAGCGCCCGCCTCCGCCCAGGCGGCATAGAGCAACGGCGCCGCATGCCCCTTCGACAGGACGAAGCGATCGTTCTCTTCGTTGTCCGGGTCCAGGGGGTCGAATCGCATCTGTCCGAAGAAGAGCGCCGCCATGATGTCGGCGGCCGAGCAGCAGCTGGTGGGATGCCCGCTGCCAGCTTCGCTCGTGGCGCGGACCGATTCGATCCGGAGCCGGGTCGCGATGTTACAGAGCGCTGAAAGCTGCGGGGTGCGATCGACGGCCAACGTGGACCTCCGGGGCAGGAAGTGTAGCATGGTCATGGGCTCGCGGAGACGGGGGCCAGAACGCAAAAGACGGGAAGCTGGCGACGCCCTGGCGCGGGCAGAAGGGTTTCGTCCACCGCGATCAGCTATCTGAGGGCGCAACGGCAGCGGCGCGAGTCGAGTCAAGCGCGAGCACATAGACGGCGCCGTCCAGGCCGTGGCCCCGGTAGACGGACGTCTGGCACGTCAGCGTCCGGACCGCGAGTTCCCGGTACCGGGACTCCTCGGTGCAGACACTCAGTCGAGCCAGCACCATAGCGGCGCGACAGTTGAGCCCCAGCGGTCGGTGCGGCTCGCGCAGCAGTCCGACGGGCTCGTCGGACCCGGTGAGGCCCGCGCGGGCCCGATCGGTGAATCCATCGACGTCGTCCCACATCGCGTGATCACAATAGGCCATCAACTCTCGGGGCATGTCGAGATAGACCGCCTGCCCCGTCGCCTCGTAGAGATCGAGCAGCGACGCGCTGATCGTGACCTGGTCGGTGAGCAGCCCACGCGCCACCGGCGTGCCCGTGGCGTTGTGGCCTACCCCGCCGCCGCGCTCGTAAGTCGCCATGGCGACCCGGTCCACCGAAGTCGCCGCAAACTCGAGCAGAGAGCTGTCCCCGAGAACGGACGCGGCGAGAACATAGGCGGAGGCCATGACTGCCGTCGCGTCGGTGTAGATGGTGCGATCGATCGGGGGGACGGCGTGGCGCCGCCGCGCCTCGAGGGACGACAGGGCGGTGTAGGCCGGATCCGCGCGCTGGCCGGCGAAGAAGCCACCATCGGGGTCCGCGAACGTGCCGTGAACGAACCGGACAATCGCCGCAGCCTGATCAGCATAGTCCGCCCGATCGAGATATTGCGAGGCCACCAGATAAAGCTCGAGCAGCCGCGCGTTGACCGTCAGGACCTTCTCGACCTGCGCACCTGACCAGTCGCGCTGCGCGCAGTAGCGAAAAAATCCGCCCTCGACAGAGTCCCACAGCCCCCGCTCGGCCATCGCGTCCAGCGTGTGGGTCACGACGTGGGTGAGGTCGGGGTTCGCCGTCTCGCGGCACCGAAGCAGCGCCGCCCCCAACGCGTCCGCGTAGACCCGCTTCGGCCCGGAGCCGAAGCCACCCCAGTTCTGGTCGAAAGACGCCAGCAGCTGCTCGTCCAACCAGCGGCCGGCCTCTTCATCCAACCCGCAGGCCGCCGCGTTCGGACGCGCGTCCGCGTCTGGCTGAGCGGCCCCTGGCGCCACGGCCCGCACGGCGATCTCCGCCCGTCTGGTCGCAAACGCGGCCGCCACCTGCTCCAGCACCGCGACCAGCGGACCCGGCTCGAGATAGGTGCCCCCACCCAGAATGTCACCGGCCGGAGTGAGAAACGCGGTCGTCGGCCAGCCACCCAGCGTGTACCGCTCGCTGACGTCGGGACGGCGGTCTGCGTCGATCTTGACGGCAAGGAAATGTTGGGCGACGAGCCGGACGACCCGGGGGTCGCGATAGCTGTCGCGATCCATCGCGTCGGTCCAGCGGCACCAGGCCGTCCCGATGGCGAGCAGCACCGGCTTCTGCTCGGCGGCGGCGCGCGCGAACGCGGCGGCGCCCCACTCGAGCCACGGGATCGTCTGACCTTCGCTCATGATCACGCTGCGTATAACGCCCTGATGGTCACCCTGCGATGTCTCTACCTGATCGCGTTCGTCTTCTGGGTCGGCGGCATGGTGACACTCGGGGGTCTGGCGGCGCCGGCTACCTTCGACGTGCTCGAGGCGCACCATGGGTTCGGCGAGCGACTCGAGGCGGGTGACGTCTTTGGCGAGATGCTCCGTCGCTTCCGGCTTTTCGAGTGCAGGTGGGCGACGATTCTGCTGGGCTGTCTCGGCACGCTGTTCGCCCGTTCGCCTCACCCCACGGCGATCGGCATCCGTGTCGTCAGCGTGGTCGCGATGCTCGGCGTCAGCCTCTACTCTGGCTTCGGCATCACGGGGCAGCTTGCCGCGTTGCAGCTCGAGATCGAGCGTGACGTCACGACCCTGGCCAACGGCATCCAGTTCGCCGCCCGGTTCGACCATCTGTACACGCTCACCACATCGTTGCTGCTGCTGAACCTCGGCGGCGGTCTCTCGCTCATCTACTGGGAAGCCCGGGCGCGGATCGCCTCTTCCTCACTCCTCGGTGATATCTGCAGTGATGTCGAGATCGATGCACCCACGTACGCTGCTGGCGGCGGGGCACTTCGACGCATGCGTCGCCACGGCCCGCTCGGCCCGCTCGCGGGTGCCCGCCGGAATCCGCAGACGATAGCGCACACGAATCCGCGTAATCCGCAGCACGTTGTCGATCGCCTCGATATCGCCCTCGACATCCGCCTGGATCTTGTCTCTCGGCGCCGGTATCTCGCGCACCTCCAGTGCGCGTGCCAGAGTGCCGAGCAGTCAACCGCCGACGGCGCCGACCATGTAGTCCAGCGTGGCCGGCACCTCCTCGTCCGGTTCGATGCCATAGAACGCCTTGATCCCGCCGTGGACCCCGAACCGGATCGGCTCGCTGAAACCCTCCAGGTACGCGTGTCGCAGGGGGCCGCCGACCCGTTCGAGCCGCAATCGGCTCGTATGTACCACGTCTGCCACTAGGTCCTCCTTCTTGTGATCGACCCTCGACGAGGACGGACCGACGCCGATGAGCGGCGAGCGGCCGGCACCGTGGGGTCCGGTCAACGATGCTACAATCATCGGTCATGCAGACCAAGATCGCCATCGCAACCGTCGTGGCAGGCGTGGGGGCGCTGGCGCTGTCGGTCGGGCCACCGCTGTCGGCGCGCCAGGACGACGCACCCGCAAACGTGCGTAACTATACCCGCATCGACGCCACCGTTGCCTGCGCGGGCGCCACCCCGCCCGAAGCGATGGCCGAACTCAAACGGCTGGGCTTCGTGTCGGTCATCAATTTCCGGACCGCCGGGGAACAAGGGGCCGACGTGGAGGCGGGCCGGGCGGCTGCCGAGGCAGCCGGCCTGCAATACTTCCACATGCCGTTCAGAGAGCCGACCCCGGAAATCGTGGAGTCGTTCCTCGACACCGTCGCCGAGACCGCGAACCAGCCGGTCTACATCCACTGCGGGTCGGCGAACCGTGTCGGCGCCATGTGGCTGATCAAGCGGGTTAAGCAGGACGGTTGGCCGCTGGCCAGAGCCACCGAAGAGGCGGAGGCGATCGGGTTGCGCAGCCGCGCGCTGCAGGACTTCGCCATCGACTACGTGAGCCGGTAGTAGCCGGTCTCGGACCGCACCGCCCAGAACGGGGTCGCCGGATCCATGAGCCACCCCTCCGACGGCCAGACGCCTGGCGGGCGCCCGGCCGCGCGTCCTGACCACCCTGCCGGCGGCCCGGCCGTGCCGGATGAGGCGCCGGCGCTCGGCGACATGGACCCGGCCGCCTTCCGGCACGCCGGTCATCAGCTCGTCGATTGGATTGGCGCGTATCTCGAGGGGATCGAGCGTTACCCCGTGCTCTCGCGCGCACGTCCGGGTGAGATCCGCGACGCGCTCCCACCAGCCGCGCCGGACACCGGCGAGTCCATGGACGCGATCCTCGCCGACGTCGAACGCCTCATCGTGCCCGGCCTGACCCACTGGAACCACCCAGGATTCTTCGCCTACTTCGCCATCAGCGGCAGCGGCCCCGGCGTGCTCGCCGAGTTCCTGGTCGCCGCGTTCAACGCGCAGGGGATGCTGTGGCGCACCTCGCCCGCGGTGACCGAGCTCGAGGAAGTCGCGCTGGCCTGGCTGCGACGCTTGCTCGGGTTGCCGGACGCGTTCGAGGGTGTCATCTATGACACCGCCTCGATCGCCACGCTGCACGCGCTGGCCGCCGCCAGACAGGAGGTCGTACCGGACGTGCGCGAGCGCGGGCTCGCCGGTCGGCCGGATCTGCCGGCGATGCGTGTCTACTGCTCCGAACACGCGCACTCGTCGGTCGACAAGGCGGTCATCATGCTAGGGCTGGGACACGCGGCGCTGCGGCGGATCGACACAGACGACCGGTTCCGCATGCGACCCGACGCGCTTGCGTCGGCGATCATCGACGACCGCCGGGACGGAGTGACACCGCTTGCCGTCGTCGCCACCGTCGGCACGACCGCCGTAACGAGCGTCGACCCGGTGCCCGTGATCGCCGACCTCTGTGAGCGGGAGCGGCTCTGGCTGCATGTCGACGCCGCGTACGCCGGCGCGGCAGCAATGGTCCCCGGCCACGAGGACACGCTGGCCGGCTGCGACCGTGCCGCCTCGTTCGTGGTCAACCCGCACAAATGGCTGTTCACGCCGTTCGACCTGAGCGCCTTCTACTGCCGACGGATGGATGCCCTGCGAGCGGCACTCTCGCTGACACCCGACTATCTGCAGAGCCCGGAGGTTGAACCGGTGCGTAACCTGATGGACACTGGAATCCAGTTGGGCCGTCGGTTCCGGGCGCTCAAGCTGTGGATGGTGCTCCGGCACTTCGGCGCCGACGGCCTGCGCCGCCGGTTGGCGGAACACATGCGACTGGCGCGACTCTTCGCCGACTGGGTGGACACGAGCGCCGAGTTCGAGCGGCTGGCCCCCGTGCCGTTCTCGGTGGTCTGCTTTCGCGCCTGCCCCGCTGGCCAGGCCGACGTGCCGGCGGGGCTCGACAACCTCAATGCCAGGCTGCTCGACGCTGTCAACGCGACCGGGGATGTCTTCCTGTCTCACACCCGGCTCGAGGGCCGCTTCGCGCTGAGGCTGGCGGTGGGCCACGTTCGCACGACCGAACGTCACGTCGCGCGCGCCTGGGAGCTGTTGCAGCAACAGCTCACCGCGCTCCGCCGCTAGGAGCGCCGGTCGAATGCAGCGGGGCTTTCACCACGGGCTCCTAGCCGCGCCGAATTCGCGTGGCCACCGCCTTCGATCCCGGCGCCGCCGGGTCTCCGGACTCGCCGGCTGACGTTGTCAGCAGTCTCCGCTCAGACGGCGCGGTCCTGGGGCTGTCACGGCGCCGACAGCCGCCAGCGCTCGACCCACCTTGTCCCGGTGTGCTCGACCGCGACCAATCCGTTCAGTGGGAACGATGCGGTCCTCATATCGTCATCGAGCAGCCGGCCAAGTAGCCGATCCAGATGCGGCATGTGACCCACCAGCATCACGTCGCGCGTCTCGTGCTGCAGCTGGTCCGCCAGACGCAGTGGGTCGTCAGGCTGCATCCAGCGGGCCGCGGAGAACTCCGCCAGGGGGTTGCAGGCCCGCCAGTAGGCCTCGGCCGTCTGCCGAGCCCGGAGCTTGCCGCTGTGCCAGACGACGTCCGGGCGTACGGCGCGGGCCGCCGCCCAGCTCGACAACGTGTCCACCTGGCCACGACCCAGGCGTGACAGCGGCCGTTGCGGGTCGATACCGGGATGCACCGAGTCACCGTGGTGCGCCAGGTAGACGAACATGGCTCCGACTCAGACCGCCTCAACCCGGTCGGCCCCCTCGCGAGCCAGCATTGCTCACAGTCCGCTACGCGGGAGCTGCTGCGTGCCTGCGCACACCGGGGCGAGCCACTTTCAGCCGCCCCAGCTCCGACGCCAGTGCGCAGACCGCCAGACCTCGGGACGCAGCAGCGCGAGGACGGTCAGGATCTCGAGCCGGCCCACCCACATGGCGCCGGTCAGCACCAGCTTGCTCAACGGATGCAGATGGCCGTAGTTGGCCATGGGCCCGACCAGCCCCAACCCCGGCCCGACGTTGCCCAGTGTAGCCATCGTCGCCGTGACACCGGTGATCAGATCGGCGCCGAGCAGGATGACCGCCATGACACACAGCACGACCATCAGGACGTAGAAGAGAAAGAACACCAGCACGGTGCGCATCACGTCGTCGGAGACGACCTTGCCACCGATCTTGACCGGCAGCACACCACGGGGGTGCAGCGTCCGCCGCAACTCGGTCAAGGTGTAGCGCCCGATCAGCACATGCCGGATCACTTTCGGGCCACCCGCGGCGGAGCCGGCGCACCCACCGATGAACATCAGGGTCAGCAGGATCATCCGGGTCTGGTCGCCCCAGAGGTTGAAGTCGGCGCTAGCATACCCGGTCGTCGTCAGGATCGACAGCGTCTGGAACAGACCCTGTCGCAACGCGACAGCCGCCTCGCCGCCGGCGCGCCACAAAGAACCGGTGACGAGCAGCGTGGCCACCAGGACGATGACGGTGTAGACCCTGAACTCCTCGTCGCGGGCGAGCACGCCAGGACGCCCCAGAAGCGCCCGATACTGCAACGCGAAGTTCGCGCCGGCCAGGAACATGAACACGCAGATGATCCACTCGACCGCCGCGTTCTCATACCCGGCGATCGAGAGGGCGTGTGGTGAAAACCCGCCGGCCGCCAGCGTCGTCATCGCATGGCACAGGGCGTCGTAGATCGGCATTCCGGCGACCGACAACGCCAAGAACTCGGCCAGCGTCAGCCCCACGTAGAGCCGCCACAGCACCGCGGCGGTCTTGCGGACGTGCGGCGTGAGCTTCTCCTCGGTCGGCCCCGGCGCCTCGGCGAAAAAGAGCCGCCCCACACCCATCGCCAGCCGCGGCAAAATCGCCACGAAGAGCGTGATGACTCCCATCCCGCCGAGCCACTGGGTCAGCGAGCGCCAGAACAGCAACCCCCGTCCGAACAGGCCGAAGTCGGTGAGGATCGTGGCGCCGGTCGTGGTAAACCCGGACATCGACTCGAATACCGCGTCCACCGGCGAGAGTCCAGCCCATAGATAGGGCACCGACCCGAGCAGCGCGACCACCAGCCAGGTACCGGCCACGACGGCCAGCGCCTCGATCCGCCGGAGGTCCGGTTCGTGCTCCCGGGTGGCGAGCCACATCGCCTGGCCGGTCGCCGAGGCCAGCACACCGGCCAGGGCGAACCCGCCGACGTCGGTCCACTCCCCGTAGTAGGCCGCCACCGCCAGCGGCCAGAGAAACATCAGGCCGAAGACGCGGAGGATGCCGCCCGTTACCTTGATGATGATGGACAGCCGCATGTCTGGTCGGGGTGCTCTCAGAAGACAAGGCCCGTCCGCCGTCGCGTCGGCGAATTACGGGAATCAGCAGCGCATCTTGGCGTTCGCCGGTTGGCCCTCAGTCGCCGCTGACCCGCGACAGCGATCACTGGGCAATCGTGAACAACTCCCGGATCTCCTTGACCGCGATACCGGTGGCGCAGACGAGCAGGCGGTCGCCCGGCTCGATCTGATCTTCGCCTCTCGGCACGATCACCCGCCCTCCCCGGATGATCGACCCGACGATCGCCTCGTCGGGGATCGTGAGGTCGCGCAAGGCGGTCGTCCTGAACCCGGTCGGCACGGTCAGCTCGACGACCTTCGCCTGCCCCTCCTCGAGCACCTTCAGTAGACTGGATCGCCCGCCGTCGATCTGATGGACGACCGACGCAACGGCCGCGCCGCGCGCCGACAGCGCGACGTCGATGCCCACGAGCTCGAACAGTCAGAGGTTTGCCGGCGTGCTGACCCGGGTGATGACCGACCCGACCCCGAGCTGTCGACCGATCAGGCAGGCCAGCAGATTACGCTCGTCGTTGTCGATGACCGACACCAACACGTCGCTGCGGCCGATCTCCTCGCTCTCGAGCAGCCCGAGGTCGGTGCCGTCGCCCTCGAGAATGAGCGCGTTGCCGAGCAAGGCGGCCAGCATCTCACCACGTGCGTGGTCGTGCTCGACCACGTAGAGCCGGATCCCGGGCGCGGCCTCCAGGTGCTGCGCCAGCCTGAGCCCGACGTCGCCGCCGCCTATGATCGTCACCAGCCGTGACCGACGCGCCACCGCGCCGGGCGACAGCTGCCCCTGCAGCGCCTGCAGCGCCTCGCGTGTGCCCATCAGCACGACCTTGTTACCGGGGTCCAGCACGGTGCGGCCGCTGGGAATCGACGTGGTGTCGCCATGATGCACGGCCACGATGACCACACCGTAGGGCAGATCGAGCGCCGAAATAGGCTTGCCGACCAGCGGCGAGTCGGATCCCAGCCGGAACTCGAGCAGCCGAATCTCCCCACCGGCGAAGACGCCTGCGTCCACGGACCCGGGAGCCATGATGATCCGCTCGATAGCGTCCGCCAGCTGCGCTTCGGGCCAGATGACCTGGTCGACCCCGAAGTGCTTGCTCAAGCTGCCGTGTCCTTCAGCGGTGTGGACGAAGTCTTCCTTGGAGACGAAACAGATCGTGCGACGGCAGCCCAGCTGGCTGCCCAGCGCGCAAGCGACGATATTGACTTCGTCAAGCCCGGCACAGGCGATCAGCAGGTCGCATGTGCCGACCCGCGCGCGCTTGAGCAGGCTGCCGCTGGTGCCACTGCCGGTCAGGAACTCGATGTCGAGCAGAGCAAAGCGGTCCGCCACACCCGGGTCGTAGTCGACCACGCACAGCTCGTGATCGGTCGACAGGGCCTTGGCGAGCGCGTACCCGATCTCGCCGCCGCCGATGACGATGATCTGCATCAGGACGTCAGGCTCAGAATGAGGCAGGAGGCAAGAGCTTGCGGACCCACAGTACGTAGTGTCGGCCGGGAGGGACGGCGCCAACAGCGGCGCCACGTCACCCGCTCGGGTCCTTACAGCCCGACCCGCAGGACGGTGAAGAAGAGCCAGTAGATGGCGCTGCCGACGACCGACATCGACAGACCCCAGACCATGAGCTTGTTGAAGAGCTTCCGGCTATCCTCCTGCTTTGGAGCCGCCGCCATGCAGAGCGCTCCGAGCGTCGACAACGCCGAGACGTCGACGAGATGGGCGCCGACGTTGCCCTTCCCTTGCACAGGCGGACCGCCTTGTGCGCAATGAGATCGAGCGTCCCGTCCCGTTCGCCTGCGCCTGCGAGAAGAGCAGCGTGACCCCGGCGAGCGTCAGGAAGAGGCGCGTCGGGAAGCCGGCCATGACCTCTCGCGCGCTCATGTCGTCGATGTACACGCCAACGATCCAGGCCAGCGAGATGGCAAGGAACCCGACGTGCAGTCGAATCGTGCAGCCGACGATGATGGCGATGAACAGCGCCCCGAGAGACAGGGTGGCGGAGTCCATGGGGCACGAGTATAACGGCGGTGCGTTGTCGGCCCGGGGCAGATCGGATAACGTCGTTGCGCGGATCAGGAACGGCGGTCGTTCCGACCAGAGGCTGAGGACCCCGAGGAGAACGGATGTGGTGATCTACGGTGTCGGGTTGTTGTCGTTCTGCATGTTGGTGGGGATGTTCGCCGGCGACCTGCTCGGAGTGGTCATTGGCGTGCAGGCCAACGTCGGTGGCGTCGGCATCGCCATGATCCTGCTCCTCGCGCTGTCCAATCTCGGTGACCGAACGGCCGCGCTCAGTCCGATCACGGAAAAGGGCATCGGATTCTGGAGCGCGATGTACATTCCGATCGTCGTCGCGATGGCCGCGAGACAGGACGTGGCCGCCGCCTTGTCGGGCGGATGGATGGCGATTATCGCCGGGGTGGCCGCGGTTGCGGCAAGTTTCGCGCTGATCCCGGTGCTGGCGCGCTTTGGGCAGGGTGGACAGGATGATTCTTGATTCTCTGGAACGAGTCCTGTCAGCCAACGCGCTGATCACGGCGTTCATGTTCGTCGGGGCGCTGGTGTGGTTGTCCTATGTGATTTCCGCGAAGCTGACGCGCGGCCACGTCCACGGTTCCGCGATCGCGATCGCCCTCGGACTCGTACTGGCGTGGTACGGGGGCTTGGCAACCGGTGGCAGCCGCGGACTCTCGGATATCCCGTTGCTCGCCGGAGTTGGCGTCATGGGCGGCGCGATGTTTCGGGACTTTGCGATCGTCGCCACGGCGTTCGGAGCCGATATCCGGGCCCTGAAACGGGCAGGACTCGTCGGCGTCATCTCGATTGTGGTCGGAGTCGTGTTGTCGTTTGTGATCGGCGCCATCGTCGCCGTCTCGTTCGGCTACACCGACCCCATCGCGGTCACGACCATCGGCGCAGGGGCGGCGACCTACATCGTTGGCCCGGTGACCGGAACCGCGTTGGGGGCCGGCAGCGACGTCGTCGCGTTGAGCGTCGCCGCGGGGCTCACCAAGTCCGTCCTGGTCATGGTCGGAACACCGTTCGTCGCGCCGCGAATCGGGCTCGACAACCCACACTCGGCGATCATCTATGGTGGCCTCATGGGCACGACGAGTGGCGTGGCGGGTGGGCTTGCGGCAACCGATCCGAAACTGGTCCCATACGGCGCGATGTCCGCGACCTTCTACACCGGGGTCGGTTGCCTGCTTGCGCCGTCCGTCCTGTACCTCGGCGTCCGGGCACTGCTCTGACGTCGATTCGGCCGACCTCACCGACCGGATCGCACCACCCGTCCGCCGTCGAGCACCACGACCCAGTCGGCCAGGGCACGCACCTCCACCTCGGCGTGCGACGCATACAGCATCGGGATCGCCAGCTCGTCCTGGATCCGCTCGAGATACGGGAGAATCCGCTCGCGCAGCCCTAGATCGAGAGCGGAAAGCGGCTCGTCGAGCAGCAGCAGGGCGGGCGAGGCCATCAGTGCCCGCGCCAGCGCAACGCGCTGGCGTTCGCCGCCCGAGAGGGCCGTCACCGCGCGGTCGAGCAGCGGGTCGAGCTCGAGCAGGCCGACAACCTGATCGAGCTCCCGCCGTCCCCCCACGACGGCACCATAGAGGATGTTGCGGCGGACGTTCATGTGGGGAAAGAGCGCCAGGTCCTGCGGCACGTACCCCACGCACCGGTCGTGCACCGGTACACCGACTCCCGCCCGAGAATCGAAGAGCGTCCGCGTGCCGATCCGGATCACACCCCTCTGCGGTGTGCGCAGGCCGGCGATCGACTCGAGGATACTCGTCTTCCCGGCGCCAGAGGGCCCGAACAGCGCGACGACCCGGGCCTCGATCCGTTCGTGGATCTCGAGCGTGAACGCGCCCTGACGGAGGGAGAAATCGAGGGTAATGGGAATCGACACGGGTGCTCACAGTGCCGATGTGGCGAGGCGGTTCGAGAGCAACAAGGCGCCGAACGCGATCGCTGCCGACACCGCCAGCATCGTCGTGGCCGCCGCGCCCTGACCCGTCTCCGTGTAGGTGTAGATCGCGACGGCGATCGTACGAGTGCTCGGCAGAGCGCCCGCCAACATGATCGTGGCGCCGAATTCGCCGAGCGCCCGCGAAAACCCGAGCATCGACCCGGCGAGCACGCCCCGCCTAGCCAGCGGCAGACTGACCGTGAAGAAAACGCGCGCCGGACCGGCGCCGAGCGTGGCGGCGATCTGCTCGTAGCGCCCGTCGACCTGTTCGAACGCGGCCCGCGCCGCCCGGACGAGCAGCGGCAGCCCCATGACGGCCATCGCCACGACCACCGCCCGCCAGGTGAACATGACCTCGATCCCGAGCCGCTCGAGCCACGCGCCGAGCGGGCCGCGCCGTCCAAGCAGCCTGATCAGGATCAACCCGGTAGCAACCGGCGGCAGCACGAGCGGAAGCGAGACGACCGTTTCGAGGACCACGTGTCCCGGGAACCGCCGGCGCGCCAGCAGCCAGGCGACCGCAATCCCCGGGGGCAGCATCAGGAGGGTCGCCAGGGCGGCCATGGCGACGGTGAACGCGGCGATGGACAGGATACCGTTCATTAACTTAACAATGCGTGGCCGCGGGTCTTCAGACCCGCGGACGACGAACCCTCACACTTCCGGGACGATGAAACCGGCCTGCTCGAAGATGGCACGGGCATCCGGGCCCTGGAGATACGCGAGCAGCCGTCTGGCGGCCTCCGGGTCCGTCGCCTGCGTCGTCAGCGCCGCCGGGTAGGCAATGGTGGGGCCCGCCGCGACCGGGATCTCGAAGATCACCCTGACACCTCCGGACGAGAGGGCATCAGTACGGTAGACGATGGCGGCGTCCACCACGCCCGCTTCGACGGTGGCCAGCGCGGCGCTGACGCTGCGGGTCGGCACCGTCCGGTCCCGTAACGCCTCCCACAAACCGACCGATTCCAGATAGGCGCGCGCATACACACCGGCCGGAACCGCGGCCGGGTCGCCGATCGCGATCCGCTCGAACACCGGCTCCAGCAACGCTGCCGGCGAGGGGACGGTCACGACGGTGGCGGCGGCGGCCGGCACGACGACCACGAGCTGGTTGGACAGCAGGGTGACCCGGGTCTCAGTCCGAATCAGCCCCTCTGAGGCCACCCGATCCATCTGGAACAGGTCGGCGCTGATGAACAGATCAACCGGCGCCCCGGCGATGATCTGCGCCGCCAGTACGCTCGACCCGGCCGGGTTCAGCTCGACCGCGGTTCCGGTATTCCGCTCGTAGGCTGCGGCCAGCGTCTCCATTACACCGGCCAGGCTGGCCGCCGGCGAGACGAGCAGCGCCCGCTCCGCTTCCCCGCCAGGTGCGCACGCCGCCAGCCAGAGCGTTATGCCGATCAAGTGTGAACGCGCCACTGACGAGCTAATTTAGTATGATTAGAGGTGATTTTGCAAACGATTCAGGCCTTTTTCATCCACATCGTGACTGCCGCCTGCTCGCGCGGCGAGAGAAGACGGAGTGACTATGTCAGTGCTAACGGTGCGACAGGCGGCGGTTCGGCTCGGCGTCGGCTACTCGACGCTCAAGCAGTGGATTTACAAGGGTAGCGTCCGCACGACCCGAACCGAGGGCGGGCATCATCGTATCGCGGACACCGAGGTCGAGCGGTTGCTCGCGAAGGGAGGCCGTGCACCGTCGTCCCGATCGTTCCGGCACACCCGTGGCAGCATGCTCATGATCGTCAGCGGGCGCAACCGTTTGCAGGGCGTCGTCGACGAGGTCCGTCGCGAGGGTCTGCTCGCGCAGGTGCGGCTGCGGGTCGGCGACCAGTTACTGACGGCGGTGATTACCCGGGACGCCCTCGACGAGCTGCGGCTGAAACGCGGGGACGAGGCCACGGCACTGATCAAGGCGACGGAGGTGATGATCGCCCGTGAGGCTACAGGGAGTCGGGGGGCCGGAAGCCGGAGACGGCAGTAAGGGTCTCCTCCGTCGCTCACCGCGTGAACGTCGCTGGCAGGATCGACTGCAGCTGCAGCCCCCAGTGGCCATTTTGGTTTGTGACGACGTACAGCGCCGGCATGGTCGTGTAGGGACTGCCGTCCGCGCTGTACCGAGTGAACACGATCCGGAAGTGCACCTTATCCGGAGACACGTGGATCGACTCGGACAGGTCCAGCGTGGTGTGGTCCCAGCCCGACTGCCGCAACACCCCGAAATCGGTGGCGATCTCCTCGCGCGTCTCCCGCACGACCACCTGCCCATTCTGTCCGAGGCTCACCCGGGGGAAATTGCTAACCGCAGCGACGGCGTCGTTGTCGGCCGCGTTCCAGGCCCGGAAATACTCGTCGAGCACGGCGCGGGCCGCGGTTTCATCTTCCCGGTCCGCCTCCTGCGCCAGCACGACTCCCCCGCCCCAGAGAACGAGCGCGACGGCCAGACCAACGATCGCGGTGGCGGTCGGACCACGACCCACCCGTTTCCTGTCTTCCCGTGTGACGACGCTGGAGCGCATGGACACCCTCCCGTCTGAGACGCCCCTCAGGATTAACCCGCGAGGGAACAGTGCGGGGCCCTACGTAAGTACCGCCCCGCGCGGGGCACCAGGGTCCCCACACGTGGCCGAGCCGGGGCGTGGGGCAGAGCCCCACCTCGGGTAGTGTAGACCGAAGTCAGGTTCCGATCGCCCCGGTCAACCTCGGACGAGACCCGGAGCCAGCCCCCCTGCCCGAGACGGCACCAGGTGGACGTGGCAAACACCGCCCTGGCTCTCGGCGTACGTGATAGCATGGCAATTCATCCGTGTCCAGATTTTCGCAGGGGTCATCCTGCCAGACGAAGGAGTTGGCCATGTCGATTCGAACACCGATCGCACTGTGCGCGCTCGTAGGTCTGTTTGCCTGCCTCCTGGCGCTTCAGCCGGCCGTGTCGGCCGCCGAGGGCCCCACACTGGTCTCAGGCGGCCCGCTGACGTTCGGTCCTGACGGCGTCCTGTTCATCGCCGACAACGACGGGGCCAAGATCGTGGCCCTGGAGCTGGGCGACCAGGTTTCGAGTGGCACCCCCGGCACAAAGAATGTGCCCGGCATCGACCAGCAGATCGCCGCACTGCTCGGCACCGACGCACGGGAAATTCAGATTAACGACCTCGCGATCAGCCCGGCCTCGCGGAACGCCTTCATCTCGGTCTCACGTGGTTTGGGAGCAAACGCGATGCCGGTGCTGTTGCGGGTCGACGGCGGAGGCACGATCGATGTGATCTCGCTGACCGATGTAACCTTCACGCAGATCGACTTACCCAATGCGCCTGACGCGGACCCGGGCGCGCGTCGCGATCCGCGAGCGTCCTCGATCACCGACATGGCATATGTCGGCGACCGGCTGTTCATTGCAGGTCTGTCGAACGAGGAGTTCTCCTCGAAGCTGCGGTCGGTCAGCTACCCCTTCGCCTCGGTGGACGCTGGCACGAGCGTCGAGATCTGGCATGCCGCCCACGGAGAATTCGAGACCCGATCTCCCATCTACACGTTCGTGCCGTACACGGTCGACGGCGAGCAGAACCTGATCGCCGGCTATCTCTGCACACCGCTGGTGAAGTTCCCCGTTGACCAGTTGCAGCCGGGCGCCAAGGTCATGGGCACGACCATCGCCGAGCTCGGCAACCGGAATCGCCCGCTCGATATGGTCGTCTACAAGAAGGACGGCAAGGACTACCTGCTGATGTCGAACACGAGCCGTGGCGTGATGAAGATCCCGACCGAGAACTTTGGCCAGCAACCGGGCCTGACCGAGCCGGTCCCAGACGGGAGCTACGCCGGAATCGAAGCCGAGAACATCGCGCAGATGGCCGGAGTCGAGCAGCTGGATCTGCTGGATGATCAGTACGCAATCGTGATCGCCAGGAACGACGCTGGTCAGGTAAATCTCGAGGCGGTGGCGCTGCCGTAGCGACCAGCCCTCGCGTTTTGATGCGCACCTCATTCTCCAGTGGAACGCGGGCGTGCCCGCGCCCGCGTTCCACTGGATCACTAACTTTGCCCTTCCACCTAGAACCGCTGGCGGCGGCGTTGCTCCTGGCGACGAGCGCCTGCTCCGGGGCAGCTGGACGGGACACGACGGCGCCGGCAGTCGAGATCCGGATGGTCCCCGCCACCGACTTTGCAAACGCAAGCATCGCAGTCGCCGGCCTGATGGGCGGGGACCTCGACGCCCTCCTGGCGGCCGGCGTGAGCGACGCGGAATGGGCCGAGCTGTTCCGGGTGACCGTGGTGCGCGAGGACCGCGAGAAAGACGACGACAGCATCGACATCCCGCCGGTCACCGGGTCGTATCACGTCGGAGGCGATGGGCTGCTTCGGTTCACCCCGATGTTTCCGTTCGATCCAGGCCGGCCGTATTCAGCGCGATTCGACCCGACCAAGCTTCCTGGACGGGCGGCGGCCGCGATCGACCCTATCGTCGCGGTGGTCGCGCTGCCGAAGCCGGACGTGACACCGACGACGGTCGTCGAGCGGATCTTCCCCAGCGGCGACCGTATTCCCGAGAACCAGCTCAAGCTCTATCTCCACTTCTCGGCACCGATGAGCAACGTGGACGGGCTCGAGTATCTCAGCCTGCTCGACGCGAGAGGTCGTGCCGTCGAGGAGCCGTTCTTGCCGCTCGGACGCGAGTTCTGGGATCCGGACCACCTGCGGTACACGGTGTTCTTCGACCCGGGACGGATTAAACAGGGACTCGCGCTGAACGAACGTCTGGGTCGGCCGCTGCAGGAGGGAGAGACCTATACGCTCGCGGTCGACCCCGGGTGGCCCGATGCACAGGGCAACCCGCTGCAAGCGGCGTTCGAGAAGCGCTTCACCGTGGGACCGGCCGACATGACGCCGCTGGACCTCGCCACATGGCGTCTCCGGGTGCCGGCACGCGACTCGATGCAGCGACTCGTTATCTCGTTTCCCGAGCCGCTCGACCACGCACTGATGCGCCGCGCGGTCGGCATCGAGGACGAGGTGGGGCGGCTTGTCGAGGGCGAGGTGGAAATCGGGAGCTGGGAGACCCGCTGGATGTTGACCCCGTCCCGGCCCTGGGCTCCCGGCGCTTACTCCCTCGTGGTGTCGCCAATCGTGGAAGATCTGGCAGGCAACCGGGTCGGCACGCCATTCGAGATTGACATCTTCGAACAGGTGGATACGACCGACGGTGGCGAACAACTCAACATTCCCTTCGAGATCCGGTGAGGCGAGCCACGTCCCTGGCCGGCCCTGCCCTTGTCGCCCCTTCGTCAAGGCCCTGATCTCAGACGCCCGCGCCGAACGGCAACCCTGCCGGCGCCAGGGGCCCAGCACGCTCCCGCTACGGAGTCTGGGGCACGACGTAGCTTTCCATCCGTAACCTGTGACGCTTGCGGGACTGACTGAGCGGAGCAACCCCTCCTGGTTATTGATCCGCAAGCTCCTCGGATTCTTCCACCTCTGGCGTCTGACAACTGCCTGCATTGAGGATGCACTTCACCGCGTGGCGAGCAACGCCAGGGTAGCCCACCCGGTGGTCGAGATGTACTGGGCGTAGCTCTGCTGCCCGGCTGGCCGTGTGGTCTCCAGCCAGCTGCCGTCACCAAGCTGCGCACCGATGAGAACGGCCCGCCCACCGGCCACCGCCTCCCGTAACGTGCCGGCGTCGATGGCGGGCGCCACCAGGTCGGGCCGCCCGAGCAGGGGCTGCAGGGCGAGCGCCACAAGCGCCGTGTCGAACGACTCCACCGCCGACGTGAGATAGGCGCCCCAGCCGCCCGATGGGGCCCGCCCCTCCATTATCAAGGCCAGACAGCGCTGCCGTTGGGCGACCGCGGCCGGGTCGGCGGCGGCGGCGAGCGCCAGGACGACCGCCGCCGCATCGATCACCGTCCGCACCTCGACTTCACGTACCCATACCTCAGCGCGCGCGACGGCCGGAGCCAACTGGGGCCCGGCCGCCTGCCTGAGCACCCGCACCGCCGCCCACGTAGCGAGTGCCGTGCCATAGGTCGCTGGCGAGCCAATGCTCCCGCTGGCATCCAGCGGCCAGGACCCGTCCTCGGCCTGGTCTGCCGCGACCAGTGCCGCCGCCTCCACGATCGGCGCGGGGTCGTTGATCGCACCGGCGCGCATCGCATCAATCAGCGCGCCGGCGAACTGAATCCGTGCCAGCGTCGTGTCGGCGAACTCGAGCCCGAGCGTATTGTCGTCCCAGGCAGCCGGATTCTGCAGCCAGGCCGTGGTGTCCAGAAGCGCCGCCGGTTCAACCACGTACCCCAATCCGACCGCGGTGTAGAGCGCCCGTGCCGCGTCCCCGTTGTTGTGACACGAGAAGCAGTTGTTCTCAGCCGGCCAGCGGGGTACCTCGTCGGACAGGAACGCGATGGCACGGACCTCGGGCGAACTGTCCGCTCGCTGTTCGGCGGCGAGATAGACCGAGGCGCCGGCCGCGACCACCAGGAACGGAGCAACGACGGCCGCCGACCGCAACGGCAACAGCCGCGCGCGTGGCGCGGCTGTTCTCGGTAAACCCACCATGCCACATTGTAGTGACAATCCCCACTCCCTGGGTGGAGGTGGAGTTACGCGTCTGCCCGCATCGCGACGATGCGTCCAGTCTTGCTCCACATCCCCGCTGGCAACAGCGGGCCTACCGAGAGGATGTATAAACCTGTCAAGTTCGTGCCCATTTGACAGGTTCACAACCGGTGGGATAGCGTACCCTTACGATACGATGATGTTGCGGCAACGCCACCATCACACGCGCCATCCCGCGACAGCGGCGGGCCGGTGGGCCTGCGTGTGAGGTAGCGCGACTGCACTTCACATCCAGCACACGCACCTGGCCCCGCCGACGAAACACGGCGGGGCTTTTTTTTTGAGACGGACGCCGGCGTCGGGTGGCGAACGGACACTAGGAACCGAACGATGGACTTTTCAAAACTGGATGGTCTGATACCCGCGGTCGTACAGGACGCCTCGAGCGACGAGGTGCTGATGGTCGGCTTCATGAACCAGGAGGCGCTCGACCGGACCCGGGGTTCCGGCTTCGCCACCTTCTTCAGCCGCACACGCGGGAAACTCTGGATGAAGGGGGAAACGTCTGGCAACACGCTCGCGGTGCAGCAGATTTTCGTCGACTGCGACGATGATACGGTACTGCTTCGAGTGACACGTAACGGCGACGGCAACGTGTGTCATACCGGGGAACGGACCTGCTTCTATCGGGAGCTCGAAGATCAGGGAACCTAACAGGGAAGTGAAGCAGATCGACGATGGCTAACAAGACACTACGACTCGGGATTCCGAAGGGCTCGCTGCAGGACTCGACGATCCAGCTGTTCGCGCACGCGGGATTCAACATCTACACGAGCTCGCGCTCGTACTTTCCGTCGATCGACGATCCGGAGATCGAATGCACCCTGATCCGAGCACAGGAGATGGCGCGCTATGTCGCCGACACGGCGCTCGACGCCGGGCTGACCGGTCAGGACTGGATCGCCGAGCACCAGGCGGCGACCGGCGACACGGTGGTCGACGTTGCCGACCTGGTCTATTCGAAGCAGAGCTTTCGCAAGGTTCGCTGGGTACTGGCGGCGCCGGAAGATTCTCGCTATCGCACCCCACAGGACCTCGCCGGCGCTACGATCGCGACCGAGCTGGTCCGTGTGACCGAAGCGTATTTCCAGCGGCTGGAGGTGCCGGTCAAGGTCGAGTTCTCATGGGGTGCGACCGAGGTCAAGCCGCCGCTGTTGGCCGACGCGATCGTCGAGGCCACCGAGACCGGATCGACGCTACGGGCGAACCGGCTCCGCATCATCGACACCGTGATCGAGTCGAATCCGCAGCTGATCACCAACACCGCCGCGCGCGCGGACGAATGGAAGCGGACGAAAATCGACAACGTGGCGCTGCTACTGCGCGCTGCCATCGAGGCGCAGGGTCGCGTCGGCCTGATGTTGAACGTGCGCCGTACCGACCTCAAGACGGTGGTGTCGCTGCTACCGGCACTGCATCGCCCCACGGTGGCCCCGCTCAGCGATGACGGGTGGGTCGCGGTGACGACCATTATCGAGGAATCGTCGGTGCGAGAGCTGATCCCGAAGCTGAAGGCGACCCGTGCCGAAGGGATTGTGGAGTACCCACTGAACAAGATCGTGCTGTGAGATCGCTCTGCTGGAGACAGGAGGTTCCTGCGACCGGTCTCCTGTGAGGGCTCCGCCCATGCGTATCATCGAGTCGTCGAACCGGCGCGCGGTCGGCCGGCTGATTGACCGGCGGCGGGAGACCGACCCGGCGATCGCACGCCGGATCGCGCGGATCGTGGCGGATGTCCGGCACGCCGGCGACGCTGCCGTACTCCGCTACGCCCGGCGCTTCGACCACCTGTCCCAACCGGTAGAGGTCTCGCGTGCGGAAATGCAGGACGGGCTGCGCGCGACCGAGCCGGAGCTCCGGCGGGCACTCCGGACGGCGGCGAAGCACATCCGGCGGATCGCGCGCCGCCAGGTGCCGCGCGGCTGGCGCGCCACCGTGACACCCGGTGTCGAGATCGAGCAGCGGGTCGCTCCGCTCGGCCGGGTCGGCTGCTATGTGCCAGCCGGACGCTACCCGTTGCCATCCTCGCTGTTGATGACTGTCGTCCCGGCGCGGGTCGCCGGCGTACCCGAGGTCATCGTGGTCTGCCCGCACCCGGACCCGACCGTGCTGGCTGCCGCCGCCATCGCCGGCGTCACGCGGATGTTCCGTCTGGGTGGCGCCCAGGCCGTGGCGGCGCTGGCCTACGGAACCGCCACCGTGCCAACGGTCGACAAGATCGTCGGGCCAGGCAGCGCCTACGTCGCGGCCGCCAAGGCCCTGGTGGCCGCCGACTGCCCGATCGACTTCCACGCTGGACCAACCGAGATCGTCATCCTCGCGACACGCGGCAACCCCGCCTGGGTCGCTGCCGACCTGGTCGCCCAGGCCGAGCACGACCCAGATGCTCACGCTATCGTCCTCACACCGGATCGTGGGCTCGCGGCACGGGTCGCTGAGCAGATCCGGAGCCAGCTACCCGCGACAGGGCCGGCGCGCGAGGCGATCCGGCGGCACGGTGTCATAGTCATCACTGCATCGCTTCACGAGGCGGTGGACATCGCCAACCGGATCGCGCCCGAGCATCTAGTGTGCGACCGCGACGACGTGGCGCGTCGCGCGACGCGCGCCGGCACCGTCTTCGTCGGCGCGTACGGCGCGCAGGCAGCCGGTGACTATGCCACCGGCTCGAACCATGTCCTACCAACCGGGGGCGCGGCGCGGTTCCGCGGCGGGCTGAGCGCCGCCGATTTCGTTCGCGTGCACAGCGTACAGCGGATTACCCGTGGCGGGCTCGCCGCCCTTTCACCCACGATTCTGCCAATAGCCGAGGCCGAAGGACTGGCCGCGCACGCCGAATCGATCCGCGTTCGTCTGAGAAGTCGATCTTCTCGGGGTTCGCTGACACCGTCTAGCGGCGGACGGAGGCGGAGCGCCTGAGTGACCTGCGTCACAAGTAGACGGGTATTCAGCCGCCGATACGTCCCGCCCCACGGCGTTGCCCATCTGGCGAATACTGCCGGTATGCTGCCGCCTCGCGCCGTGTGGGGCAGACGCTTCATCACCCTCAGTACGTCGCTGCACCAATGACACGAACCACCGAGTCTAGAGCTTGCTGCCCATGCGACGCGCGATGATCACCCGCCGGACCGCCGAGACCGCCATCACGGTCCGTCTGGGCATCGAGGGACGGGGCCGCTACGCCATCAGCACCGGGATCCGGTTCTTGGACCACATGCTCGAGCTCGTGTCACGGCATGGCGCCTTCGACCTGCGCGTCGACGCCGCCGGCGACCTCGACGTCGACCAGCACCATACCGTCGAGGATGTCGGGATCGCGCTCGGCGAAGCGGTCGCCAAGGCGATCGGGTCGCGCCGCGGCATCAACCGGGCCGGCTACTTCATCATGCCGATGGACGAAACGCTTGGCGTCGCCGCGATCGACCTCGGGGGCCGGCCCCACGCCGTCTTGGACCTCCGGCTGCGGGTCCAGCGCGTGGGTGATCTGCAGGCGGAGCTGATCCAAGATTTTTTCGAGGGTTTCGCACAAGGCGCGCGTGCGAACGTCCATCTGAAGGTGCTGTACGGTCGGTCGAGCCACCACCAGGTCGAGGCGCTCTTCAAGGCGTTCGCCCGGGCGCTCCGCGTCGCGTGCGACAAAGACGCGCGGATGGCGAAACAGCTGCCGAGCACCAAGGGATTGTTATGAGCACGGGCTCATGATCGCGCTGATCGATTACGGGGCGGGCAACCTGACGTCAGTGCGCAAGGCGCTGGCGCACTTGGGGGCCACAGTGATGACGCCGAATGCTCCATCCGACGTGCCGTCGGCCGACGCCATCATCGTCCCCGGTGTCGGCAACTTCGAGGTCACCGCCGCGCTGGGGCCAGACTGGCGATCCGCCATTCTCGACCACGTCGGCCGCCAGCGACCGCTGCTCGGGATCTGTGTCGGCATGCAGTGGCTGTTCGACGGGAGTGAAGAGGCCCCAGGACACCGCGGGCTCGAGCTGTTCCCTGGTGCCTGTCGTCTGCTCACCGACGAACGGGCTGGCAACACCCGAACACACAGCTCGACGACCGACGCCGACGCCGACGCCGAGACGGGTCGCTTCAAGGTGCCGCATGTCGGGTGGAACTCGTTGCACCTGACGAGACGATCGTGGCTTCTCGACGGGATCGAGGAGGGCGACCAGGTGTATTTCACGCACTCGTTCGCGGCTCCGGTCACGAGCGACTGCGTCGGAGTGACCCGGCATAGCGTCGATTTCGCCGCGGCCGTGGAACGGGACCACATCGGCGGTGTCCAGTTCCACCCGGAGAAGTCGTCCGGTGTCGGTCTGCGGATCCTCGGCAACTTTCTCAGGACGGTTTGATGCGCCGCATGCTGCTACTGAAAGAGGCTCCGTGGCGGACAGCATACGGCGGCGGTCAGCACACCTGCGCACGCGGGTCTGGGAGCTCTTGCTACGACATGGACACCTAAAGGGTGCACGTATAGTCATGCTGTCCAAGCGCATCATCGCGTGTCTCGACGTTCGTGACGGGTCGGTCGTCAAGGGCATCAACTTCGAGGGCCTGCGGACCGCCGGCGACCCGGCCATGCTGGCGCGCCGCTACAACCGCGAGGGCATCGACGAGGTCGTGATTCTCGACGTCACCGCGACCATCGAGAGACGGAAGGCGCTCGCGGAGACGATCCAGGCGGTCGCGCGTGAGATCTTCCTTCCGCTGTGTGTCGGCGGCGGCATCCGGGGGGAAGACCACGCGGAGGCGGCCATCGAAGCGGGCGCCGACAAGGTCGGTATCAACACCGCCGCGCTCGCCCGGCCGGAGCTGATCACAACGCTGGCCCGGCGGTACGGCAGTCAGGCGGTTATCGTCGCGATCGACGCAAAGCGTGAAGCGGGCCGCCTCAAGATCTACGTCCGCAGCGGTCAACAGGGCACCGCTCGCGACGCCGTGGAGTGGGCGCGGGAGGCCGCCGACCGCGGGGCGGGAGAGATCCTGCTCACCTCGATCGACCAGGACGGCACCCGGCAGGGATTCGACTGCGAACTAACGGCCTCCGTGTCGTCCGCCGTACCAATCCCGGTGATCGCGTCGGGCGGCGCCGGCACCTTCGACCACTTCGTGGACGTGTTCACCGCTGGGCGGGCCGACGCCGCGCTCGCGGCCTCCATCTTCCACTACGCCGAACACGCCGTGGCGGATCTGAAGGTCCACTTGCAGGAACATGGGATCCCCGTCCGACTCGACCCGGTGCATCAGGAGTCGGACATCACACGCCTGGACCCGGAATGACCAGACCGGACCCCCCGATTGGCGGACCGACGGTGACGACGGCCGTTGCCCAGGCGTGCTTTCGCGCGCTGGGTTCGGTTCTCCGTCTTCTTCCACCAGGCGGATCCTCGTGTTGATCCCGTCCATCGACCTGCAGAACGGGCAGGTGGTGCAGCTGGTCCAGGGGGAGCGGCTGGCGATCGAGAGCGCGGACCTCGACGGCTGGGTCGCTCGATTCGCCCGGTTCCCGAAGGTACAGCTCATCGACCTGGATGCCGCAAGGGGATCTGGCAGCAACGACGCTCTGGTACAGCAGGTCGCACCACGGCTGCCCTGCCGCATCGGCGGCGGCATCCGGTCGGTTGACCGTGCACGAGAGGTACTCGCCTACGGGGCGCGCGCCGTCATCGTCAGCTCGTCGCTGTTCCGCGACGGCCGACCTGACCTGACGTTTGCCAAGGCGCTTGCCGACGGCGTCGGCGCCGACCGCGTCATCGCCGCCGTGGACAGCAAGGGCGGACGGGTTGTCATCCGAGGCTGGACCGAGCCGGTCGAGGTGACGGCGGTCGAGGCGGTGCGTGTGCTCGAGCCCTTCTGCGGCGAGTTCCTCTACACCCATGTAGACCGAGAGGGGCTGATGACCGGCACCGACCTGGAGGCGGTGCGGCAGGTGGCGGCCGCGACCACCCGCCGTGTCACGGCGGCGGGGGGTATCACCACTCACGCGGAAATTCACACGCTTGATGCCGAGGGAATCGACGCGGTCGTGGGGATGGCCATCTACACGGGCACCCTGGCCCTGGACGCTGACTAGGGGTTCTCCTGCTATTTAGATGGCAGCGCCGGGCCGAGCATGACCGGGTCCCAGTACGCCAGGAGGCCCACGGACCGGAAACGAAGGGCGCTCGCATCATGGTCCCTCCATGATGACGATGATGCCGCGCAGACCGGGGTTCAGCGCGTCGAGGTGGTCATGGTAGATGCAGGCCTGCGGCATCACGAAGTTGCCGGTTTTCCTGTTCTCACCGGGGACAATGTGGCCGACCTGGTTAATCTCCTGACATTTGAGATACGCCGGATGCTGGTCGGACGACATTTCATGAACAACGCTGTCGTTGTTCATGAACAGCACACGCTCGCCGGCTCCGATCTGGATCGCCTGCGGGGTTTACACCGGTCGCGCTGATCGTCACGACGGCGGTCGACGCGCCCGTGGGGACCGGTGGCGAAACCGTCGGGGACGTCGGACTCTCGCTGGCTCAGCCGACACCCAGTGCGACGAGCAGGACGGCGTCCCACCGGAAGACGCATCGTGCCACCGCGCTATTTTGTTGCAAACCGTCTGGCGGTGACAAACAGGCTCGCCACAGTTGGTCCGACCTCCAGGTCGCCAGGTTACATCCTGCCCCCCACCGCCACCCGAACGGTCGCTTGTGAGCCAGACGGGACAGAGTAACATCGTCATCATCTATGGTGCTCGGAGCGCTCATCGACGACGCGGACACCGGCCGGGAGGGAGCACCGGCCGACGACCGCGTCGCCGACCGCGACACGGTCCAGCGTATGACCAATGGCGAGCCGGAAGCCCTGGCCACGATCTACGACCAGCACATCCGGGCCGTTTTCGGTCTGGCGATGCGGGTGCTCCAGAACGAGGGTGACGCGGAGGACGTGGTCCTGGAGGTGTTCTCCCAGGCCTGGACCCAGGCAAAGCGGTATGACGCGACGCGAGGCTCGGTGGCGTCCTGGCTGCTAACAATCACCAGGAGCCTGGCAATCGACCGGCTGCGGTCCAGACGTGCCGGACCGGACCCGCCACCGCACCCGCCTGACACGGCGGTCGTCGAACTGCCGGACCCCGCGCTTGACGCCGAACACGACGTCCTCACGGTGGCGTCGACACCGCGGCTGCGGGCGACTCTGACCGCGTTGCCAACGATCCAGCGCGACGCGATCGAGCTCGCGTACTTCGAAGGACTGACACCGACGCAGATCGCCGAGCGGAGCGATCAGCCGCTCGGCACCGTCGCGAGCCAGATCCGAACCGGGCTGGTGAAGCTGCGTGAGGCGTTGACCACATGAGTGACCCGCAGCACGAACCGTTCGACCAGCTGGCCGCGTTTTACGCGATGGGGGCGCTCACCGAGGACGAGCAGACTGCATTCGAACCGCATCTCGAGATCTGCCGGGGGTGCGTGAGGGAGGTCACGTCGCTGTTTCCCGTAACGCACGGTCTCCTCCACACGAGCCCACCCCTCGATCCACCAGCTGGACTCCGCGTGCGGGTACTGGGGCAGGTGACCGGCACGGCCGCCGGGCCGCGCGATACGCGGCCACGCCAGCTTGCGCCGATTGACACGCCGTTCAGTGCGCTGGACGAGCCGGAGACACCCTCGCTCCACGTCAACTCGCCGCGGCGAAGCCCCGGGGTGCTCTTCTGGCTCACCGCAACCCTGCTGATCGCGGCGGGCGGCGCCGGTGGCTGGTACGCGGCGGAGCTCGACCGCCAGAACCGGGAGCTCCGGGCGGCCGTCGACGTGGCGACCACACTCGCAGAGCGCGCGGAGATGGAACTGGGTGCAGCGCGGGCGGGCGCGGCCGACCGTGAGGCCGTGCTCGCGATCGTCACAGGTCCGGACGTCCAGCAGGTAGATCTGGATGGGCAACCGCTCGCGCCCCACGCCTCAGCGCGGGCCCTGTGGAACGACACGGCCGACATGGTCTTCGTCACCGCCGGGTTACCAGCGCTACCGGCGGGTGACATCTATCAGCTCTGGTTCATGCTGCCAGATGCCCCGGTGAGCGCCGCGTTGGTCGAGCCGGACGCGGATGGCCATGCCACGGTCATCTTCCGCGTGCCCGGCACGGTCACGTTGCCGGCGACGATGGCGATCACCGTCGAGCCATCGGGCGGCATGCCCGCACCGTCCGGCGACATCTATCTCCTTGGGCAACCGACTGAGTGACCAAGAAGGCAGAAGGTGGAGAATCGAGCCTTTCCAGTCGCTCTACACGAAATCAATCGCGGGGTGTCGAAAGTCGGCCCCCAGGATACCGACCGAGCTGGCGTCCAGCCAGTCATCGATAACGCGGGCATACACAGAATGCAAGTCGGCATAGTGCCTCACGTCGCTACCACTGTTCTCGAGTTTCGGGTTGTCCGGTGTGTCCGCGAGACTGGCCGCGGTCCCGTAGAGCCCGCCGTTCACCGTTCCGCCGAGCGCCATCATCAGTCCGCCAGCGCCATGGTCAGTTCCTGCGCTGCCGGGCGTTGAAAATTCGCGTGTTCGGCTGAAATTGGCCTCGCGAGGTGGTGCCGAGAAAGCCAGGGGTCCAGACTTGATCGTCGACCGCGTCCGGCATCCGGTCGTAATCGACCAGGGCATCGATCGCCGCCTATAGACTCATCTAGTTGAACTGCTGACCCTCGGCCGGCGAATAGCCGAAGCTGGCACGCCGAAGCGGCTCGTCCGAACACACCACATGGGACTGAGGAGCCTGGAATCGAATTTGCCGCAGGTGCGGAGAACGTGGGGACAAGCGCGACAGCAACCCGGCCGGCGTCTGGCTTCAATCCCCTCCGAGGCTGAGCAGGTTCGCCAGCAGCTGGTAGGCGCCGGGCGTCCCGGCCGGCAACTGGCGCCAGAGCCCGAGCCCGACATACAACCAGCGTCCCTCGCCGTACCGCGCCTCGACGAGCGCGCCGCGCTTGACGCCGGGATTCGATGGGAACGGGTCGCGCAGCTCAACCAAGTCGGCGTAGGCGGGGTCCTTCTCCCCGAGGAAGTAGAGCCCGCGCTCCTGCACCCAGTCCGCCCACGTCGCGTCGGAGATCTGGTTCGGAAAACTAAACACTTGATGGTCTGGGATAAGCATCTGTACCGGGGCGTACTCGTCGGTCACCCGGTTTCGGCTGACCTGCGCCGGGTAGGGACCGTACTGCGCCTCGTTGAACTCGAACTTGTTGTACTGGACGATGAGCGTCCCGCCCGCCTCGACGTAGTCGAGCAGCCGGTCGTTGTGGGCACGAAGATCGCCGTTGCGCTCGTAGGCGCGGACACCGGTGACGACCACGTCGAAGCCAGACAGGTCCTCGTAGGCCAGCTGATCGGCGGTGATGTGCTCGAGCTCGGCGCCGAGCTGCTCGATGGCCGGCGGCACCTCGTCACCCACGCCGTCGACATACCCGACCCGCAACCCAGGCTCGAGCGCGACGTCAATCACGATTATCACGGTGTCGGACTCGTGAACCAATTGACGGCGGCCGATGTGCGGGTACTCCACGACCTGATACCCGCGATCGAACGTTTCGCCCGCCGACTCGACGATCGCACCAATCCGGTACTCGCTGGCCGCGACGCCATCGGCCGGCCGCACCGTGAACCGCACCGTCCGCGCCTCGTCCTCCCGGGAAAACTGGACCGTCGCGCGGGCCGGTGTAGCCTGCCACCCGGTCGGCAGCTCCAGCGTCACGGCGCCGGTCGCCGGCTCACGACCGGCGTGGCGCACCGTCACCTGCACCTGGCGCGCGTCGGGCGAGCCTAACGGAATGATCGCGACCTGCGGGGTGACCTCGACGGCGAACCGCGGCACGACCTGCAGCTCCATCCGCTTCTCGCCCGCGAAGAGATCCGTCCCGTGCCGGTACAGGATCGGCCGTTCGATGGCGATCTGGCTGGAGGTGAAGTTGAGCTCGAAAGTGGCGCGGAACGGCGTGGGCCGGAACGGTAACCCAAAGGGGACGTCCGGATCGAACCGATACCGTGCCGCGTCGGGCAGGCGCTCCCAGTGGATGCCGGTCATCGGGACGGTTTCTGGCAAGCGCGTCACCGCTTCGCACTCATAGACGGCGCCGGCCGCAACCAGGTCGGTGCCACAGGCGAGGTTGGCGCCGGCGAAACCGGCTAAGCGGATCTGCTGAACGGCCACCGCGGTTTCGCCGTAGTTGGCCACCTGCGCGGACACGCTGACCGGCTGATCGGCCGTCACGATGCCGTCATCCGCGAGCACCTCAAGCCGTAGGTCGTGGACGAGCAAGGCCGCCTCCTCGTACTGCGACTCCTTCTGTGCGAGACGGAAATCGAGCTCGAACACCGCGTCGTCCGACAGGCCGAACGTGCCCAGCCGGCCACGCAGGTTGCGGACCACTCCGAGCCCGGTGAGCACCGCCGCCCGCTGGGCGGCGACCGCGCCGCGCGCGAAGGCCTGGAGCGCCGTGGAGCCGTGGCGTGACAGCGCCGCCAACTCGATCACGAGATCACGGGGTGGAGCCGGCCCGGCGAACCGCGCGAGCCCCTCGATGGAGGTGTCGACACCATCGAACAGGGACCGCTCCGGAAGGTCTGCCTGCCCCGGAATCGTGGTTTCGGTCAGGAGGTAGCGGGCCGCGGCAGGGCCCGGGAGCCTCACGAGCGGCGACATGCCCTGGCACTTGTGCATGCTCCGGGCGTGACTCCCGATCTCGGCGTAGGTGCGGCCAAGCAGCGAGTCGAACCGGCCCGTATCGACCGTCGTCATACGCGGACCACCGGCGCCAGCGCCGGTACCGCCCGGCCCGCCGCGACCGCCGCGACCGCCGCGGCTGAATCGAGCGCTGAAATAGAACTTGCTCGTCTGCCAGGGCCTGAGCCCCTCGACCAGCTGCTCCGGAAACCGGTTCGGATCCGCAGCGGCCGCATAGGCCTCGTGCACCAGCACGGCCGACGCCTGGTGATGCTGCCCGCCCCCGTCACCGTCCGGGCTCATCCCCGCGATGACATCAGGCCGGATGGTCCGGATCATCCGCACGAAGTCGCCCAGGATCTCCTCGCGGCCCCATTTCTCGAACGTCTCCTCCCGGCTGAAGGAGTAGCCAAAATCGACGGCACGGGTGAAATACTGTTCCGCCCCGTCGAAGCGATGGGCGGCCAGCAGCTCCTCGGTGCGCAACGCCGCCAGCGCATCGGACAGCTCGGGGCCGATCTCGTTCTGTCCGCCGTCGCCGCGTGTCGCGGTGACGAGCGCGGTCCGGATACCCTCGCCCTTGCTCAGCAGCGCCAGTACCCCATTGTTCTCGTCGTCGGGGTGCGCGGTCGCCATCACGAACGTACCGGCGTTATTGATCCGGCGCAGCATCAGACCCAGCTCGGTCCGGCCAGTGACTAGCTCGGTGGGTTGTGCCCGGAGCCCCACCAGCCCCACCCCGGCCACCACGGCACAAAGGGTGGCACCCAGCACCAGCTCGCGCAGCTTCATGATCGCTTGAGTATACCGCGAGCACAGGCGGGCCCGATCACTGGCGTGAGGCCAGCGCCGGTTCCCGCTCGATCACCTGCCTGTAGAACGCCTCGTACCGGGGCACTACCACCGTGGAACAGAACCGTTCCAGGACCACGGTCAGCGCGGCCTCGGCGACCGCCTGCCGCCGCACGGGGTCCGTCAGCAGAGCGACTGCACTCTCGGCCATCGCGTCGAGATCATCGGGGGGGTGCAGGAACCCGGTGATCCCATCATCAATCACTTCGGGCAGGCCGCCGATGCGCGACGCAACCACCGGCACCTGACACGCCATCGCCTCGAGCGCCGCCAGCCCGAAACTCTCCTGCTGGGACGGCAGCAGAAACAGATCGGCCACCGAGAGCAGAGGCACGACCTGCTCCTGCTCCCCAAGCTGGTTGACCGCGGCGGCCAACCCGAGCTCACGGGCGTACCGACCCGCCCTGTCTAGGTCCGGCCCATCACCCACCAGCAACAACCTCGAGGGCACTCGCCGCCGGATCCGGTCAAAGATGTCGATCACCGCCTCCGCCCGCTTCACCGGACGGAAGTTCGAGACATGGATGACGAGCCGGGTCTGCTCGTCGCCGGTAAACCGGGCCCTCAGCCCCGGGTCTGCTCGTCGCCGGTGATACTCGCAGTCGAGAAAATTCGGAATGACCTGGATGTCGGCGCTCACCGGCATTTCACGGTAGGTGTCGGCGCGCAGGCTCTCGGAGACCGCCGTCACCCCGTCGGACTGGTCAATGCAGAACGCCGCGGTCTCGGAGTAAGAGCTGTCGCTCCCAATGAGCGTGACGTCAGTGCCATGGAGCGTGGTAATGACGCGCGGCACCTTCGTGCCGGGTGAGTTTGCCAGGATTTGCCGAGCCAGATAGGCCGCGGCAGCGAACGGGATTGCGTAGTGGACATGGATGATATCGAGCTCGTACTCGCGACTGACCTGGACGATCTTGTTGGCCAAAGACAGCAGATGCTGCGGCTCCCGGAACAGTGGATATCCGGGGGTCTGCACGGCGTGGAAGGCGAGCCCGGCGTGAAACTCAGGCACCCGGAACGGCTTCTCCGTGCTGATCAGCAAGACCTGATGCCCGCGGTCGGCCAGCGCCTTGGCGAGCTCGGTCGCCACGATGCCGCTTCCCCCGATCGATGCGTAGCAGACGATGCCAATGTTCATAGGATTCGTGCCGGCAAGCCGGACTCAGGCGCCTCGAGCCGCTGATCCCCCCCGTAGCCACGCCACGGCGAGACGATGCCGTTCCGCCTGCATTCGATCGCGAACACCTCGAGCCACGGTGGAACTCCAACGCCGCCTCGGCGGAGTTGGACGCACCAGCGAAGCCTGCCCGGCTGTCGGTGCGCCGGTCATTTCATCACGTCGGTCCGGACAATCGGTTCCTGGACAACGAACCCCTCGGCGAACGCCACACCCACCGAAACACCGAACCCGGCGTCGCGGGCTTCGATCAGCCGCCGAAACCGCGGCGTGGTCAGCCGCGTCGACACCGCGTCCACGGCGTCAGGGGCGAACTGGCTGCGATGACAGTCGAGCGCCCGCCGCTTGGTGTCGTAGTCCCCCGAGACGTCGACGACAAACGACGGCAACGCCGCGTCGTTGATGAAGTAGTAGCAGACCCAGTCCGGCTGCCACACGTCCCCCGACGCGTCGTATTTCCGCAACCCGCTCTTGAACACCGCCGTTGTCAACACCTGACTGGCCGCCACGTGGTCGGGATGACGGTCCGCCCAGTGCGGGATGAGGACAGTCGCGGGGCGGCAGCGCCGCAGCAACTCGACCGCGCTTCTGACCTGGTCGTCCCCTCCGATCCCGCCGTCCGGCCATTCGAGGTTCTCGCGCCACGCGACCCCCAGCATGTCCGCGCCAGCCTCGGCCTCGGCCAGCCGGCCGTCCACGGTCCCGTTGCTCGCCAGCTCGCCGCAAGTCAGATCGCACAGACCGACCCGGTGCCCATGCCGCACCTGTTTGGCGATGGTACCGCCCACGCCGATCTCGATGTCATCGGGGTGGGGCCCGAAGGCCAGCAGATCCACGGCCATACGCATACTCAGACGCAAGTGAGCGGTCGGGCGCTTACGCCTAGCCTCACATTCTTCATATCGCCCCGGAGTCACCCGGTCAACCGCCCCGGCTTCACCCATCGCGCCGGACGTTCGGGCTGGATCGCCTGCCGCGGGCCAGGTCGAGCCGACCGCGTCCGTCGTCATCGCAAGTGCACATCCGTCAGTCGTCTGTGTCGGAACCGTACGCCATCCGCCAGCCCCTGGGACCGGAATTGATAGTTAAGTTATTTTTCATCAATATGTTGACAGAATAGTCCAACAAACTATCAAGTTTGGCCACCAGCTTGCGGTCCTCCGTGTCATGGCCATGGATCTGCACCGTCGACGCACACGGCACGACGAGGCCGGGATCTCGCTCATTGAGATGATGATGACCACCCTGATCGTGACCATCATGTCCGCGATCGCGCTGCCCGCCGGGAAGGCGGCCATCCAGTCGATGGATCTCGCCACGACCGTCCGGCACGTCGAGCGCGAGCTGTAAACGGCCCGGTTGCGCACGGTGGCGGCCAACCGGCCGATGCAGCTCAAGTTCAACTGTCCAGACCAGGGTCAGTATCGGCTCGTCGAGATCACCGGCGTGGCGGCCACCGACGGTGCGGCGAGCCGGTGTGACGAGTTGCTCTATGGCTACCCGGGTCCGAGAGACAGCGACCCGGCCACCCCGAAGCACGATCGGCCGGTTCGCCGCCTCGGCGGGGGAATCAATTCCCTGACCGACCCCGAACTTGAGTTTTCGCCTGGTGGCACCACCAGGGTGGTCGTGAGCGGCGTGGCCCAGTCCATGACCGCGGCGGCGACCGTCTAGCTCGCCAGAGCTGGCGAGACAAAGGAGATCTCAGTCAATGCGCTCGGACGAATCACTCTGGTCGAGTGAACAGGGCTTCGATCTGACCAAGACGTTGGTCTCGGTCGGGTTGCTCACGGCGGTGTCGATCGGCGTCACCCAACTGTTCGTGGTCGCCGCGCTGGCCAACTACAGCGCGAAGGTGCGGACCCCTACCTCGGTGCTGGCGGTGGAGAAGATGGAGCGGCTGCGCACCCTGACGTGGGGGTCGAGACATTGCCGGGCGACCATCTTCGCCGCTGCGACCTGGGCGACGTGTTCCGCTCGCTCACGGCGCCGGGCGGCTACTTCCTTGCCGTGAACACGTCGTTCCGGTGCCGATGTACTAGGAGGAGTAAATGGAGGTTAACCGTCGGTGACCACACGGCGAGCGCCGACGCGAGGAGCCACCACCTGATCCACAGATCAGATGCCGGTGCCCGCCTCTCGTCTCGTGACGGTACGGCAGCCGTTCCTCACGGCAGCTGCTTGCCGGAATACTCCAGCATCTGGCGCGTGAAGTCCTGCGGATACGAGATCCTGACGTCGATGATTGCCCCGTTCGCGTCCAGCGCCGGCTCGAGCCGAGGCTGCACGAACCCACTGTAGGACGGTAGGCCGATCGCGTCGACCCGCTCCACCACCTCGTCTCGCAGCACCGGGTTGAAGTGGATGCCGTGGGTGTCGAACAGCGCCCTGGCCCCGTCGTAGTCACCTTCCGACTTAATCCGCTGCACCTCGGAGAGGAGCCTGGCGACGCCGGCTCGGAACGCCCGCCAGTCCACCATCACGTAGTAGGTCTTGCCGTCGCGCGACCGCTGCTCGATGGCGTCGGTGTTCGCTATTAGCCAGTGGACGATCATCTGGCGGTTACGCATGTGGTCTTGTTCGATCTGGCTCCCCTCCCGGACCCGACGCAGCTGCAAGAGAGCGTTCCGCGTGTAACTCTCGTACTCCGCGCGGACGATCTCCTCCTGGGCATCGACCGGCAGCACGCCGAGCTCGACCAACTTCGGGTCTGGCAGGAAGTAGAGCCCGATCAGATCCGCCCGTGCCTCCTCGAGCGCCGAGTACTGCTCCTTAAGAGCGGGCTGCGCCGAGCCACCCAATCGCTCGGCCAGCTGGCCCGAGGCATGACCGATCACCTCGTGCATATTGGTCGTCATCTCGCCCGCGAAGCTCCCCCACCGGCGGGACCGCTCCACCTCCTCTTCGGTCCAGGCGAACTCCTGGCGGTAGTCTGCCGGCCGTGAACCCTCATAGGCCTCGTTCACGTTCGAGAGCGACACCGATTTGCTGCCGTACCGCTCGCGAACCGTCTGGTCATTCGGCAGGTTGATACCGATCGGCGTGACCGGGCCCGAGTCGCCGGTCTCGACGACCACGTCGATCGCGTTAGCCGTGATGCCCGTCACGCCCTCCTTGCGATACTGCGGGTCCCACGGCATCCGATCCTCGAACCACTGCGCGTTGGCGGCCAGCGTCTTGATGGCGCCGGTCTTCTCCGGGTTCACGTAGAAGACCAGCGCCTCCCACGCGCCCTTCGCACCGCGCGCGTCCATATACACTTCGGTGAACCCGTTGATCGTGTCGACGGAGGAGCTCTGGTCCTCGACCCAGGCGATGTCATAGGCGCGCTGGTCGACCGGAGACCCCGTGCGGTAGTACGCGATGTTGGCGCGCAACGCCGCCGCCATCGGCTCGCTCGCATACGGGATCGCCGCTTCCAGGTGGCTCATAATCTCGGAAATCTCGTCGCTGTACTTGCCCCCGACCCGGTAGACCTCCTCGACCAGCTCCCCTCCCACTTTCACCAGGCGCGATGTCAGCGGGTACTGCTCGTCGAACCCTGCTAGATCTGCCATCGAGACACCCTGGTAGAAGTTGTTGGCACTCGACAGCAACATGTCCTCGCCGGCGGCCGGTGTCTTATTCGTGACGATCGGCTCGAAGTCAGGATCGAAGAAAAGCGGCGTCATCCGCTCCACCATCTGAGTCGCGGTCTCACCAGGGCGGGTGGGGAACGTTGCGCCCGCCCCCGCTGCCGCCGCCACCGCGGCGCCAAACGCCGCGGGGGTCGTCTCGACGACGAACTTGCGCGCGGTCAGGTTATTGAACGGACCAGTGTTGAGCCAGAACAGCTTCGTGTACCTGTAGATCTCAGCCAGCGTTCCGGGGTCGACGCCATCGGGATGCGTGATGATTTCCTCAAGCACCTCACGCATCGCAAGGCTGTGCTCGTACCGCTGGTCGTAATAGATGTCGCGACCGGCCAGCGCCGCCTGGTAAAGGTGCCAGATCAGGGTCTTCTCGCGCAAGGTCAGCGATTCGAATCCATCGGCGTACAGCTGAACAATAGCAGCGTCGCCGACCTGCTCCAGGAGATACGGCCGTTCCGTCGTAACCTGTGCCGACGCCGGAGCACCACTCGACACCGCCGCACCAACCGCTACTACCATCCCCACGACTCCTCCATACCGCATCGGTCCTCCAGGCGGACGGTCGATCCCGTCCGTGTGATCTTTGCTAAGCTAGTCTCGATGAGGCCCGGATTTTATCTCAACCCAATCGACCGGTGCCAGTCGGGCCGAGGAGACCCGTCATGAGCCGTTTTCGCCCCCTTCCCGGTGCCGGCACGGCCGGTATGGCGCTTGCAGTGCTGCTGCTCGCCGGTTCTGGGCTGGCCCAACAGCAGACCTTGACCATCGACGAGATCTACGACCCGGAGCAGCGTGTGCGTTTCAGCGGTCAGACCCAGTCCTACCTCACCTGGCTCAGCGACACCCGCTATCTCCAACCCGAAGAGGACTCGGCAAGCCGCGCGACCCGGTTGCTGTCGGTCGACGCCGACACCGGCGCCAGCGAACCACTGTTCGACGTCGCGGTGCTGGAGGAGGCCCTCGCTCGGATGCCCGGGATGAGCGCCGCCGAGGCCAGCCGGGCGGCGCGCGCCAGCCGATTCGTCTGGAATCCTGACCACACCGCCGTGGTCCTGGACATCGCGAACGACCTGTATTTCTTCGGGCGCAGCGACCGCGATCCGGAAGGCGCCGCGCGCGTGCGCCGACTGACGCACGATCCGGCCACGGAATCGATGCCGTCGTTCAGTCCGGACGGCACGCTCGTCGCGTTCGTTCGTGACCACGATCTGGTCGTGGCAACGGTGGATCAACCACGTGAGTGGACCCTGACGCCGGATGGCAACGCCGATCTGCTGAACGGCGAGCTCGACTGGGTCTATCAGGAGGAAATCTACGGGCGGGGGAACTTCAAAGGTTACTGGTGGAGCCCCGACTCGTCGCGCCTCGCCTATCTCCAGACCGACGAGAGCCCGGTCCAGGAGTTTACCGTCATCGACCATCTCCCTTACCGACTCGGAGTCGAGACCACCGACTACCCCAAGGCTGGCGACCCCAACCCCCTCGTCCGGCTCGGTGTCATTCCGGCGGTCGGGGGCGAAACCGTCTGGGTCGACCTGGACAGTTACACACCGACCGACATGCTGGTGGTCGCGGTCGACTGGTCGCCGAAGGGCGAGGCGGTGGTGTTCCAGGTACAGAACCGGGAGCAGACATGGCTCGACCTGAACATCGCCGACGCCCGCACCGGCTTGACGACGCGGTTGTTCCAGGAGACCAGCCCGGCGTGGGTCAGCGTGACCGGAGGTCCAACCTGGCTCAAAGACGGCACGTTTCTCTGGCTCAGTGAGCGGTCCGGCTGGAAGCATCTGTATCACTACGAGGCGGCGGGGACCCTCATTGCCCAGGTGACCGACGGCGAGTGGGAGCTGCGGACCCTGCACGGCATCGACGAGGACTCCGGCTGGGTGTACTTCTCCGGCACGGAACGCAGCCCGATCGGCAGGGACGTGTACCGCGTCCGGCTGAACGGCAGTCGGTTGACCCGGCTGTCGGAGCGGGCCGGCACGCATCGGGTCAACTTCAGCCCCGGCTTCGGACGGTATCTCGACACCTGGAGCGACGTCAACACCCCGCCGCAGGTGCGCGTTCACGCTAGCGACGGCACCGAGACCCGGGTGGTGGCCGAGAACCAGGTCACGGCGCTGGCCGGCTACCGGCTGTCGACTCCAGAGTTCCTGCAGGTCACGGCCCGTGATGGCTTCGTCATGGAAGCAATGATGATCAAGCCGCCCGACTTCGACCCGTCACGGCGCTATCCAGTGTTGCAACACACCTACGGCGGCCCCCACGCGCAGCAGGTCACTAACGCCTGGGCAGGGAGCGCCGGCATGTTCTACCAACTACTCGCGCAGCACGGGGTCATCGTATGGATCATGGACAACCGGACGGCCAGCGGTAAGGGCGCGGTGTCGACCTGGCCGGTCTATCAGCGCTTCGGCGAGCTGGAGCTCGAGGACATCGAGGACGGTATCGCCTGGCTTACACAACAGCCTTACGTCGACAGTGCGCGAATCGGCATCGAGGGCTGGAGCTACGGCGGCTTCATGACCAGCTACGCGCTGACCCACAGCCGGAGCTTCCTGATGGGGGTCGCCGGTGGAACGGTCAGTGACTGGCGCGACTACGACACCATCTACACCGAGCGTTACATGCGGACACCACAGAACAACCCGGATGGGTATCGCCGAAGCTCACCGCGGTTCAGCGCGGCGGACCTGCACGGGACACTGCTGCTGCTCCATGGCACGATGGATGACAACGTCCACCTGCAGAGCACGTTGCAGCTCGTCTACGAGTTGCAGAAAGCCGGGAAGCAGTTCGAGCTGATGCTCTACCCGCGCTCGCGGCACAGCATCGCTGACCCGATCCTGAACGCGCATCTGCGGCGCAAGATGCTGGACTTCATCCTCGAACACCTCCGGCCGGCCGGCGCGCCACCGGCCAGGCCGTCTGCGCCGCAGTAGTCGCGCCGGTCTCGTCGCCGTCCGCCCGCACTGTCGTGTCACTTCGCCAGACGCTCGCCCACGGCCGGTCCATCATCGCAGTCGAGTTGCGCCCGCCGCGCGCCGCTCTGGACGATCGAAATCGACGACGCGGGCGCGGTCGTTTCTCAACACTGAGGTGACCACGCCGATGCATGACGTGCGGCGGGATCACCCGGTCACGCCGCGGCTGAGCCGTTAGCTCTGAGGCAGCAGTGATCAGCGGATGTGACGCCCGCCGTCGATCCGGATCGTCTCGCCGGTCATGAAATCGGTCTCGACCAGCGCCAGCACTGCCTTGACGATTTCCTGGTCGCCGCCCCACCGGCCGAGCGGGGTCGCGCGTTCCACGGCGGCGATCGCGGTCTCGTCCAGGTCGTCCGGCGGGCGAATGGGGCCGGGCGCTATGGCGTTAACCAGAATCTGGTCGGCCGCCAGCTCAAGCGCCAGCGCCTCGGTCAGCGCGATGACCCCACGTTTGGCCACGTAGTAAGGCAGGAACCCGGGATACCGCGGACGACCGCTGGCGGCGACCCAGTCAGCGAAGTTCACGATGCGCCCGCCGCCCTGCTCGCGCATGTGGGGCACCGCGGCCCTGGCGCAGAGAAACGCCGCCTTCAGATCGACCGCAAGGCCGCGATCCCAGTCCTGCTCTGTCAACTCGTCATAGGCTGTGCGGGCGTAGACCGACGCCATGTTCACGAGGATGTCGAGACGCCCCAACGTGCTCGCCGAGCCGTTCACCAGCCGCGCGCAGTCATCCGGCCGCGACAGATCGGCCTGGGTGACGACGGCGCGACGCCTCAGCCCTTCGACCGTGGCTGCCGCCTTCTCGGTGTCCGCCCGCGACCGGTTGTAGGACAACGCGACATCGGCGCCACCGGCCGCAAGGGCGGACGCTACCGCGGCACCGACCCGCTTACCACCGGTGATGAGAACGGCACGACCCGCCAAGTTCATGGAGTGCGTCTGAAACGTCGCAAAGGGAGTGGCAGCAATCGCACCCGCTCCTAGGAGCTCATGGTGGAGACCCGTTGGCCGCTACATCCCGGCCGGACGGCGTTGCTCCTCGGTCACACAGGCCCCATGGTGTTCCCTCGTCGCGCACCCTCACCAAGCTCGCGGTGCGACACGAGGTCACCAGCGCTGCTAGACCACCTTCCGCCGCAGACGGGCGAGACCAGCCGCATCGAGGTCGGCGGCGCGCTGGCGGGCACAATCCACGGACAGACTACCAGCGCCGGTCATCATCAGAGAGAGCAACACGCCGATCAGCAGCATGTCGAACTCGTACCCGTGACCGACTCCAGGCTCGAGCGACCAGTTCAAGAACAATCCGTTCGGCAGGTGCAGCCTCCAGCTGGTAGCGGCAGTGGTCAGCGTCAGCGCGAAGGCGGTCCAGCCGGTGTAGGCACCCAGCAGCAGCGCCACGCCGCCGGCCGTCTCAACCCCGCCCAAGGTCAACGCGCCGGCCGTGGGCGCCTGGAACCCAAGCGATTCGAGCAGGGCCGCGGTCTCGGTTACCCCACCGCCGAACATGGGAAGCAGCTTCCCCAAACCGTGGGCCACGAACACCGTCCCGACGGCCAGGCGAAGCAGACTTGGACCCAATCCACTCATGCAACTTGTCTGCTGCGGGTATGACGCACGCGACTCTGCATGTCCGCGCCCATTGTGTCATGTTCCCGCCGCCGGTCGCACGCGCGCAGGTACGTTCCCGATCGCTGACTGATACACGAGCGTCGAACGGTGCAAGCGCCGGTAGGTCTGTCGACGCGGGCGGCGACAACCTCGGTCATAAAGGAGACGACGCGGGGCCCGCCACCACCACAAGCCCGCGTCGGAGACCGCTACGACCTGGAGGATGCGTCAGGAGGTGGGGGCTCCTCACGAGCGAGGGCCGCCGCCGGAATCGCATCTGAAGCGCGCGGCCGCAGGATCTCGTCGACGAGAAACAGATCGGTGAGCAGCGCCCGCAGATGCACCGACGCGTTCAGGTTGTCGATGACCTGGCTGCTAATTCCCGGCAGGCTCATGACGAGCCGGACCGCGAGCTGGGCGCGCCGGGCGTCCCGGTCAATCACCGCGAAGTACGCGTCGTAGGGCGGCAGCGGCTCCAAGCCGCGCTCGCGGACGACACCAGATAAGAACTCGCCGAGCCCCTCCATCGCCTTATCCATCCGCTCGAGACAGGCCCGCAACTCGCCGCCGGTCCCCGGATCGCCCTTGAAACCCTTGGCGGCATAGCTCAGGAAGAACTCATACCCGCCCTCGATCGTGTCGATCCGGTCTTTTAGATCAGCTATTGCAGTGTCAGACACGCTTCCGCCTTCATGGCTCCGCCGTCACGGCTGCCCTTGTCCAGGCTATTTGTCCGAGCCGTCCCGGGTCACGACCCACTTCTTCGGATCATGGTGCGACAGGTAGTCGCCCCGGCTCACCCAGCCGAAGAACATCGACTTGGTGATCCACAGCTTCTCGGGACGGATAGCGAAATAGATATGGGTGATGGTCAAGGTGACGAACAGCACCCCCGAGAAGTCATGCAGGACGTAGACGAGACCCCAGTTCGCCTCGGTGAAGAGCGTCAGGTTCTGGGGCACGATCGGATTGTCGATTCTCATCATCACCAGCAGACCGGTGGCCGCGACGATCAACCCGAAGATCGACACCGAGAGGTGGTAGAGCTTGTGGTCGAGCGGGTACTTGCCGTGCTTACCAACCTCGACCGCCTGACCCAACTGACGTCGCGTCCGCTGCACCGCCTCTTTCAGGTCGCGCGGCAGGATCCAAATCGACCAGAAATCCAGGAAGAAGGAGGCATGGACGATGTGATACAGAATACTCAGGATCAGGATGAGCCCGGCGATCCAGTGGATACTCAGCCAGGCGAACTCCAGACCGAGGATCGGCAGAAAGCCGGTTGCCAGCAGCGTGAGCATCGAGGCCGCCATCACCCAGTGAAACATCCGGGCCGCACCCGTGTGGCGGACGATCTTCTCCGGCACACCCGCCTCGGCGCCGGTCGAGGCGCCGCCGCTCTCCATAGCCACCTTCGGCTTCCAGACGACCGCATAGACCGCATGGAAGAGAATAAAGGCGACGCCCGCCCAGAACGCCAGGGTCAGGACTCCCCAGGAGAGCCGAATGAAAACCTCCTGCCCCCACGGATCGGTTCCTACTTGAAACAGTTCCATTTACGCCCCCCGTGCCACGGATGGCCCGCTTGACCACGTTCCTCAGCGGCGGGTCTTTGTACCTGCGTGCCGTAGCGACGCTCAGACGCGGGATCCGGCGGCCCGCTCCCGCCGCAAGATATAAGCCACAGACGCTACGCCTGGGAAGGATACCGGGCTCGCCGGTAGGATTCAACTGATTCTTCACGGGTCGGTATCCTGCGAACCACCGTAAACGGTCCCGCGGGACCAAGCCAGCCAAAGCGCTTCGGCCGGAGCTGATGACGAGACACGCCGTGCCGGGGTAATCCCGACACCGTGGCAGAGGGATCGTCCCCTTGTCGGCCAGGGTTGACCGTTCCCTAAATTCAAACGTATGATTAAAATGGTTGTTTTAAAAATTGGGACCACTCGAAATGGCGGCAGACACCAAGGAACGGATTCTCGACGCGGCCGAGCGGCTGTTCGCCGAACACGGATTTCTGGCGACGTCGTTGCGTGATATCACGCAGGAAGCCGGGGTCAACCTGGCCGCCGTCAACTACCATTTCGGGTCGAAGGAAGCGCTGCTGATCGCGGTGCTCGAGCGGACGACCACGCCGCTGAACCGGGCACGTCTCGATCGGCTCGACGAGCTCGAAGCGGCTGCGGGCGACGCGCCCGTGCCGACCGACCAGCTCGTGCGCGCCTTTCTGGCACCGCTGTTTGAGAGGTGGTGTGATTGGGGCCTGAGCGATCCGAAATTCCTGAAGCTTGTTGGACGAATCCATACCGAAGTCGACCGGGAACTTCGCGCCAAGTTCATCGAGCAGTTCGACACGGTGTTCCGGCGGTTCTCGGCCGCGTTCCAGCGGACCCTGCCTTGGCTGGACGCAGCCCAGGTGCACTGGCGAGTGCTGTTTCTGATCGGCTCGATGGCCTACACGATGACCTGGGGCGAGTCGATTATCGCGACAGACGCCGGGGCCCAGCGCGACCCCGAGGAGATTCTGGAGGCTCTCATCCAGTTCGCCGCCGCTGGCCTGGCGGCGCCGGCACCGCAGCCGGTCGGGGTCCGGACCGGCGGAGGCATAAGATGACCCGTGCTGGATGGACCGTCTTATCGCTGCTCGGCATGGGCTGCGTCGTCGTGCCGCCGGTCGATCATTCCGCGCTCGACGTCGTGATGCCGGACAGCTGGACGGCACGCGCCGACCTCGGTGATGCGCCTGACTTCGCCTGGTGGGCAGACTTCGACGATCCCGCGCTCGACAACGTGGTCCGAGTCGCGTTCGAGCAGAACTACGATCTGCAGGCTGCCGCGGCGCGTCTGGAGCAAGCTGCCGCCGACTCCAGGATTGCTGGCGCGGGCCTTCAGCCGACTGTCCAGGCCGGCCTGAACGGCTCCAGACGAAAACAGAATTTCATCGGCTTTCCGATCCCGGGGAGCGAGGACCGTGTGTTAAGCACAGTGTTCGCCAACTTCGGTGTATCGCTCGACGTCGCCTGGGAGGCGGATCTCTGGGGCCGGCTGGGCTCGGGCGCGCGGGCCGCACTCGCCGACCTGCAGACGCGAGCCGCCGATCTGCGTGGCGCACAGCTGTCCATCGCCGGTCAGACCGTGAAGACCTGGTTCGCGATCGCCGAGGCGCAGCAGCAGGTACAGCTCGCCGCGGCCAGCGTCGCGAGTTTCCGCACCACCGCCGATCAGGTCCGCGAGCGCTTCGAGCAAGGGCTGCGTCCCTCACTCGATGTACGACTCGCGCGGTCCAACCTCGCGAACGCCGAAGCGTTGCAGGCGCAGCGCCGCCAGCAGCTCGACGCGTCGGCGCGACAGATCGACGTGTTGCTGGGACGATACGCCGCCGGCACAGTGCCGGCCCCATCAACGTTGCCCGAGACGCCGCCCGTGATCCCCGGAGGGCTGCCAGCCGAGCTGGTCAGCCGGCGCCCGGACCTGGTCGCGGCCGAGCGCCGCGTCGCCGCGGCCCGCCAGCGGTTGCACGTCGCGCGGGTTGAGCTCTACCCACGCCTCAGCCTGACTGGGAGCACCGGCACCGCCACGAGCGCGCTCGCCGACCTGATCGACGGCGACTTCGGCGTCTGGAGTCTGGTGGGCAACCTGCTGCAGCCGGTCTTCCAGGGGGGACGCCTCCGCGCCGGTGTGGATCGGGCCGACGCACGCGCAGCGGAAGAGCTCGCGACCTACGCGAACACGGCCCTGCAGGCGTTCGCCGAGGTGGAGACCGCGCTGGCGGCCGAGGCGTTCCTCGCCGAACGCGAACGCCACCTCAAAACCGCGGTCGAGCAATCGCGCGCCGCCGAGAGCCTGGCAACCGAGCGGTATCGCACCGGTCTCGACGACTACGTCACGGTGCTCGAATCTCAGCGGCTCGCCTTGCAGACCGAGGGAGATCTGATCGCCGCGCGCCGCCAGCGCCTCGAAAACCGGGTGGATCTCTATCTGGCCCTGGGCGGCGGATTCGACCGGATGGCGTCGCCAGTTGTCGCCTCTCAACCCTGAGCGCCCTCATCAAAGCGAGTGTGATCGATGTCACGTTTTCCAATTCGCGGCGTCCTCCAGGCCCTCCTGCCGATCGTCCTGCTGGGCGGCGCCGGCCTGGCCGCGTACATGATGTACCTCAGCCGACCGCCGGTCGAGACCCAGGCTCCCACATTCGAGCCGCCGGGCGTACGGGTGCAGCCCGTGGTGTTCGAAACCACCACCCTGACGGTCACGAGCCAGGGCACCGTACAGCCGCGCACCGCCAGCCAGCTCGTGCCGGAGATCTCAGGCACGGTGACCGAGGTGGCACCGTCGTTCGCGGTCGGGGGGTTCTTCGAAGCCGGAGACGTGCTGCTGAAGATCGACCCCTACGACTACCAGCAAGCGGTCATCGCCGGCCGCGCGCAGCTCGCGCAGGCGCAGCTCCGTCTCGCACAGCAGGAGGCGGAGGCCGACATAGCGCGCCGCGAATGGGAAGAGCTCGGCCGGGGCGACCCCAGCGCCTTGACATTGCGGCAGCCGCAGGTCGAGGACGCCCGGGCCGCCGTCGCCGCCGCCGAGGCGGCGGTCGACCGGGCAACCCGTGACCTCGAGCGCGCCGACATCAAAGCGCCGTACGCGGGGCGGGTCCGCACCAAGGATGTCGATATCGGGCAGTTCGTCAATAAGGGCAGCCCCGTGGCACGCATATACGCCGTCGACGCGGCAGAGATCCGGTTGCCCTTGCCGGACGAGCAGTTGGCGTACGTCGACGTCCCACTGTCCTACCGCGGCGGCGAGCAGCAGACCGGTCCTCGGGTCACGTTGTCGGCCGACTTCGGCGGTCGTCGACACACATGGCAAGGCCTCATCGTCCGAACTGAGGGCGAAATCGACCCGACGAGCCGGATGGTGCACGTCATCGCCGAAGTGCGCGACCCCTATGCGCCGAGCAACGACCCGGCGCGTCCCCCCCTCGCGGTCGGGATGTTCGTAGAAGCAGAGATCGAGGGACGGACCGTGCGCGATGTCGTCGTGTTGCCCCGGGCGGCGCTGCGGGGGCGTGATCAGGTTTTGGTCGTGGACGAGTCCAGCCGGCTGCGGTTCCGCCAGGTGGAGCTCCTGCGCTCGACGGGCAACACGGTGCTGGTGCAAGGCGGGCTCGCCGAAGGGGAGGTGGTCTGCGTCTCGGCGCTCGACACGGTGACCGACGGGATGGCGGTACGGATGGTAATGGACGGCGACGACCGGATGGCCGTGGCCGGCGTTGCGCCGACCGTCCCTGAGCCAGACGGCTCCGTGACCGCTCCGAACACCGACCGGACACCAGAGGCCACGACCCTAATCCCAGCGGGTTTCGAATTCGACCCGACGTGGAGCCGCGACCAGCAGATTGCGGCGATCCGCCGTCAGATCGAGCTGCTAAGCGGCAGGCAGCCCGGGCCGTCCACCCCACCGGCCGGCGTCCCGGGACCAGGTGCCGCGGGCGCACCGGACGACCTGGACGACCGAGGCGAACCGGCGGGGCGCGGTGAACGTGGCCGCCCAGCCGCACCCGCGCCCGAACCGGCAGCAACGTCAGCCGCCCCACCCACGCCCGAGCCGGCGGCAGCGCCCCCCGCTGCACCTGCGCCCGAGCGCGCTGCCGACCTCTCTGATGCGGTACCGCGCGTCGCGGTACTACCGTTCGTCAATGTTTCGCGGAACCCCGCAGACGACTGGATCGGTGGCGACATCACGGCGGCGCTCGGCGCCGCGCTCGGGGAGACGGGTGACATGGGCGTCGTGGCGCTCACCGCCGGCGATGAGTCCGCCGCGCTCGACACCGCGGCGGCGCGGAATGCCCAGTGGTTCATCGGTGGCGGGTATCAACGCCTCGGCGATCAACTTCGCCTCACCGTGCGGGTGCTCGACGTCGCGGGCGGTGACCTGGTGCGTTCGGTCAAGATGGACGGGACTCTGGATGAGCTCGCCATGCTAACCGACGAACTGATCGCGACCGTCCGGACGGGGCTCGACAGCGACACCCGCGGGGCAGACGGCCTGGCCCCGATTGGACGCGCCGACCCCGCCGGTCTGACCGGCGTCGCCGTGCTGCCGTTCGCCAACATTTCCCGAAACCCTGCGGATGACCGGATCGCCGGCGACGTGGCGGCGGCGCTGACCGCCGGTCTTCTGGAACTCGACGGCGTTTCGGTCATGCCGCTCGAGGCGGATGACGACGGGACAGCGCTGGAGTCGTCGCGGGCGCTGGCCGCCACCTGGCTCATCAGCGGCGGGTATCAACACGTCGCCGGACAGCTCCGAGTGACGGCACGCCTGCTCGACGTCGCGACGGGCGAGTTCGTGCAGACGATTAAGATCGATGGGACTCTCGCCGAGCTGCGGGCGCTGTTGACCGAGGTCGTGTCGATCTTGCGCGCCGCGCTCGATGCCCGCACGGCGAACCTCGTCAGCAAACGGACACTGGAGACCCGCCTGTGACCCGGGCCATCGACTGGTTCGCGCACAACCCGGTCGCGGCCAACCTGCTGATGGTGTTCATCATCGTCAGCGGTGCGACGTCGGTATTCACTGTCAAGCAGGAGGTATTCCCCGAATTCTCGCTCGACCGGATCACGATCGAGGTCCCGTATCTCGGCGCGGCGCCCGAGGAGGTCGAGGAGGCCGTGAACATCCGGATCGAAGAGGCGATTCAAGGCATCGACGGTATCAAGCAGATTACGTCGACCGCATCCGAGGGAATGGGCTCGGTGGTGATCGCTCTCGAGCTCGGTGCCGACGCGCGCAAGGTGGTCGACGACGTCAAGAGCCGCGTCGACGCCATCGACACGTTTCCGGTGGAGACCGAGCAACCGGTTGTGCGCGAGATCACAGCGCGGCGGCAGGTGATCGACATCGCCATCTCGGGTCGAGCGGACGACTTCACACTGAAAACGCTGGCCGAGCAGGTGCGGGATGACCTGTCGGCGTATCCGGGGATCACCCAGGTCGAGATTGTCAACGCCCGGCCGTACGAGATCTCGGTCGAGGTCTCTGAGGGGGCGCTGCGGCGCCACGGCCTCACGTTCGACGACGTGGCTCAGGCAGTGCGGCGCTCGTCACTGGACCTGCCGGGCGGCTCGGTCCGCACCGACGGCGGCGAGATTCTGCTGCGGACCATCGGCCAGGCCTATCGCGGCGACGACTACGACAACCTGGTGCTCTGGACCCGGCCCGATGGCAGTCGGCTCCGCCTGGGCGATGTCGCCACCGTGGTGGACGGCTTCGCCGAGACGGACCAGCTGGCGCGATTCGACATCGAACCGACGGTGCTGGTGACGGTGTTCAGGACCGGCGATCAGAGCGCGCTGGACATCGCGGATCGAGTCAACGAGTACGTAGCAGACGCGGACACCAGGATGCCGACCGGCATCTCGCTGACGACCTGGCAGAACCAGGCGGCGATCCTCGACGACCGGCTCACCCTACTGGTTCGAAATGGAGCGACCGGATTCGTGCTGGTGTTCCTCATGCTGGCGCTGTTCCTGGATCTTAGGCTCGCGGTCTGGACCAGTCTCGGAATCCCTATCTCGTTTCTCGGCGCGCTCTGGCTGATGCCGTGGCTCGACGTCTCGATCAACCAGATCTCGCTGTTCGCGTTCATCCTGGTGCTAGGGATCGTCGTCGACGACGCCATCGTCGTGGGCGAGAACATCTACACGCACCAGGAGCGGCATGGAGAGGGACTGCGGGGCGCCATCGAGGGCGCCCAGGAGATCTCGGTGCCGGTCACCTTCGCGGTGCTGACCACGGTCGTCGCGTTCCTGCCGCTGATGTTCGTGCCGGGGATGATGGGCAAGATCTTCCGGGTGATCCCACTCATCGTCATCCCATGCCTGCTGTTCTCCTTGGTCGAATCGCTTCAGATCCTGCCTGCCCACCTATCGCACGTCCCGAAGCCGAAGACCCGCAAAGGACCCTGGGCACGGTTCCAGAGCCTGTTCGCCAACGGACTGACGCGATGTATCCTGGTGGTCTATCGTCCGGCGCTGGCGCTGGCGCTGCGGTGGCGCTATTCCACCGCCGCGCTGGGTGTCGCCACCCTGGTACTGACCGTCGGAATGGTCCTCGGTGGCTGGGCGAACTTCCACTTCTTTCCCGTAGTCGAGGCCGATTTCATCTCGGCCGCCATCACCATGCCCGAGGGTACACCCACAACCGGCACCTCCGAGGCGCTCCGGCAGCTCGAAGCCGGCGCCGAGTTACTGCGCCGGGAACTGGTCGACGAGGACGGCTCCAACCCCTTCCGGCACGTCTACGCGTCAGTGGGCGACCAGCCGCTGGCCGCCCAAGGGGGCGGGCCGTTCGGCGCCATCATGAACCGCACCTCGTCGAACCTCGGCGAGATCACCATCGAGCTGGCCTCGTCGGAGGACCGCAGCCAAACCAGCGAGATGCTGGGCAACCGCTGGCGCGAGCTGACCGGCACCATTCCCGGGGCGACCGACGTCAACTTCACCACCACGATGATGAATCCCGGAGATGATATTGATGTCCAGTTGACCGGTGGAGACATCGACAGGCTACGCGCGGGCGCCGATGCCGTAAAGGCGCGGCTTGCGGGGTATGCCGGTGTGTACGAGATCTCCGATTCGTTCCGCCAGGGCAAACAGGAGCTGCAACTGGGCATCACCCCGGCGGCCGAGACGCTGGGGCTCACGTTGCAGGACCTCGGCCGCCAGGTCCGGCAGGCGTTCTACGGCGAGGAGGCGCAGCGGATTCAACGTGGACGGGACGACGTGCGGGTCATGGTCCGCTACCCAGAAAACGAGCGGCGATCACTCGGCGACCTCGACAACATGAGGATCCGGACACCGGATGGTGTGGAAGTGCCGTTCAGCCAGGTTGCAGTCGTCGAACCTGGTCGCGGGTTCGCGTCGATCAGGCGCGTCGACCGTCAGCGCGCGATCAACGTCACCGCGGCGGTCGACGCGTCGGTGACATCGTCACAGGCGGTAATCGCCGATCTCGAGCAACGGATCCTCCCTGACGTCCTCGCCGGGTTTCCGGGCGTCGGCTACTCGTTCGAGGGCGCGCAGGCGGAACAGCGCGACGCGGTCGGCGGGTTGCAACGCGGGTTCGCGCTGGGGCTACTGCTGATCTTCGGGCTGCTGGCGATCCCGCTGCGGTCCTACGTACAGCCGCTCATCATCATGACCGCCATCCCGTTCGGGCTAGTAGGCGCCGTATGGGGACACATCCTCCTCAGGCTCGACGTGACGATGATGTCGATGTTCGGCCTGGTGGCACTGACCGGTGTCGTCGTGAACGACAGCCTGATCATGGTCGACTTCATCAATCGCAAACGGGAGCACCATGTCGATCTCGCCATCGCCATTCGTGAAGCCGGCGCCGCCCGGTTCCGGCCGATCCTCCTGACCTCGCTGACCACCTTCGTCGGGCTCGCGCCGCTGATAGCCGAGCGGAGCTTCCAGGCGCAGTTTCTGGTGCCTATGGCGGTGTCGCTGGCCTTCGGCGTAGTATTCGCCACCTTCATCACGCTGTTCCTGGTGCCAACAGCGTATCTGATTCTGGATGACCTCCAGCGGGGGACGCGGCGCCTGCTCCGCGGGCCGGCGGTCGACGCCGACGAGCGCCGCCCGGGCGCCAGGCTGACCGAGAACTCGGCCGGGTCGGCGGTGTCCTGACCGACGGCAACAAGACACCGGCCGTTTCCCGCTCACGGCCTCGCTGGCGCGGGACCTGGTGTGCTTCGCACACGCCGGGTACCGACCCGAACGGGGGCACGCACTCCGACGTGGTCCGTCTCTACTTTCTGGACGAGAATGCATCCTACAGCGGGTCGCCGACGATCTCGGCAACGACCTGCTCGGCAATCGGCAAGCTGAACCCGCAGGAGGCGTCGTTGATCCGGCACTGCGCCAGTGTCAGCCCGCAGCCACAGGTGCACCCATCGGCGTTCAGTCGCTGCAACGCGGCCACCCGCTGCTCAGGGGTGAGGGTCGTCAGGTCTAGGCCCGGAATTTCGGTCGCCTGCGCGGCGTTGACGAGACGTCCGTGGGGATCCTCGTCGACGACGTCGACCGTGATGTCCGGATCGAGCGCCGCCAGGAACCGTATTTCCTGCTCGAGCACCCCGGGATTGATCAGCCCCACATGGGTCTGCACGACGCGTCCCTCGGGGTCTACCATGAACGTCGTGGGTAGCGCCATGACACCCGGAAACGCCCGGCTCAGCTCCGGCGTACCCATCACGATGGAATAGTTGATGCCAAACTCAGTCGCGAATGCCTCGACCCCCTGGACGGGGCCTTCATCGGCCGACACCCCGATGATCTGGAGATGGTCCGCGTAGCGCGCCTGCAGCTTGATGAGATCCGGAATCTCCGCACGGCACGGGCCGCACCAGGTGGCCCAGAAATTCACCAGCACGACCTTGCCGCGGAGGTCGTCGAACGTGAGGATCCGGCCATCGAGATCCTGCATGCTGAGCGCAGGCAGCGGTGAAGGGTCGGCCACCAGTCGGATGGAACCGGGCCGCGCGTCGTCAGAAAAGACGGGCGCCGGTGCCCCACCGATCGGACCGGCGCGCCCGGCGTCGTTCACCGCCGTGCCACACCCAGTCACGAAACCCAACAACACCCAGAACGTGCCGAGCAGCGACAGCCTGCGACTTGTCATCACATCTCCTATCGACCCGGGTGCCGATACGAACCACCCCACTCATGGTAGTGGTGGTGGAAGGATAATGCGAGTCCGGGTCTCACCGGTCGGCGGTCGAGCGCGCCGCCGTCACCTGCTTCATCCACCCGCGGCGACCGGGTCAGGCTACGGTCTTCGACCGTCTCCCATGCCGTACCGTCGTCCTGACAACCAGGCACATTGCCGCTCTCGGCGCAACGCGCGGGGTGTCACCACGGGCTCCCAGGCCCATTAGTACTCCATCTGAACGGCCAACATCAGCGCCAGAACCGCCACCACGTAGAGCTTGACGAGTAGCGGACCAACGAACCACAGCCAGCGCTGATACGGAATGCGCGCCAGTGCCAGCATCCCCATCAGCAGCGGATTGGTGGGCACCACCATGTTGGTGAAGCCGTCCCCGAACTGATATGCCAGAACCGCGGTTTGTCGCGTCAGGCCCGTCAGATCCGCTATTGGCGCCATGATCGGCATCGTCACGTAGGCCTGACCGGAGCCGGACGGGATGAACAGGTTGCACAAGGTCTGGACCGCGAGCATGCCGAGCGCCGCCAACTGCGCCGGAAATGCCTGGAGCGGTGTCGCCAGGCCGTGGATCACGGTGTCGATGACCTGCCCTTCCGTCAGCACGACCTGGATGGTGCGGGCAAAGCCGACGATGATAGCGGTGGTCGTCAGCTCGGCGGCGCCGGCGTAAAACGCCCCCGCCACCCGGTTCGGCGAGAGCCGCACGGCCACGGCGGCCGAAATCGCCATTCCCAGGAACACGGCGGTCAGCTCGGTCAGATACCACTCACGCTCGGCCACGCCGTAGACGAACAGCCCCACGCCGGCGACGAACACCGCGACCACCACCAGCCGCGCCGGTGTCAACCGCACGTCCGCCGGCGGGTCAAACCCTTCGGCGTAGTCGACGTCGTGCACAAGACTGCGGTCCGGATCCGCCTGCACCCCCCGCATGTATCGTAGGATGTGATGCACGCCAACGACCAGACACACCGCCAGCAGCAGCCAGCGGACCGCTTGCCCCGATGTCAGCTCCAGCCCGGCGATGCTCTGGCCGACCAAGACCGTGAAGGGATTGAGCGCCGCACAGCCGTAGCCGACGCCTGCGCCGACGTAGATGATGCCGACCGCCACGACCGCATCCATCCGAAGCGCCAGACACATCGTGACCAGCAGCGGCACGAACGGCATGTACTCCTCCGCCATCCCGACCGTCGACGAGCCGAGGGCGAATAGCGAAACCATTCCGCCGACCAGCAGCACCGGCCGGCCGCCAAGCCGATTAATCGCCAGCCCGATCAGCGCGTCGATCGCCCCGGTCGCCCGCAGCACCCCGAACACCCCGCCAACGATGAGGATAAAGAAGATGATGTCGGCCGCGTCGGCGAGACCGACCGGCACCGCCGTCAAGAACGTGAAGACCGGCAGCGGTTCCGCCGTGACCGTGTGGTAGGTGCCGCCGACGACCTGCCGGCCGTCGCGCTCGAACTCCCCGGCCGGCAGGACGTACGTCGCGACCTGCGCCAGCAGGATCAACCCGAAGATCAGAACCAGCGAGTCTGGAAATCGTGAAAGGCGGGGTGCGGTCATCGTGTGGGATCGTCGGACACACGCACGAGCAGCTTGCCGAAGTTTTCTCCGCGCAGCAGCCCCTGAAACGCCCTGGCGGCGTTCTCGATGCCGTCGACGATGTCCTCGCGGTACTGCAGCTCGCCGGACCGGATCCAGGCACCCATGTCCTGGAGAAAGTCGTCCTGGCGAGCGGCGTGGTCGAAGACGATGAAGCCGCGAATCAGCAGCCGGCGTACGAGGACGAGCCCCATCAGTCGAGGCACCTCGTTTGGTCCTTCGGGCAGCCCCGTCATGTTGTAGTTGGCGATCCGACCGCAGACCGGCACTCGGGCAAAATCGTTGAGCAGTGGTAACACCGCCTCGAACACCTTCCCGCCAACATTCTCGAAGTACAGATCGACACCGTCCGGACATGCCGCCTTCAGGTCCTCCGCCAACGTCTCGCTGCGATGGCTGACACAGGCATCGAAGCCGAGCTCGCCGGTCACGTAGTCGCACTTCTTCTGTGCGCCAGCCACCCCGACCACCCGGCACCCTTTCATCCTGGCGATCTGTCCGACCACTGCCCCCACGGCGCCCGACGCCGCCGACACCACGACGTGATCGTTCGCCTTCAGCTCGCCGACGTCGAGCAACCCGACATACGCGGTCATACCCGGCATGCCGAGGACGCCGACCGCCGTGGAGATCGGGGCGGCGGCCGGGTCCAGCTTCCGAACGACGCTACCGGCCGCCACGGCGTACTCCTGCCACCCACTGCTGGACAAGACGAAGTCCCCCTCCGCGAAGCACTCGTGTCTGGACGCGACGACCCGACCCACGGTGCCCGCCGTCATCACCTCGCCGCGCTTCACCCCGACGACGTAAGACGGGCGAGGACTCATACGGCCGCGCATGTATGGATCGAGCGACAGGTAGATCGTCCGGATCAGCAGTTCCCCGTCGCCCGGCTCCGGAACGGGCGTCTCAACCATCTTGAAATCGGAGTCGACCGGAAACCCGACCGGGTGGGCGTTCAGCAGGACCTGACAGTTGGTGAGAGGAGCCACGGGAAGGACTCCGAGTGCGCTCGTCGGCTGTGGGCCTTGTGCCCGAACCCTGAGACGTCTCGAGCCGCGATTGTACCCGAGACCTGATCGGATCGCGTGTGATCGACGTCGCGAACGCCGTCTGGCAAGGCGCGGAGCAGCTCTCGACCTCGATGGCCTGCACATCGGCCGCGGTGCGGCACCGGGCGAACCCGGCGTCGCCGGTCGGCCCCTGACGTCGGCCCGCCTTCCGTCGTCTATCAGTTCGTCAGGACCGTCCGCGCGGCCTATGCTGAAGAGGCCGGCCTGGACCGCGACCCACAGCGAGGACCTCACATCCAGATTCGTCACCCACTGCTCTTAACCGCCTGTCTCGCCCTACATCTCGGCAGCGGTCTCGCCATCGCCCAAGACGATGAGCACCGGCGGCTCGAGGACGCCACCACAGTCTTCGAGGAGATCATGCAGGCTCCCGACAGCGCGGTCCCACGGACTATTTTCGACCAGGCCGAGGCCATCGTGATTTTTCCGAGTATCGTGAAGGCGGGTTTCATCATCGGCTGGCATCACGGCAGAGGAGTCATCAGCGCCCGGAACGAGCAGGGCGCATGGTCGCAGCCTGCTTTCCTGACACTGACCGGCGGCAGCTTCGGTCTGCAGTTCGGCGCGCAAGCGGTAAATCTGGTTCTCCTGATCTTGAATCGCTAGGGACTCGAGGAGCTGCTGCAGGACGAGTTTAAGATCGGGAGTGACGTGTCGGTGGTCGTCGGACCGCTTGGACGGGACGCCGAGGCGTCAACCGACCTTCTGCTGCGGGCCGAGATCCTCAGCTACTTGAGAACACGCGGTTTGTTTGCCGAGGTCACGCTAAAAGGCTCGATCATCAGGGCGGACCCCGACGGAAACACCCGGTTCTACGGCTACCCCTGCGAATCCGCGTAACTGGAGCTAGAGGGGAAGACCGAAACTCCGCGGAGTGCCGACGCCGTCGCAGCCCTGCGCGTGGCCCTCACCGAAGACAGGCACTGAAACGCTGGAAGCCACCAGCGCCCCTACCGAAACCGGCTACCGAACCGAGACCAGTTTGGCGCGCCGACGTCAGACGCGCGTCGGACCAGGAGACGCGGCCCGCGCGCGCTCCATCCTGGCCCAGCTATCACGGAGGGTGACCGTCCGGTTGATCACCAACCGGTCGTGGGTCGAATCTGAGTCGACACAGAAGTAACCCAGCCGCTCGAACTGATACCGGCTGCCGGCCGGCGCGCCGGCGAGACTCGGCTCCAGACGGCACCCGGTCACCGTTTCGAGGGACGCGGGGTTCAGGCCGTCCGTGTAGTCTCCGTCCTGGTTCACGTCCTCCGGATTGACCTCGGTGAACAGGTGGTCATACAGCCGCACGTCCGCCTCGATGGCATGCGCCGCCGACACCCAGTGGATCGTGCCGCGTACCTTCCGGCCATTTTGTGCGTAACCCCCGCGAGTTTCCGGATCGTAGGTGCATCGGAGCTCGATCACGTCACCGGTCTCCGGATCCGTGATCGCTTCCCGGCAGGTGATGAAGTACGCGTACCGCAACCGCACCTCACGGCCGGGCGCGAGCCTAAAGTAATTCTTCGGGGGATCCGCGTGGAAGTCGGTCCGCTCGATGTAGATCTCCCGTGAGAACGGGACGTGGCGCGATCCCATACTCTCGTCCTCCGGGTTGTTGACCGCCTCGACCTGCTCGACCTGCCCCTCGGGATAGTTCTCGATGACGACCTTCAGTGGCCTGAGCACCGCCATCACACGCAGCGCCTGCTTGTTGAGATCCTGCCGCACTGCATCCTCGAGCTGCGCGACCGACACGGTGCTGCTAGCCTTGGCGATGCCGATCCGGTCGCAGAAGTCGCGGACCGCCGCCGGGGTGTAGCCGCGCCGGCGGAGCCCGGCGATCGTCGGCATCCGCGGATCGTCCCACCCCGCCACGTGGCCCTGCGCCACAAGCTCGAGCAACTTGCGCTTGCTCAGCACAGTGTGACTGAGGTTCAGCCGCGCGAACTCGATTTGCCGGGGCTGCGATGGCACATCGATATGCTGGAGAAACCAATCGTACAAGACCCGATGGTCTTCAAACTCGAGCGTGCAGAGGGAATGCGTAATCCCCTCGAGCGCATCCGACAACGGGTGCGTAAAGTCGTACATCGGATAGATGGACCACGTGTCCCCGGTCCGATAGTGCGGCACCCGCCGGATCCGGTAGATCGTCGGGTCGCGCATGTTCATGTTCGGCGACACCATGTCGATCTTGGCACGCAGGGTCCGTGACCCGTCCTCGAACTCGCCCGCGCGCATTCGGGCGAACAGGTCGAGGTTCTCCTCCACGGACCGTTCCCGGTAGGGACTGTTCCGGCCAGGCCGGTTCCACAGCCCGCGATACTCGCCGACCTCGGCGCCCCGGAGGTCACACACGTACGCCTTCCCGGCCTCGATCAGCGCCACCGCAAACGCGTGGAGCTGCTCGAAGTAATCCGAGGCGTAGAAGAACCGGTCGCCCCAGTCGAACCCGAGCCAGCGCACGTCGTCCTCTATCGCGCGGACATACTCGACACTTTCGGTGGTCGGGTTGGTGTCGTCCATCCGCAGGTTGCACAACGCGTCGTGCTCGGCCGCTAGACCGAAGCTCAGGCAAATCGCCTTGGCGTGACCGACGTGCAAATACCCGTTCGGCTCTGGTGGGAACCGTGTGTGGACGCGACCGCCGTCTTTTCCCGCTCGCCGATCTTCGACGACGATCTGCCTGATGAAGTCGAGCCCGCCGGCCGACGCGGCCCTCTCGCCGTCTCGTGGAATATCGCTGGTCATAACCGGACTGGGCCGAAAGCAGGCGACGCCTTCCGCCTCAGCCGAGGCTTCGGCGAACAGGCCGGCTCCTTCTGTCTCCCGTCTCCTTCCTCCTGGCTCCTCTCTGTCAGCGTGCCACTCGGGCTAGCGCGCGGTCGATCCGGGCCAGGCAGGCGTCGCGCCCCAGGATCGCCAGGCTCTCGAACAGCCCGAAGCCGACCGCCTTGCCGGTCACCGCGACCCGCACCGCATGGATGAGCTGGCCGATCGCCACCGCTTCCGCTTCCACGAACTCGTGCATGGCGCGGTCCAGGCTCTCTGCGTCGAACCGCTCGACCGTCTCCAACCGCCCGCGAAAACGGCGCAGCAGTGGCTCGACTCCCTCCGGACGTATCCGCTTGTCGAACGCCTTTCTATCGTACGCGACCTCGACGTCCGCCTGGAAGAACTCCGGGTAGCCGAGGATGTCGCCCGCCACCTTGAACCGATCACCCGCAGCGACGACGACCTGGCGGATCCGGGCGCGCTGCGTGTCTGTGGGCGGAGACTCCACCCGCCCGGCGCCCGCCAGAAAGGGGAGCACCCGATCAACCCGCGCGTCGACCGACAGTGCCTGCATCCGGCGTTCCTGGAACGCCAGCAGCTTCTGGGGATCGAAGCTGGCGGCCGACCGATTGACGCGATCGAGCGAGAAGTGCTCGACCATCTGCGCCCGGGTGAACGTCTCGGTCCGATCATCGAGCGACCAGCCGAGCAGGAGCAGGTAGTTCACCAGCGCGTCCGGCTCATAGCCGACCGCCCGGTAGAAGTCGACGACCACCGGGCTGAAACTCTCCGGTGTCACCGACATCCCCAGCACCGCGGCGATTGCGGCGCCGTGGTCGTAGATCTTCTTGAAGTCGTGGTGCTTGAAATACTTGCTCAGCTTCCGCTTGCTGAGCTTCTCGGCACTGCCCGGCTCGGCCACATACGGTACGTGCGCGTAGACCGGCAGATCGTAACCAAGCGCCCTGGCGATAAAGATCTGACGCGGCGTGTTCGACAGGTGCTCGACGGCGCGAATGACGTGAGTGATCGCGAAGTCGTGGTCGTCAACAGTGCTTGCCAGGTGATACAGGCAGGTACCGTCGGCGCGCTGCACGACGTGGTCCTGCTCGAGCGCCCACTCGAACGTCACGTCGCCGCGCACCAGATCATGAAAGGCGCAGACCCCATCGCGGGGCATCTTCAGCCGGACACACGCCCGCCGTCCCTCCGCCTCGAATGCCGCCACCCGAGCCGCGGTGTCACCCATCCAGCGCCGGCTGTAGAGAAAGCGCCGCTTCGCTCGCCCGGCCGCCTCGCGCTCCGCCTGGATCTCCTCGGGCGCCGCGTAGTCGCGATATGCCGCGCCGGTCACCATCAGCCTGTCAACCGTCGCCCGGTAGCGATCTCCCCGTTGTGACTGGTAGTACGGCGCATACGGCCCGTCGACGTCTGGACCCTCGTCCCAGTCGAGGCCCAGCCAGCGGAACCCGTCGAGAATTGGCCGCAGCGCCGCATCGACGTTGCGCTCCGCGTCGGTGTCGTCGACCCGCAGCAGAAACTGTCCGCCATGCCGCCTGGCGAACAGCCAGTTGAACAGCGCGGTGCGGACACCACCGATGTGGAGATAACCAGTGGGGCTCGGGGCGAAGCGTGTACGGACCGTCATCTGCCTGCCGATTATAATGACCGTCTGCCTCCCCCCGCCGCGCGGACGCGTCATGTCGGGAGAAAACAACGATGCGCTGGCTGCTCACCACCGCCCTACTCGGCATCATATCGTTCCAGCCACGGCTGGAACCTGGTCTGCACAACAGGACGATCGATGTCGAGGGCGTCGGCACAGTCACCTACGGTATCTGGATTCCCCGCGACTACGACCCGGCCGAGCCTCGACCTCTGGTCCTCGCGCTGCATCCGGGCGGCTCGCCAGGGGCCTACTACGGCACGACGTTTCTACAGGGGATCGTGGGTCCGGCGCTCGCCGACTGGGGTGCGATCATCGTCGCCCCCGACGCGCCGGCCCGCTCCTGGACCAGCTCGACCAGCGAGCGGGGCGTTATGGCGTTGCTGGAGGAGGTGACCGAGCGGTACTTGATCGACACGGAGCGGGTGCTCGTGACCGGCTTCAGCATGGGGGGACGAGGCACATGGCATCTGTCCACCCGCCACCCGGACCTGTTTACCGCCGCGATCCCGATGGCCGGCCGGTCGGACGGCGCCGACGTTGACCGAGTCGGGGACATGCCCGTCTTCATCATCCACGCCCGGGATGACGAAGTGGTGCCCTTCGAGCCGGCCGAGCAAACCGCCCTCGAGCTGCGTGAGAGAGGCCACACGGTGGCATTCCTGGCGCTTGACGGCGTCGGGCATTTCCAGATGGGCGTCGAGCCACTGCGCGTTGCCGGTGCGTGGGTCCTCGAGCGCTGGGCGGAGCGGTGACGAGAGGCCTCGAAGGGATGAAGCATCGCCGTTTCGCGAACACCGGCATCTATGTGTCCGAGCTCTGCCTCGGCGCCATGACCTTTGGCGGCCTCGGTCCGTTCCAGGCAATCGGCGCCCTCGGCCAGGCGGAGGCGGACACCCTCGTCCATCGGTCCCTGGATGCCGGCGTCAACTTTTTCGACACCGCGAACGTCTACTCGGCCGGCCGGTCTGAGGAGATGCTCGGCGCGGCGCTCGGCGCTCGGCGTCCGGACGTCATCGTGGCCACGAAGGTCCGCGGACGGATGGGCGACGGGCCGAACCAGATCGGGCTCTCCCGCGCCCATATCATGCAGGAGTGCGACGCCAGCCTCCGCCGGCTGGGCACCGACTACATCGACCTTTACCAGATCCACGGCCACGACCCGATCACCGACATCCAGGAAACGCTTGGCGCGCTCAACGACCTCGTGCGCGCCGGCAAGGTCCGGTATATCGGCTGCTCGAACCTGACCGCCTGGCAGCTCATGAAGGCGCTCGGCATCTCGCGGCAGCACGGGCTGGCCGAGTTCGTCAGTACCCAGTCCTACTACTCGATCGCCGGCCGGGAACTCGAACGCGAGATGGTCCCGCTCGTCGAAGACCAGGGTCTGGCACTGCTGCCGTGGAGCCCGCTCGCCGGTGGATTCCTGTCGGGCAAGTTCACCCGCGGCGGCGAGAGCGACCCGGCGGCACGCCGTGTGACGTTCGACTTCCCACCGGTCGACCGGACCCGCGTCTACGACATCATCGACGTAATGCGCGACGTGGCGGCCGCGCACGCGGCCTCGGTGGCGCAGATCGCCCTTGCCTGGCTGCTGCACCAGTCGGTCGTGACCAGCGTGATCATCGGCGCCAAACGGCTCGACCAGCTCGACGACAATCTCGGCTCGGTAGACGTCGACCTGACCGACGAGGAGCTCGATCGGTTGAATACGGCCAGCGCGTTGTCGCCGGAGTATCCAGGCTGGATGCAGGTGATCCAGACCGACCGCGCGCCGGGCACCACGCGGAACTGGGACCAGTACCTGAAGAAGTGAGGCGCCTGGCGCGTATCAGACTTCGCGCTGTGGGCTGAGGCCTCCAGCGCTCGGAAAAAAGATGGTCCGGGTGAGCGTCGTAGGTTGGATTCACTCCCGAACGGCCCCCAAACTCCGCCGTTGCCCAACTCCGCCGCCCCATCAAATCCCAGCCATTTCCCCATTTCGCCCTGGAGCCAGAATGCCCCCCCGGCCCCGCCACGAACCGAACGGGGAGCGTTTGCGACTACAGTAGAGGTTGTGTTCTTCGTCACGCCTAACGGGGGACACGGTGTTCCGTAATACTGACACCCCCTCGATTGGCCTCGCGCTCATAGGGGGTTGTGTTCTTCGTCACGCCTAACGGGGACACGGTGTTCCGTAATACTGACACCCCCTCGATTGGCCTCGTGCTAATAGTAAGGAGAAGGGAATGGATGAGAACTTTCGCGTCGTCGACGTGAGCAAGCTCAAGATGCCGCATATTCCATGGCGAACCGCCGCGGGCGGACTAGCTGCCCTCGTGGCGCTGGTGATGCTACTAGGCTCGCTGTATCAGGTCCAGCCCGAGGAGGTGGGTGTAATCCTGCGGTTCGGGAAGTACATCCGCACGACCGAACCGGGACTGCATGCCAAGATCCCGCTCGCCGAAGAAGTGCTGCGGGTCCCGGTCCAGCGTCAACTGAAACAGGAGTTCGGGTTCCGGACGGTCGAGGCGGGTGTCCGCACGGAATTCGCCACCCAGGAGCGTCGGTTCGCCGACGAGGCGGTGATGCTGACCGGGGATCTGAACGTGGCGGTTGTGGAGTGGATCGTGCAGTATCGGGTCGACGACCCCTACGAGTTCCTGTTCAAGGTGCGCAACCTCGACGACACGTTCCGCGCGATGAACGAGGCGGTCATGCGGGAGACGGTCGGCGACCGGACGGTTACCGAGGTGGTGACGGTCGGCCGTCAGGAGATCGAGACCAGCGTCGAGATCAGGCTGCAAGCGCTGACGGAGCAATACCAGATGGGCATCACCATCGACCAGGTGGTGCTGCAGGACGTCAACCCGCCGGATCCGGTTAAGCCGTCGTGGGACGAAGTCAGCCAGGCCCAGCAGCAGCGTGACCGGCTCATCAACGAGGCGCTCGCCGAGTACAACTCGGTCATCCCCCGGGCGCGGGGCGAGGCCCTGCAGACGATTCTGCAGGCTGAGGCCTATGCCCTCGACCGCGTGAACCGCGCCCAAGGCGAGGGCACGCGATTCACCGCGGTGGAGGCGGCGTATCGCCAGGCGCCGGACGTGACCCGGCGCCGGATGTATCTGGAAACGATGCAGCGGATACTGCCGCAGGTCGGCCGGAAGGTCTTCGTCTCCGAGGGTGCGACCGGCGTGTTGCCGCTGCTGTCGCTCGACAGCGGCTCGCGAGCGGTAACCGCCGCGTTGACCGACACCACACAACTCACCGGAGGTGGCCAGTGAACCTGAACCGCAATCAACAGTACTTGCTCGTGTTCGTGCTGGTCGGGCTGTTTCTCCTGGGGAGCTCGGTCTACACTGTCACCGAATTCAACCAGGCAATCATCACGCAGTTTGGCGAGCCAGTCGGTGAGCCCGTCACCGAGCCTGGGCTGCACGTCAAGATACCATTCATCCAGACTGCCAACATGTTCGAAAAGCGGTTTTTGGAATGGGACGGCAGCCCGAACCAGGTGCCGACACGGGACCGGCGATTTATCTGGGTCGACACGTACGCCAGGTGGCGTATCACCGACCCGTTGCTCTTCTTCCAGCGCTTGCGGGATGAGCGCGGCGCGCAGTCGAGGTTGGACGACATTCTCGACGGCGAGACCCGCAACGCGGTCGCCCGTCACGACCTGATCGAAATCGTCAGGACCAGCAATCGTGTACCGATCGATACGACCGTCTCGCCGCAGGAGGAGCCGGAGGAACTCGCGCCGATCATCACCGGGCGTGAGCAAATCACGCGGGAGATCCTGCTGGCGGCCGAGGGCGGCGTCTCGGACCTCGGGATCGAGCTACTGGACCTGCAGTTCAAGCGGATCAACTACGTCGCCGAGGTACAGGAAGATGTCTTCGCCCGGATGATCGCGGAACGCCAGCGGATCGCGGAAGAGTTCCGGTCCGAAGGCCAGGGGGAATCGGCGCGGATACAGGGTGAGCGGGAGCGGGACCTGGCAGAGATCACGTCGGAGGCATTCCGTACCGCTGAAGAGCTACGCGGCACCGCCGACGCCGAGGCGACGATCATCTACGCGGAAGCATATGGTCGTGACGCCTCGTTTTACGCGTTCACGAAGACGCTGGAAACCTACGAGGGAACGATGGACCCCAACACGTTCTTCATCCTGGGGACTGACAACGAGCTGATGCGTTTTCTCGAGGCGCCACGCTAGATTCGTGGGCGGGACCGGAGCCGAAGACCGAAACTGATTGATGTCGGCCAGCGCAACCCTGTGGTCGCCGGTGGGGGCTGGGTGGTGGCACAGTGGTACGGGGACCTGGCGTCCCACTGACCCACCCTGCCCGCACCGTACCGCCGGGCCGGCTCCGGAGCCCGTCGTGCAGGCCCCGGTTGCACCACAGGCGACGAAACCGGACCATACTAGGTTCCATGCTGGAACTTTCCTTGGTTGTCGGTTTCGTCGTCGTGACCTCGGCGACCTGCTCGCTCTTCGAGGCGGTGCTCTACTCGGTTCCCGCGTCGAAAATTGACGGGCTGGAACTTCAGGGACGCCGCAGCGGGAGGCTGCTCCGGGAGCTGCGCGCCGAGGTTGACCGTCCGATCGCGGCGATCCTCTCGCTGAATACCCTTGCGAACACCGGGGGCGCCGCGCTGGCCGGAGCGCTCGCCGACCAGGTGTTCGGATCCGCCTGGATCGGGTACTTCTCGGCCGCCTTCACGCTGGCGATCCTGTTTCTGTCCGAGATTATCCCGAAGACGGCCGGTGTCCTCTTCGCGCGCCAGCTGGCCGGCCCGATCGCGCGCCCGCTACAGGCGCTGGTCGTCCTCTTCACGCCGTTAGTCTGGCTAAGCCGCCGATCGACCAGCCTACTGGTCTCGGCGGTACCTACGCACGACAGCGTCTCGGACGAAGAGCTACTGACGATCGTGCGCCGAGGGCTGCGCTCCGGCGACATCGAGGAACAGGAGGCGCACGTGATCCGCAATGTCTTGTCGCTGGAAACCAAGACCGCCGAGCAGATCATGACGCCCCGAACGGTGCTCTTCACCCTGGACGCACAGACCGGCCTGAAAACCGCCGCCCACGACGCGCAGCTCCTGCGGCACAGCCGAGTGCCGGTCTACAGCGACGGCCCGGACGACATCGTCGGCATCGTCCACCGGCGCGACATCCTGACCGCGGCGGCCAAAGACGAATTCGACACGACTATGGACCAGCTGATGCACCCGGTGCACTTCGTAGTCGAGACCGCCAAGCTGGACGAGCTACTGCGCACCTTCCTCGAGCGGCGGCAGCACCTGGTCGTGGTCACCGACGAGTTCGGTACCATCAGCGGCATCGTGACACTCGAGGACGTACTGGAAGAGATTCTCGGGCGCGAGATCGTGGACGAGTCCGACGACGTGGCCGACCTCCGCGCGTTCGCACGGCAACAGCGGGCCAGCAGGCAACCGACGACCGGGACCGGACCGAAGGTTCGGCGGTAGGCCGCCCTTCCTGCGGCTGCGATGTGGACCGCTCGGCGCGATTTGCGATCAGGATCAGCGGGGCCACTCGCAGGGCGGCCCGGTCAACCGAACAGCTCGAGCTGGCCGGGCCGCTGGAAGTACTCGGCGAGCTGCGCCCGCAGCCAGACGATGTAGCGGTGGTTCCGCGGGCGTTTCGCGATCGCCTGTCGGCACAGCGCGCGAACGGCGTGGGCATGGCGGCGCCACGACCGGCCGTCGCAGTCCACCTCCAGGTAGCCGGGTTTCTCGTCCAGGAAAAGCGGGTCTCTGGCCAGCGTCCAGATGTCGCACTGCACCTCGCCGCCGGGGATCAACCCCATGCCGGGCGTCTGCACGAGGTGGGTCAGTTCGTGTCCGATGGTGAAGTACGGCACCCGCTTCCGGCGGTACGGGTTGAGCCGGATGAGCCGCTCGCCTGGAATCGCCAGGCCGTCGAGTCGGCGGCTGGCGGTCACCCCGACCGTGACCGGGGCCTCGCCGAGCTCAGGAAACAGGCTGAGGGCCCTTTCCAGCCGTGATACGAGCTCGCTGGTAGCCACCGCCATCATCGGCGCCGTGAGCAGCACTCGCGCCATCGGCTCTTCACGATACCGTCGCCAGCGAAACACTGCGCCGGGGTTCCGTCCCGCGACGGGCTCCTAGCACTTCTCCGTCTCGCACTGGATGTCCCGGCGGGCCGCGGTCGACCTGATATCGGCGACCGACACCGGGTTGCCACAGGTCAGCAGCACCGTACCGGCCGGCTCGAGCCGGTCACGGATCGCGGTGGCGGTGAGATGGCCTGGGAGAATCGGGTGGACCAGCCGTTCGAGGGCGAGTTCGGCCGCCACCCGCCCGACGTCGCCCATCGCGTTCGTCAGCTTGTCTGCTTCGGTCGTCGGCAGATCGAAGATATGACGTAGCACGTTGCTCGCGCGTCCCTGGCCGATCCGCCTGTCGACGGTGGCGTTGTTGGACGGTCGGCTGACCGTCGGCACATACAGGAGGTCGAACCGGCCCGCCGCCTCGATCTCGAACAGCGCTTCGTGATAGCCGAGCTCGGGCACCGTCCGGCTAGCGTGGATCAGTGTGTACCGCCGATCGTCACCCGCACCACTCCGGGCATGCAGCTCCTTGAGCATCGACACGAACGGCGCAACCCCGGAGCCGGTGCCGATGAGCAGGACGCTCTCGAACCCACTGGCCCGAGCCGACAGCGTGAAGGTGCCGGCGCTGTGATCGGTGTAGGCAACCTCGCAGCCCGTCTCCGGACTCGCCCCGAACAGCGCCTCACTGAGCCGGCCCGGCAACCCGTGGAGGCCGTGTTCGAGCGCCACGAAGAACTCGAGCCACCCATGCTCAGCGGTCTCGACCGGCGCCGACGCGACCGAGTAGGAATTGGTGACGGCACCGATCGTCTGCCGCTCCCACGGGTCGAGCTCCGGCTCACAGATCGTCTTCCCATCTGGGGCGACACCCCTATTCCGCGTCAGCTTGCAGTCGTCCCGCCGGAGCCCGATGTGTTGCCCCGCCTCGTAATCGGGAAACCGGCTGCCGGGCTCCGGCATCAGCCGGAACCGCATGATCGCCGGCGCGATGAACTCCTTGTCGACGACCGTTCCGTTCTTGAACTCGGCTATCAAGGGCTCCTCTCCTCACACGCGCGCGATCCCGATCACCGGGGCTACGCGCGGCACGAACCCAGCGAACGCCGGCCTGCCTCGAGCGGAGCGTGCTGATCCGAGTTCAGGCGCCTGCCACCCCCACGTGGGCTCCGGCCGAGACGGGCGATGCCGCTGATGTGACACACCGCGTTCCGATGCTGCCATGATACCGCAGGCACCCGCTCCCGCCCCGTAGCGAACATGCCGCGCGGACGTCAGCGTGAACCGCCTGCGGGCGCCGCTGCCGACGCACGGCGCGGTATCGACGTGCCAGCGGACGGATGGCTTGATGATGTAGAGTGGATCTGCGTGGGTTCGAGATCGTTCCATCGCCTTGGTGTACTCGCGGTAGCAGCCCTGCTCAGTCCACAGGTCAGCGACGTTGCGGCCGGAGAACAGCCCGACAGGGTCCAGGCCGTCGCAGTCGCCCGGTTCCACAACGTCACCGGACTGGACGGCGACGCCTGGCTCGGCGCCGGTATCGCCGAGTCTGTCCGTAGCGACCTGTCGGCATTGCGCGGCATCCGGATCTTGAGCAGCGAGGTCGCGCGACCTGCCGGCGCTGCCGCGCCCGACCGAAACCATGAGATCGAGATCTATCAGGATCTCACCGCCACCTTACTGATCACGGGCGGGTATCAGCATGTCGGGGACCGGCTCCGGATCACCGCCCGCCTGGTCGACGTCACCACCGGGCAGCTGGTCGACACCGTGAAAGTGGATGGACAGGTCGATGCGCTGTTCGCGCTCCAGGATCGGATCGTCGCCGGGCTCGCCGCGGCCCTGACGAGGGTACCCGCCAAGGCCGCGCCGGACCCGTCGGTCGAGGCCCCGCGGCCGACCGGCTCGACATCCGCGGCCGCGACAGCTCCCACGCCGCCGGCCAGACCCCCAAACACCGTGGCGCCAGACCTGACCCCGGCCGCCTCCAGCGCCCTGGGTGGAATCTCGCCGCCGCCGCCCGTGGAGCCGGCGGTCATCTCCCGCGATGGATCTGGCCAGGCGACCGTACGGGCTGTCCGAATCACCGAGGCACTACGCCTGGACGGCCTGCTCGATGAGCGCGTCTACCAGACCGTGCCGCCGTTCGGCGACTTCATCCAGACAGAGCCGGCAGCCGGCACCGCGGCGACCGAGCGGACCGAGGCCTGGGTGCTGTTCGACGACGAGAACGTCTACGTGACGGCCCGGGCGTGGGACTCGGCACCTGAGTCGCGCTGGGTCGCCAACGAGATGCGACGGGACAGCCGCGCCGTCCTCCAGAACGAGACGGTGTCGTTTTTCTTCGACACCTTCTACGACCGGCGCAACGGCGTGGCGTTCAGCATCACGCCGATCGGCGGCCGCATGGATGGGCAAACCACCAACGAGGGGAACTACAACGGCGACTACAACCTGATCTGGGACGTGCGGACCGGTCGGTTCGAGGGTGGGTGGACGCTCGAAGCGGCGCTGCCGTTCAAGTCGCTGCGCTACCGACCGGGCCGCCAGCAGGTGTGGGGTCTACAGATGCGGCGGATCGTCCGATGGAAGAACGAGATGTCGTTCCTGACACAGATCGACCCCGGGGTGGGCCGGCCCGGGATCTTCCAGGCCTCCCGGGCCGCGACGCTGGTCGGGCTCGAAGCGCCCGAGAGCGGCCGCACCCTCGAGATCAAGCCGTATCTCATCACCGACCTCACGAGCGACCGGACGGCCTTGCACCAATTGGACAACCGGCTGGCCGGCGCTCTCGGGATCGACGTCCTGAAATACGGCCTGACGGACAACCTGTCGGCCGACCTGACCATCAACACCGACTTCGCCCAGGCGGAGGCGGATGAGCAGCAGGTCAACCTGACGCGGTTCAGCCTGTTCTTTCCGGAAAAGCGCGAGTTCTTCCTCGAGAACCAGGGGGTATTCGCCTTCGGTGGCGGTCGAACCAGCGGCGGGCGCGGTCGCGGCCGCGGGGGACCCAGCGACACCCCGATCCTGTTCCACAGCCGGCGGATCGGTCTGGCCGGTGGGCAAGAGGTACCGATCACCGCCGGAGGCCGGCTGACCGGACGGGCCGGAAACTTCGAGCTGGGCCTGCTGAACATCCAGACCGGCGACGCGCCGGACGCCACGGTGCGCTCGACCAACTTCACGGTGGCTCGGGTCAAGCGCGACGTGCTGCGACGCGGCAGCGTCGGGGCACTCGTCACGAACCGCTCCGTGTCATCGAGCGGAACGGGCTCGAACCAGACCTGGGGCCTCGATGGTGGATTCGCCTTCTACGACAACCTGGCGATCAACACCTACTGGGCCCGCACCCGGACGGCGGGCGAATCCGGGCGGACCAGCTACCGCGGTGAGCTGAACTACAACGGCGACCGCTATGGCGTGCGCGCCGAGCACCTGTTCATCGACGAGCGGTTCTCGCCAGACGTTGGGTTCGTCCGCCGCGCGGATCTCCGCAAGAGTTCGGGGGCGCTGCGGTTCAGCCCACGGCCCCAGGCGATCGATGCGATCCGCAAGCTGACGGGGGAAGGCTCGTTCGACTACATCAGCGACGCGGCCGGCGTCGTCGAGACCAGGGAAGCGCTGGCGCGTTTCGAGATCGAATTCGAGAACACCGACCTGGCGCAGGTCTCTTTCGCCGACACGTACAACCTCCTGAAGGCGCCGTTCACGATCGCGCCGGACGTCACCATTCCCGTCGGGGGCTACAGTTACAGGAACGCCCAGGCTTCGATCGCGTTGGGCACGCAGCGCCGTCTCGCCGGCACGCTGGGCGTCGAGCACGGCACCTTCTTCGGCGGCGAGAAGACCGCGGTCGGCTTCAGCCGGAGCCGGGTCGAGCTGACCTCGCAGTTCTCGTTCGAGCCAAGCCTGTCGTTCAACTGGGTCAACCTGCCGCAAGGCCGCTTCACGACCAGCCTGGTTACGACCCGCACCACCTACACCGTCTCTCCACTCATGTTCGTGAGCGCGCTCGTGCAGTACAACTCCAGTAACAACTCGATCTCCAGCAACATCAGACTGCGATGGGAGTATCAGCCTGGCAGCGAGCTGTTCGTCGTCTACAACGAGCAGCGTGACACCCTCGTGCCGGCGTCATTCCCCACGCTCGAGAATCGCACGTTCGTCATCAAGCTCAATCGGCTGTTCCGATTCTAGGCGCCCGTCGTTGGCGCCGACACGCGAGGAGCCCACTGGCGAAAGCCTGCGCACCCCTGTGTAGCGGCGTGGCACCTCGGTCACGAACGCCCCAATGTGCTCCCGCGTCGCGCCTGGCGCAAGCCGTGCGCGCATGGCCACGCCAGGGTCTCGGTGCACCGCGGGGCTTCGCCACGGGCTCCTACCCAGCGTGTGGTCCATCTCATCGAGCGCACGCACGCGGGAGCAGCGGCGTGATCGGCGATTGCAGTGTGATGAAGAAGGTGGTGACGTCCGGCAGCGACTCGACACCAGCAACCGCCCGGGCTGCACGTAGCGCAGCAGCAAGATGCTGCTGGCCGCGAAGAGCAGGCTTGTCAGCATCAGGATGTCGCGCGCGCGACGCGCCGGGAAAACGTTGACCAACGCCAGCGTGATGCCGGTCTCCCGCTGAGACCGGTCAGCGGCACCGGCCCGTAACGGAACACTGTCACACAGATTCGGCTGTTTGGAGATGGGGTGTGCGGCGAGTCGGCCAGGACCGCCCGGTCACGGATCTGGGTCCTTCGATGCCCTTGAAGCCACGGCGCGGCCCCGGGCTACCCGGGGCCGCGCCGTGGCCCGCGCTGGAGCCCGCCCCGGGGGTCGCGGCCCCGCGGACCACGACGTTCCTGGCGCATTCGCAGTATCTCGGTCGCGAAGATCTCCAGCTGCTCGGGTGTCAGGATTCCGGCGATCTCCGCGCTCATCTGCATTCGTTCGGCCTCAAACCGGCCCCGGACCTCCTCGTTAATCGCACGCAACCGGTCCTGGCGCGTCTCGAACACCTCTCGCAGCTGCTGATCCTGCTCCGCCGTCAGGTCGAGGTCGGTCCCGATCCGGTCCAGCAGCCGTTCGGTCATCCGCGCCGGGGGGGGGACACCCGGCTGATCAGGCGGACCGAACCGCGGCGGCGAACCCGGGCCGACCCATGGCCTGATCGCCACACCGGCCGCAAGTCCGGCGACGAACACGATCAGTGCGAACAGACCGGCCCACAACCGCATATTCGTGCCGCTCATCTCACCATCTCCTGCCAGAGGCCCATCCAACTCAAAATGGCTCGTCCGGGTCCGCCGTCAGTACGGCCTCGAGCAAGGTGTCGTCAGTCACCTCTTCCTGCCAGAGCAGACTGAACGCCGGCAGCGTCTCGGCATCTTCCTCGGCGACCCATTCGGCCACCAGATCCGAGAACTCGAGCGGTGCAACCGCCTCGGTTGGCCCGAACCCCAACGCCGCCACGACCACCAGCGCGGCCGCGACCGGCGCCAGCCGGAACGTCCAGACCCGCCAGTTCAGCACGTCTAACCAGCCGGGCGCCGCCACGAGGTGAGTCATGACCCGGCTAACAAAGCCCAACGGTGCCTCGGCCACTGGACGTGCCGACAGGACCGCCGAGACGCTTCGTTGAGCCTCGATCGTCTCCCGACAGGCCTCGCACTGCCCCAGATGCCGCTCCAGCCGGCGTCCCTCATCGCCCTCGAGCCGCCCCTCCACACGCCGAAACAGCAACGGTTCCGCCTCATCGCAACGCATGGCTCGTCTCCTTCATCGGCTTCAGACCGGGTACGTTCGTCAGCGGCTGCAGCAGCGCCCGCAGCCGTCGCCTCGCCCGGAAGATCCGCGACTCGACCGTGCCGATCGGCGCTCCCGTGACCTTCGCGATCTCCTTGTAGTCCAGCCCCTCGACATCACGCAGCACCACGGCGACTCGTAGATCGTCTGGCAGCGTCGACAGCGCGCGGTCGATCGCGTCACGCGTCACGAGCATCGTCTCGGCATCCGGCTGACCCGATGGCACGGAGCCGGCGGTCACCGCCTGGGCGTCGTCATCGAGGCTCTGGTGCCCGACACGCTCCCGTTGACCACGCCGCTCCAGCGTGGTGCGGGCGACGTTGGTGGTGATCGTGTAGAGCCATGTCTTGAACGAGCTCTCGCCTCGAAACCGCCCCAGCGACCGATGCGCCCGGATGAACGCCTCCTGTGCCACGTCCTCAGCCTCGCCCGTGTCCCGCACCATCGCCAGCGCGTAGTTCACGAGCCGCGTCTGATACCGCCGGACCAAGGTCTCGAAGGCGTCGAGGTCCCCGGCAATCGCCTCAGCGACGAGCGTGCGGTCCGGATCCACTTAACGCCTCGACGGCTCGCCGCCAGACCCGGCCGGCGCGACCCGAAGCCCGGCCGCGGAGCCAGTCGTGAGCCGACCGGACGCGCTGCCTGCATTCGGCACACGGATGACATCATCGGCCCGAGCCGCGTCGGTGGTCACGGCAGCGATCACTTCTGGTTCGAGCCTGAGATCGGCGCTCGGCACGTCGATGACCGCAGTGTAGGTCACCACGTTCTGCACCACAACCGGTAGGCGCTGCACCTGCATGCCAGCTCTCTATCTCGTTTGACCCGGTAAGGCCGCCGAATATTCCGGACTCGCCGCTACGGGTCACCAAAGTGGCCGGAAACGGGAGGGACGTCCCGCGGCGCCTGCACAAGTCGAGGGCTCCGCGACCTGCCGTGTACTGGTCGAGAAGGGGTTGCGCGGACCGGACAGCGGAGATCCGGACCTAGCTAGACCGGTTGCTCAGGTCGATGGGGTAAACGCCAGGACCGAGAGCGGCGGTAGCATCATCGTCAGCGAATGGGGCCGCCCCCGGCAGGGGACGGGCACGGCGTCGAGTCGACCCAGGTTGCCCTGCCCGCTACCGCCATAGCGTGCAGCGTCGCTGTTGATCGCTTCGACCCAGACGCCGCTGATCGGCACGCCGACCCGGTGATTGGCGTGTGGCTCCGGCGTGAAGTTACAGACGAACAGCACGCAGTCGTGTGTGTCCTTCGCCTTCCGCAGAAAGCTCACGATGCTCTGCTCGTCGTCGCCCGCATCGATCCACTCGAACCCGGCACCGTAGAAGTCGACCTCGTAGAGCGCGGGCTGGCCGCGGTAGAACGTGTTCAGATCCCGCACCCAGCGCTGGAGCCCGCGGTGCGGCGGATACTCGAGCAGATGCCAGTCCAGGCTCCGGTCGTGGCTCCACTCCCGTCGTTGTCCGAACTCGCATCCCATGAAGAGTAGCTTCTTGCCCGGGTAGCCAACCATGAACCCGTAGAGCGCCCGCAGGTTGGCGAATTTCTGCCAGTCGTCGCCCGGCATCTTGTCGAGCATCGATCCTTTTTCGTGGACCACTTCGTCGTGCGAGAAGGGAAGGACGAAGTTCTCGGAGAAGGCGTGAACGAGGCCGGACGTGAGCTGGTCCTGGTGGTGACCGCGAGAAATCGGATCAGTGGAGAAATGCTGGAGCGTGTCGTGCATCCAGCCCATGTTCCACTTGAAGCCGAACCCGAGCCCTCCCAGATAGGTCGGACGCGAGACGCCCGGCCAGGCCGACGACTCTTCGGCCATGGTGAGGATGTCTGGGTACTCGCGATAGACCCACTCGTTGAACGTGCGCAAGAAATCAACCGCTTCCAGGTTTTCCTTGCCGCCGTGCACATTGGGGATCCATTCGCCGGCCCGACGGCCGTAGTCGAGATAGAGCATCGAGGCGACGGCGTCGACGCGGAAGCCGTCGACGTGATACCGGTCGAGCCAGAACAGCGCGCTGCTGATCAGGAAGCTCCGCGTCTCCGGGCGCCCGTAGTTGAAGACCAGCGTGTTCCAGTCGGGATGCGTCCCCTGGCGCGGGTCGGCGTGCTCGTAGAGATGCGTGCCGTCAAAGTAGCCAAGGCCATATTCGTCGCTCGGGAAATGCGCCGGCACCCAGTCGAGGATGACGCCGATGCCGGCCTGGTGCAGTGTGTCGACGAACGCCATGAAGTCGTCCGGCGTCCCGAACCGGCTGGTCGGCGCGTAATACCCGAGCGTCTGATAGCCCCACGAGCCGTCGAACGGGTGCTCGGTCACCGGCAGCAGCTCGACGTGCGTGAAGCCGGTGTCGCGCGCGTAGTCGGCGAGCCGCGGCGCGAGCTCGCGATACGTCAGCCAGCGGTCGTGCTCCTCCGGCATGCGCATCCAGGAGCCGAGATGCACCTCGTACACCGAGATCGGCGCGTCGTACGCCTGGCGACGACCGCGTTCCCGCATCCACGCGTCGTCGCCCCACTCATAGCGTGACAGATCCCAGACCTTCGACGCAGTCCGCGGGCGAAGCTCGGCGGCAAAACCGTACGGATCGGCCTTGTCGGCGGCGTAGCCATCAACGCGGGAGACGACGCGGTACTTGTAGAGCGCGCCCGGCCCGACCCCCGGGACGAAGCCACACCAGAGACCCGACTCGCCGCTCCGAGTCAGTGGCGTCGTGTCCGCCCGCCAGCCATTGAAGTCGCCAATGATCGACACCCGCTCTGCGTTCGGCGCGATCACCGCGAAGTGAACGCCCGTCTCGCCGTCCGCCTGCCACGGGTGGGCGCCGAGCTGCTCGTAGGCGCGGTAGTGCGTCCCTTCACCGAGCAGGTGCAGGTCGTAGTCGGTGATGAAGGGCCGCGCGTCGGTCATCGGGGTGTGGGAACCAAGGGACGACGAACGAGGAACGGAGAACGACCTTTGGTGACCACCGTGAGTACTATCACGTCGACCTGCCCTTCGCGTGCGCGTCAGCGACAGCGCGGAGGATGTCGACGACCTCCGTGCGGTTGCGGAAGGACCCGAGCTCGAATCGCGCCTTCCGTCGCCAGTTGGAACGTGTGGGGCCGGCGTCGGGGACGTTCTGCGGGGCGGTCTCACCCCAGAGATCCTCCAGATTCACGAGCGCACGACGGAGCCGGGCGCGATCCTGCCTGTCGCCGGCCGTCTGGCGAGGCGTCCGCCAGCCGAGCGCCACGTTCGCGTCGATATCGTTACACCCTGACGCTCAGGTCATCAGGGTAGGATTCTTCGTAGATCTGATCGAGTAGCCTGGACCCAGAGGGTGCTCGTGCGCCCCTTGGGTCATTTTTTCGTACCGTGCCGGCGTGCGGGGGGCCGCGGGGAGAGCTGTGTGGCACGCACCACCTCGACCGCCAAGAGCGACCGGTCTGATCCGCTCCACCGAGATCCAGTTCGGACACCCGACGCGGATCTCCCTTCTGAACGAGGCGGCAGCAGCATGGACCGGTCTCTCGAACAGCACGTTCGCGAATACGCCCACGGCGACGGACGCATCGTCGTCCTCACTGGCGCCGGCATCTCGGCCGAAAGCGGCATCCCCACCTTCCGCGGCGAGGAGGGCTACTGGCAAGTCGGCTCGCGGAACTACCACCCGCAGGAGATGGCCACCTTCCGTACATTTTGCGAGATGCCAGACGAGGTGTGGGCGTGGTACCTGTATCGGCGGTCGGTCTGCCGCGGGGCGGAGCCCAACGCCGCGCACGAAGCACTCGTGCGGCTCGAGCGGCACCTCGGCGAGCGCTTCCAACTGATCACGCAGAACGTCGACGGGCTGCACCTGCGCGCCGGGCAGTCATCGGAGCGTACCTGGCAGATCCACGGCAATATCGAGTTCATGCGTTGCGCGAAGGAATGCGACGCAGCACTCCACCCCTTGCCGGCAGCGGTCGGCGACCAGTTCGGCAAAACCGACACACTCGACGATCAACTGAGGGGTCTGCTCGTCTGCCCAACGTGCGGCGGGCAATCCCGGCCACATGTGCTGTGGTTCGACGAGATGTACGACGAGCCGCGCTACCGCTTCGAGTCATCAATGAACGCGATGATGGGCGCGGACGCGCTGGTCGTCATCGGCACCAGTGGAGCCACCACACTGCCATCGCTGCTGGTGCGGACGTCCGTGCGAACAAGGATCCCGCTGCTGGTGGTTGATCCGAGCGACAACGTCTTCACCGAAGCGGCGGAGTCGGCTCCGCGCGGCCTGCACGCCCGCGGCGCCGCGGTCGAGTTGGTCCCGCGCGTCGCCGCGGCGCTGGGCGCGGAAATCGCGTAAGCGGGTCGATTGGGCCTCAGGGATATGTCGAACGCTAACCCGCTGAGCCACGTCACCGTGCCACGGGAGGGGCCCGTGAGGTGCTCCACGACGGCAGCCTCGGCCCGTGGATCCGCGCTACGCTCGTCCTCCATCGCTGCGATCGCTCTCTCGTTGTCTCTGGAAACCCAAGGATCTTCGCATGGACTCAACGAGCTGTCAGAGAATTGAATCGCCTCGGGTCTTCCGGAGGCTCACGTGCTCTCGACTTGCCTGGGGGGGGGGGTTGTGGACACCCCAACAAGGCGCGAGAATGCACCGAGGGGGGCATGCCCAGCGGAGACGACGACGATTCACAGCGGAGCTCGAACACGAAGTGACCCGGTAACCCATGAGACGCGGGGTCCGGCCGCCACCAGCCGGACCGGAGAAGCATCGTGGAGACACCCCTTACCCCGCTCGAGTTTCAGCGACGCGCCCTGGCGCTATACCCGGAGCGGGAGGCGGTCGTCGACGGCCAGACCCGCCTGACCTACGCACAGTTCTTCGCTCGCTGCGACCGGTCGGCGGCGGCGCTCCAGCGGCTCGGGGTCCGGAAGGGCGACCGGGTCGCCTACATCTGCCTCAACACGAGCTCTCACCTTGAGTCGTTCTACGCCGTACCGCACATCGGCGCGGTGCTCGTGCCGATCAACTTCCGGCTGACACCCGAGGAGATCGCGTATATCGTCCACCATTCTGGTGCAACCGTCGTGTGCGCCCATGCCGACTTCCTGGAGATGGTCGAGGCGATCCGCGGGTCGTGCCCCGAGGTGAGGCACTACGTGGCGCTCGAAGGCGCCCACGACGGCTGGCTCGACTACGAGCAGTTGCTGGCCTCCGAGACCGGGGCACCGGACCGTCCGGAGATCGACGAACGTGACCTGCTCACGATCAACTACACGAGCGGGACCACATCGCGCCCCAAAGGGGTGATGATCACCCACCGCAACGCCTACCTGAACGCGATCGGCACGCTCGTCCACATCCCGATGAGCTGCGCGGATCGTTACCTATGGACGCTGCCGATGTTCCATGCGAACGGGTGGACTTTCCCCTGGATCGTCACCGCGGTCGGCGGCACCCACGTGTGTCTGCGAAAACTCGACCCGGTGCAGGTGTTCCGGCTGATCCGGGACGAGCGCGCGACGATGCTCTGTGCCGCGCCGACCGTGCTGATCGGGCTGGCCAGCTGTCCGTCCGAGCAGCGGGCCGAGGTGCCGTCGGGCGTTCGGGTCCTGACCGCCGGTGCTCCTCCGGCCGCCACCACCATCCAGCGGGTGGAGAAGGAGTTCCGGTGGGAGTTAACCCATCTCTACGGCCTGACCGAGACCACGCCGTTCATCACCATCTGCGAGCCGCGTCCGGAACACGCCGCGCTATCGTTCCAGGAGCGGTCGGTCATCAAGGCAAGGCAGGGCGTGGAGCTCATCACCTCGGGTGAGCTGCGGGTCGTCGACGAGGACGACACCCCGGTACCGCATGACGGCCAGACGATGGGGGAGATTGTCGTGCGGGGCAACGTCGTCATGGCGGGCTACTACGACGACCCCGACGCCACGGCGCAGGCGATGCGGGGCGGCTGGTTCCACAGCGGTGACGCCGCGGTGGTGCACCCCGACGGCTACGTGGAGATCCGCGATCGGTTCAAGGACGTGATCATCAGCGGGGGCGAGAACATATCCTCCGTCGAGGTCGAGGGGATCCTCATGCGGCACCCGGCCATCCAGGAGGTGGCTGTGGTCGGGCTATCCGACGAGAAGTGGGGAGAAACTCCTGGCGCCTTCGTGATACTCGCACCCGGCGCCACGCTGACCGCGCCGGAGCTCGTCGCGTACGCCCGCGACCACATGGCGCACTTCAAGGCGCCCCGTAAGGTCGAGTTCGTGACCGAGCTGCCGAAGACCGCGACCGGCAAGATCCAGAAGTACGTCCTGCGCCGCGGACAGAGCGCCATTTCCACGCAGTAGACCCGCACGGCTCCAGGGAGGCATCAGACCGGAAACGCTACTTTTTCCAGATTTGGCATCCCTGTGCGCCTGCCTTCTCCGTTGCCCCCCGATCGAGCCCGAGGCAGGTCGATCCTGCCAGCCTCGTCTCAAACCTGAGCCAACCCTCTCACAGTGACGTCCTCCCGGGTTTCGCTTGAGCGACTTCTCGTGTCGGTTGGACAGTCGGAAGCCTAACGTAAGAGTGCGACACAACGCGCGTGCCCGGCCAGAGCATTCGGCCGCCATCCTCGGTGCGTGACCGCATTGAGGACCGGGCCCACTACGGAACCACCTCCCTGATAACCCCGTCGTGCTTGTTCATCAGGAACACCCGGCCATCGGGTCCCGTGCCAAAGCGCAGGTCGACGCGGACCGCGGGCTCGCGGCCCTGCTCGCGTGTCTTTTCGGCGACAACGGACAGGAGCGTCCGCACGTCGTCACCGTCGCGCAGGAGCACCCGGCGGAGCGCATCCTGACCGCCTTCGGGGAGGTTATCGGCGGGCAGATGGAAGATCTCTCCCTGCGGGAAGTCGGCGAAAAGGACCCGGCTCTGAAGCTGAGGAATCGCATTGTCTCGGTAGACGAGCACACCCCCCGAGGCGGACCGGGACTGTAGTATCGGATCGAGCTGGCCGTACTCGGCAATCGGGAAGGTGATGCCCGGCTCGCTGCGCGGGTCGTTGAGATCGACTGCCTCACGACTGAGGAAGCGGTAGCTCCCTTCCCAGTTGTTCCAGCCGAGGTCTGCGCCGGCGGTCACGAGGCTGATCTCCTCGACGATGTTCTGACCGATGTCGGTCACGAACATGTTGCCGTTCACCCGGTCCCACGCCAGGCCCTGTGGGTTCCGCAGACCCGACGCGAAGATCTCGGCGAGCGTGACATCACCGCCGACCGACGCGTACGGGTTGTCCACGGGGATGCCATAGCGGCCATTGCGGCTATTGGTGCCGAGCGGCTCGATGCGCAGGATCTTGCCGAACACCGCGCCGAGGTTCTGACCCAGATCCATCGGATCGCCCCCGCTGCCACCATCCGCGACGCCGACGTAGAGCATCCCGAAGTCGGGGTCTCCGGGGGTCGCCAGCGGGCTGAACGCGATGTGTCCGCCGTTGTGGTTTCCGAACGGCTGCTCCACCCTGAAAAGCACCCGTGGCGGCCCGCCGTCGTATGTCGCGGCGCGGGCATCACGGGCGGTGAACTCCACCAGGACCGTGTCGTGCGAGTCCTGCCCGCCGCCCGACAGGAAGTCTGGCTCGGGCACCTTGTCTGTCGTGTCCATCCAGGCATAGAGCTTCCCGTAGCCGGTAGTCCCCGGCACGCCGAACTGCGGATGCAGCGCGAAGCTCTGGACGCCGCGCTCGCGCCCCGAGAACTCGACCGGCACTCCCCATCTCGGATCGTTGATGTCCAGATAGAGCTCCACCCCACCGTCGTAGCTGATCGTGTAGACGGGCCCTTGCATGTCGTTGACGAACAGGCGCCCCGCGGCGGGCTCGTCGACGAGACGCATCGGGCGGGCCGTCCTCGCGCCTACATCGGGCAGTACGGCGAACTCGGAGTACCCCACGACGATCACGCCCTCGGTAGCCTCAATCGGGTCCGGAAACGGATCGTTGGGTACCTGCGATAGCGCCGGGGTGGAAGTCAACAATGCGGCGACGGCGAGGCGAATGACAGCCATAGATTCCTCGGTCCTTGATGCGTGATACCAAAAGAGCTACAGATACCGTAGTCTGGCGCTCGTGTCCAGACCCGCCAGCTCGACGCGGGTTCCCCATCGCAGCGTGAACCGCGTCAAGGCTCGACCCGAGTTGGGAACGGGAGCCATGAGTGTGCCCGCTCTCGTGCCACGCTCCGGCAGCTGACTCGCCTGACCTCGCGACGACAACCCGAGGCCTCCGCTGGACGCAGCTAGCTGCGAACTCGGCCATCTCAAGGTCTGTGAACCGCCCCTGGGGTTGGCGTGACGAAGGGGGCCCTAGAATTTTCTATTGTCTCACACCCACGATCACATCCTGGCCGGTGAGCATCTTATTTCGACCGGACCAGCTGCCGTAGTAGACCGGGTCGACGACCTTCATGCCACAATCCTCCAACCAGCACATGACGTCGCTCTCGGGTAAGGCCACCGCGGCTTCAGGCACCTGGGGATCGATTACGCGATGGGTACCGCAGTCGTGCATGAACTCAAACTTGCTGGTTCCCTGATCTATGCTGCGCTGTGACTCATCGCTCAGCAGGAAGAACGTCATGAACACGCGGCCGCCGGGTCGTAACACGCGTGAGACCTCCGATAGATAATTGCGAGCACCAGCGGGCAGCAGATGCGTGAAGACCGAGGTCGCGATCGCAAAATCGAAAGATGCGTCGGGATACGGGAAGCGATACGTCGCGCTGTCGATCGCTCCGGCCTGACAATACGCACGGCTCTCCACATCCGCGACATCGAACGCGAAGTTTGGGTGGTGCCTAGCGATTCGCCGGCGACACCACCTGATGGCCCGCGCGTCCACATCAAACCCGACGTATCGCCCGGCGACCTCGGCGCCGGCCGTGTCCAGGAACGCGGTTAGCGGGATGGCCATTCGACCGAGGCCGCAACCGACATCCAGCACGTGGTCACTCGGCTGGAGTCGACCGATGTCCACGAAGTACCCGAGGTAGCGCTGACCGATCGCCTGGAAGTCGCCGGCGCCGACGAGGGGCAACCAGCGTGGCGGTCCCACGGCTTCGCGGAAGACCCAGCTATGCCCCTCGAGCACCAGGTAGGCGCAGCGTCTGCCCAGGGCCCTCAGCCGGACTGGAAACCACCCGCCGAGTGGGCGAATCCGCCGAACTGACCCCTCTTCGCCACTTTCGCACCCATCGTACTGTTGAGGATGGTGGCCCCGATCTGGTTCAACCGCTAGAAGATTTCATGACCTCTCGCGCGGGTGGCGCCGGACGGGGCCGCCCCTGTCTGGCGACAGGACCCGCCCGAGGAAATGACACCGGTTCTCGCGTCAACCAAGACGAGTCAGACTCGGCGAAAAGAGAGATTTGGCTGGGAGGCAGGGATTCGAACCCCGATTACACGGTCCAGAGCCGCGTGTCCTACCATTGAACGACCTCCCAGCAGCCGCAAGAACCCCGTATTATAGCGAAGCCTGGACGAGCCGGGCAATTGCAGCGCGACCCTTGGCCCTTACCTCCGGCTCTTTCCAAGGGACAGTGAGGGACATCGGCCCCGTCCCAGGAGCCCGTGGTGAAAAGCCCGCCGCCTGTCGGGCGGCGCTGCGTCGCCAATCCCGGCACCGCGCGGGGTTTCAATACGAGCCCCTAGGGCAAATTGAGCTGGAACTTCTGCAACGCGGCGATCTGGGCCAGCCCCTGCCGCGCCAGCACCTCGGTCTCGGGGCTCGGGTCCAATCCCAGCGCCTCGACCAGGTGCTGATAGGCAGCCGTCGGCTGGCCGAAGGCTCGCAACTGGAGCAACCCCGCCCCGACATGGGCGTCGGCCGCGCCGGGACCGATCGAGTAGTCGCGGAGATGTCGCTGGAACAGGACCAGGGCGGCCCGGGCGTATCCTTTCGCCGCCATCCACTGCCCGAGCCGCAGCGAGTGGCGCTCGCTCAGCAACCGCCGCGTCTCACCCGCCGACGCCGCAAAGTACCGCGTCGCCGCCGCCTCGTAGTCACCCTCCTCGATGAGCGCCGCCAGCCCGCCGCCGGACGACCTGGTGTCGGGTGACCGACTCGGGACACTGAAGTCGGCCGGGCGGATCAGCAGCGATCGGCGGTCGACGACCCAGGCCACCGCCAGTCCTCCGAGAAAGCCGCCGATGTGCGCGCCGTAGGCCACCCCACCCCCACGGGTGCCGGCCGATGCCAGAAACGGCAACAGGTTGTCGGCGATCACATAGATCCCCAGCACCCAGCGGGCCGGGGCATGGATGACGTTCATGAAGAAGGGGAACAACATCACCCACAGCCGCACCCGGTTGCGTGGGAACCAGAGAAAGTAGAACCCCAGCACGCCGGAGATGGCGCCAGAGGCCCCGAGCAGGGGCAACGGGGACTGGCCGGCGAACAACGTGTGGAACAGTGTCGCGGCGACTCCGGTGCCGAGGTAAGCGGCGAGGAAGCGCGCCGGACCCAGACGATGCTCGACGTTGTCGCCGTAGATCCACAGAAACAGCATGTTGCCGGCCAGGTGCAGGAACCCGCCGTGCAGGAACATCGCCGTCACCAGGGCCATCATCTGTGGCGCGGCCGGCCGGAAACCCCACTGGAAAACGAACAGGTCGTAATCGGTCAGTCCACCGACGATCGACTCGATCCCTCGCGGTGAGACCGGCCGCGACAGCGTCTCAAGCACCGCGCGAACGTACTCCCCGACCAGCGGGTCGTTCAGCTCGGGCCGCATGGCGCTCAGGGGCAGGGTGACGAAGAGATAGGCGGCGCAGTTGACCAGGATCAGCCCGTAGGTCACGACCGGCACACCCCCGGGGTTCGGCTCGTCACCGAGCGGCAAGATCATTTCAGCAGCCTGCACCCATCTTACGTCAGCGCCGGGGTCGCTCGGGTCCTGGTTTTCTGGGCCGTCACTGCCCACCGCTGCATGGAACTACCAGTCTTCTCCGGTTTGTCTGGCCGGATCAGCGGATCTCGGGAGACCGGTCCAGTACAGTGTTCGAGGGGCTCTGAAGCATGCATCAATGCACCGAGAACGGGACCGGCGCGGGTCCGGGAAGCGGGTGCCTGTATCGCCCGTGGCTTCTTTAACGATTTCCACGCCAACGGAACGCCCGCCACGCAGTCGAACGAGACGATCCAGTTTCTGATCGCGGCCACGCCGCGGTGCGGGCGATCGACGGCGTGCTCCAGTCTCCCCGCTACACCAGCGCGGAGTTGCACGAGTATGCGTACAAAGCGGCGGCGGAACGACAGTCTGGCCCTGCGACCGCAAACGTCATCGTCATCCCGATGAGCAATATCCCCGCGTGGTGGGCGATGACTACCTTGGAGCGGCACACATACTTCTACCCCCACGCGATTCGCAGACCGGGGCGCCAGTGTCAGGCCACGCCAAGGCAACGGAGCCCGGTATCCAGACGACCTATCGCCGCCTGTATCACAACCCGAACGTCTATCAGCAACCGGACCAGTACGACTTCGTGACCTATTTCGAGTGCACCGACCAACACCTGCCAACCTTCGACAAGGTCCGACAAGCGCTACGGGACGAACGCCATGACCCCGAATGGTGGTTCGTCGTCGAAGGACCGGGATGGCGCGGTCGGCGCGGTCTGCGCTGGTGGGAACCCCGAGCCGTCACGACCCGTGGTCCGAGCCTATGCCGTCCTCGCCCGTGGCGAGTTGGTCGAGCCGCCTGGCGATCTCGTCACGTGCCACCCTGAAGCGTACGAGCTGCGCCTCCACCGTGCCCCCGGTGCCGGCCGGGTCCGGCAACGGCCAGTCCAGATGCGCCGCGTGTCCGAGGAATGCCGGACAAATCTCCTCGGCGCACAACGAGATGACGGTGCCGACGGTCACGGGGTCGATCGTGTCAACGTGTTTCGACCACTGGCCGGAAATGTCGACCCCGACCTCGGCCAGGACCGCCACCGCATGCGGATTGACAACGCTCGGGTGCGACCCAGCACTCTGTACGGGTACCCGGTCACCGAACCGCGCCCGGGCCAATCCTTCGGCCATCTGACTGCGCGCGGAGTTGGCCACACAGAGAAAGAGCAGGCCGGGCCGGGGGGCAAGCCCGGCAGGATGAATGGACACGATCAAGAGGACTCCGCCCGTGGCCGGAAGGCCCGTACGAAGGCGCTCATGCTACCATGCCCACTCACACTGCGCGGCCGCGGACCCCGCACACGTCGCCCCCGCATCAGGCTCGACAACTCACCAGATCGCGGTTGCTGAACGGGGTCGCGGCGCTACGTGCCACCGACCCGGATCTGGCGATCGTGATGGCACGATTCGGTCCACCGCCGCTGTGGGCGCGGCGGCCGGGTTTCGCGACCCTCGTCCAGATCGTCCTTGAGCGACAGGTCTCGCTGGCGTCGGCGCGGGCGAGGTTCGGGCGATTACGTGCGGCCTGTGGTGCCATCACGCCGGAGCGTTTCTCGACATTCAGCGAGCTAGAGGTCCGGTCGGATGGGCGCCGTGGCGAGCGGTCGCGGCGCGTATCCTCTGGCACCACTACCTATCGACGCGAGGTGGCCGCCACCCCTGAACACCCTGGCCACACGCGATAGACTGCCATCGTGGCGCCTGGGCCCGGCGGTGTCGGAGTGGAATGGTGACTCCCTTGCGCTTCTCGAAGATTCTCATCTGTGACAGACACGGCGACGCACTGGTCGCGTATCTGACGGCACGCCGACCGGACCTGGTCTATCGGGTCCGCAACGGGAACACCCTGACGACCGCGGACCGCGCCTGGGGAGATGCGCTGATCGGGTTCACGGTGCCGGTGGATCTCGAAGGCTCGTCGATCCGGTGGGTGCACTCGACCGGGGCAGGCGTCGACAGGCTGCTGCGACAGCACCGGTGGCCCGCGGATGTCACGCTGACCCGCACGACGGGCGAGCTCGGCGACAGGATGGCCGAGTACTGTGTCGGCCATGCGCTAGGGTCGTCGCAGCGTCTCCTCGCCTTTCACCGGGACCAGACCAAGCAGCGGTGGGCGCCGGTCGAGCCGGCGACGCTCAGCGGTACCACCGCGGTTATCGTCGGCACCGGTTCGGTCGGCACGGCGATCGCCTCGCGATTCGGAGCGCTTGGATGTGTGACGATCGGCGTCTCACGACGTGGCCGCCCCCGACCGCCGTTCGACCGGGTGCATCCGGTGCGGGATCTGGCCGAGGTCGCTCCCTCTGCGCGATGGATCCTGGTCGCGGCGCCACTCACACTGGAGACCCGGGAACTGATCGGCGAACCGGTGCTGACCCGGTGTCGGGGCGCGTTTCTGATCAACGTGGCCCGCGGCGAGCTGCTCGACACCGCGGCGTTCCTCGCGGCTCTGGAGGCCGGCACGCTGGTTGGGGCGGTGCTCGATGTGTTCGATGAGGAGCCGCTTCCGGCAGACTCGCCACTCTGGCGAGCGCCCGAGGTGTTAATTACCCCGCATATCGCCGGCGTCACCCACCTCGACGAGGCGGGGGACGCGTTCCTCGACGCGCTGACAGCGCTCGAGGCCGGCGCCCGCCCCACTGCGGCCGTCGACCCCGCGCGCGGCTACTGACTCACACGAGTCACCACACCTGCCACGATCCACGGCGTCGGGATGGCTGGATTTGAACCAGCGACCCCTTGACCCCAAGCCGGACTCGGCGTCAGGCTGTCCGCGGACAATGTAGACAGATACTTCTCACGGCTCGAGGCCGAACGGCAGGGGTAGCTCGAGCGGCTACACGCGGAGAGAGCCGGTGACACAGTCACACAGCGTGACCCGTGACCAACGATCTCAGGCGGGAATTGACACACGCGATAGCTGGGAGACTCGTTCGTCATCCGCCCACGCTGCCACCGGCGGCCCCAAGGTGAGAACGTCCGTCCGGAACCTCGTCCCTCGCGGAGTGGCTCACCAGGCGGATCGAAACGCGACGGGCAGCCCGCTTCTTGCGTTTGCGCACTCTGGCGTCTACTCTGCTCGGATGGCGGCGTGGGGATGGACCATGCCGTCGCCAGCCAGTATCGACTCCGCGGTGCGCGCGGCGGGCCCGTTCGGAGTCCTGGAGCTCGGTGGGGGATTACAGATGACTAGGAAATGCCTTGCGGCGGTCTTTGTCCTGGCGGTTGCAGTTACGCTGATGCCACGGTCGGTGCACGCGCAGTCGAGCGACGGCACCATGCCGATACTAACGCCGGACGGCCAGCCGGACGTCTCCGGTATCTTCACTTTCCGTACCTTGACGCCACTCCAGCGGCCCCGCCAGTTCGACGGCGTGGAGACGCTCGATCCCGAGACGGCGGCCCAGTTCGAGGCGTCGGAGCGAACACGCCAGAACCGTGATCTGTTCGACCCAGAGTTGGGCGCGAATCAGTACCAACCACGGTCAGAAGGCGGCGTGCTGTCGTACAACGAGTTCTGGTACGAGCGAGGCGTCGAGCTGACCTCCGACAAGCGGACGTCGTTGATCGTCGACCCGCCGGACGGTCGGCTGCCGCCGCGCACCGAAGAGGCGACCATGCGGAGCCGGGAGGAGAACGCGTATCGCAGCGAGCACATGTATGACTCGTACGAGAACCGTAGCGCGGGCGACCGCTGTCTTATTGGCTTCAACGCGGGCCCGCCGGTGCGATCGGGTTCTTACAACAACAATATGATGATCTTCCAGTCTCCTGGGTATGTGACGATTCTGAACGAGATGGTGCACAACGCCCGAGTCATCCCGATCGGCGACACCGCCAAGCCGCCGTTTTCACAGTTCAGCGGCGTCTCCCGTGGCCACTGGGAAGGTGAGACGCTGGTCATCGAGACCAGCCAGTTCCGCGGTGGGATGAGAGGTCTTACCTCGGCTAGCGTTCAGCTGGTCGAGCGTCTGACTCGCCTCGACCCCGATACCGTCGCCTACGAGTACACCCTCACGGATCCGGAGCAGTACAGCGCTCCCTATACGGTGATGATGCCGCTCCGACGTACCGATGGCCCCCTCTTCGAGTACGCGTGCCACGAAGGCAACATCGGGCTGCACGGCATTCTCGCCGGCGCACGCAACCTCGAGATGGCAGGGCGCGAGCTACGTCCCTGAGCCAGTAGCGTCGGCTGAGTGAGCGGACCGATCCGGCTCGCACGCGCCCGCGCGCGGGTCGGACCGCCGACCCCCGACATCCGGGTGTCGTGTCTCGCCGCGCCCTCGATTTCTAGAATCTCGACAGACGAAATGGGGGCTGGGCCGCGCCCGCCAGGGTGCCGTCGAGCCACGCTTCAACGGCCAACGTGGCGCATCACGGCCACGAGGGCACCGGCAGCGGCATCTCGAAATCGACCTTGGCGAGAATCCGATACGAGTAGTCGTGGTGGGTGTCCACCCGGTGAAAGCGGGCGGAAAACTCGAGGCCGACCTCCTCGGCGGGATAGTAGGTCCGTGTCAGCCCAGCCTCGAAGTAGTGCCGCAACCCGGTGAGACGGCCGTCCTCTCGGAGCGAGCCGTAGTTCTCGTCACCCTCTCGCTTAATGAAGTTGCGGGCGCGCCAGGCGATCACATGCGCGCGCCAGCCGGCCCTCTCGGCCGCGTAGCGCGTGAACAGGCCGAAGCCGGTGTGCGCGTCGTCCGTCGCCGCGCGGTCCGGCACATCCCGCGACACCAGGCCGTGCGCCTCGGCGGTCTGCCGATCGAACACACCGGCGGGCAACTCGACGACCAGGCCCGGTCCGCCGCCCCAGCTGTCGCCCACCGGCCCAGAATCAAACAACTGTCCGCCCTGATGGACGATGTGGAACTGATAGCTCAGCCAGGCCGGCACGCTAAGGTCGACACGCCACCGGCCCCGGACACCCGTATCGAACAACTCCCGTTCTTGCTCGGTGTTCAACCGCTGCCAGTTAATCCAGGCGTCCTGCTCGAGTTGCTCGCTGTCGACCGTCCACTGCAGGCCCGCCTCGTCCGGCCGGCTGAACGCCAGCGCTTCCCGCTGCAGTGGCGGCAGCAACCCGTGCGGCCCCAGCTGGTTTGGTGCCCGGCCGACCGCTTGGGTTCCGCTCTCGATCGACCCGATCGTGAAGGTACTGGCCTCGTTTTTCACGAGCAGCGCCAGCACAGGGCGCACGATCTGGAAGTTGTCCTCGTCGCCGAACCGATGGTCGCCGAACAGCCCGCCGCGCAGGGTGACGCGCGAGTTTAGGTCAACGTCGAGGAAGAGCCGTCCCTCGGTGCCGAGCAGGGTCTCACCGTCGCGCCACGGGTTGAAGAACTCCGTGTTGTCGCCGTAGAACGTCACGTCGACGACGACGGTAATCCGGTCCTGGGCCGCGGCCGGGCCAACCTGCGACATCGCCAGAACCCCCGCCAGCACGACGGGCGCAAGAAAACGCATAGAGGGGTGGAATTATATCGTTGAGTGGTGTGGTCCCGCCTCGGCGCCCGGCCGCCGGGACCGGTCCGGCCGGCGCGCTGACGCCGACGTGCCGTCCCGGAAGCGTACGGGAGGCGACCGCCGCCTCCGTACTGGTGCTGAACATTTTCACTGGTGCTGAACATTTTCGGCGGCATACTCGTCTAGATCCGACAGAGCACAGGCGGCCGGGTTCCGGTCGTCCGGCATCCGGCCACGGGATGGAGGAGTAACCGATGAGGGCAAGCAACTTCCGGTTCGCGGCGCTGCTGGTATCGATGGTGCCCGTCGCCGCATCGACTGAGACAATCGGCATGCAGGCCCCCCAGCCGGAGCCATGGGTGCACGTGGAGGTGAGCGGCGACAGTGACGAGAACATGCATCTCAACCTGCCGCTGGCCGCCCTCGAGGCGGCCCTGGCCATCGCCCCGAACACCGTCGTGCGCGACGGGCAGCTCCGACTCGGCACCGAGCACGAGATCCCGGTCTCCGCCTTCCGTGACCTGTGGCGTGAGCTGCGTGACGTCGGTGATGCCGAGTTCGCCACCATCCAGCACGACGGGCGGGACGTGCGGATCGCGCGCGACGGCGGCACCATGTTCGTCGACGTCAGCGGTCCTGATGGGGTCGACGCCGGGGCGGTGCGTGTCGAGATCCCGCTGTCAGTCGTCGACGCCCTGCTCTCGGGCGACGGCGAAACGCTCGATGTCCGGGCCGCCATCCAGGAGCTCGGCACGCTGCGTGGCGAGGTGATTCGGGTTATCGCGGATAACAACATCGTGATCTGGATCGACGAGAGCCCGACGCAGTAGAGCGACGTCGCTCGGGAATCGACACGGGGCTGTCGGGTCGACCGGCCGCCCCGGTCGCGCGTACAGTGAGCCGGCAAGGCGGGTGATAGCGGGCCGGCCAATCAGTTACGATAGGGACGAGCGGTGAGGTGAGAGCGATTGAGGGCGCGGCCGACGAACGGTTGATGCGCCAGGCGGTCCTCGCGGCACGCCGGGCGAGGAACCGCGACGAGGTGCCGGTGGGCGCGGTTGTCGTCCTCGACGGCGCGGTCGTCGGGCGCGGTTCGAACCAGTCGATTCACCGGGTCGATCCGACCGCACACGCCGAGATCGTGGCGCTCCGTGCTGCCGCCCGTACCGTGGGCAATTACCGGCTGACCGGCGCCGCGATCTACGTCACGGTCGAGCCGTGTCTGATGTGCGCCGGCGCGATCGTGCACGCCCGCATCGCCCGTCTCGTCTACGGCGCGGCGGAGCCGAAAGCGGGGGCGGTGCGGTCGGCGATGCAGGTGCTCGACGCCCCGTCGTTGAACCACCGGGTCGAGGTGGTCGGCGGGGTGCTCGAACGGGAATGCCGGGCGCTGATCCAGACGTTCTTCGCCGAACGCCGAGCAGGTGTCGAGGTGGCTGGCTGACCACCGACACCCACCGCCGGCTCGGCCGGGTCGGGCGGCGCCGACCGGAACCGGCGCGACGCAGTCTTGCGGAGAGGTACCGAAGTGGTCGTAACGGGGGCGCCTCGAAAGCGTCTTGTCGGGTAACCGGCACGTGGGTTCGAATCCCACCCTCTCCGCCACTTTTAGTTCCAGTAACGTCCATTAGTTTCCAGTATTAACTCTATTTACGGTCTATCTTCTCTATTCTACGTCCAGCGCGTTCCGTTGATTTCCCGCAAGAGCCAGTTAATAATGTGGGGAACAATGGGGGAATCGAAACGCCGCCGCCACCCGCAGAAGGCCCTCACCGTGCGGGCTGTGCAGGCCGCGCAGGCCGGAGACCGCACCAGGCTGATCGCCGACGGCGGTGGCCTCTACCTTCGTTGTGGCCCCGTTGGTAGCGGTGCCAAGAGTTATGTATTGCGAACGGTTGTCAAGGGCAAGCGGTGCGACCTTGGTCTCGGTAGCGCCACCCTTGTTTCACTGGCTGAGGCCCGCGAGGAAGCTCAACGGCTGCGTCGGATCGCTCGCACGGGTGGCGACCCCCTCGCCGAACGCCGACACGAGCGACGGTCCGTGCCCACCTTCGAACAGGCCGCACGTCAGGTCCATGCCGGTCGCGAGGCTGCATTTCGAAACGAGAAGCACCGCAAGCAGTGGCTTTCGTCTCTCTCGGGCGTCATCACAACGTGTGGATCGAAGCGGGTGGACGCCGTCACGAGTGCCGATGTTCTGTCGGCGTTGAGCCAGCAGTGGCTCGACCGTCCCGAGACCGCCCGGCGCGTCCTCCAGCGTCTCCGCGTTATCTTCGACTGGTGCAAGGCCCAGGGCTATTGTGTCGGCGACAACCCGACAGACGGCCTCACCAAGGTGTTGCCCAAGCATCGAGCTACCAAGGCGCACCACGCGGCACTTCCGTACACCGAGGTCCCCGGCTTCCTTCGTGCCTTGCGGGCGTCTGACGCGAGCGAGCCGGTGAAGCTGGGCTTGGAATTGACGATTCTGTGCGCGACCCGCACGTCTGAAACATTGCACGCAACCTGGGCCGAGGTCGATCTACCGGCGCGGACCTGGACCATTTCCGGCGAGCGCATGAAGGCCGGTGTTGCACACCGCATCCCGTTGTCACCTCGCTGTGTGGAGATTCTGACGCGGGGACAGGTCCTATCTAATGACTCGCCGTATGTGTTTCCCGGTCGAAGACGAACCAGGCCGCTCTCCAATATGACGTTCTTGATGACGCTGCGGCGGATGGGGCGCAATGACGTGACCACGCACGGATTCCGGTCCAGTTTTCGAGATTGGGCGGCGGAGCGTACCCACGTTCCCCGTGCCGTCTGCGAAGCCGCGCTCGCACACGCTGTTCGCGACAAGGTCGAGGCTGCATATCTCAGAACCGACCTGTTCGAGCGTCGGCGCGAGTTGATGCATGCTTGGGCGGCGTTCGCCGAAGGAAACGAGGCGTGATGAAACACGCACAGCAGAAGCGTCGAGACAAGATGAACCAATCTACAGGCTGGGGGTTCGTGGTTGACCACGCTCCAGGCCAGATGCCACAGATTATTAACGTGGATGCTCTGCTTCACGTTCACGAACGCCTTCTCGCCAGTCTTGGAAAGTTGAAACAGCGCGCCCAGGGCGGGGGGCAGGCTCGGGCAGAGACGTTCCGAGCCCGGAAAGAGCAGGCCAAAAAAATAGCGCGGAAAATCTGGTCGGTACAGCCCGACTTTTCCTGTCAAGCCGTGGCTTCGATGATTGCCCAACGAGCGGGACAACTCGAGCAACCGAGAACGATCCGTCGCTGGATCGCACCCCTCCGTCCCTCCACGCCGTAGCCATTGGCCGGTGCTAGGTTCCGGCCAAGCCTCTACCTACCCTAGAAGTATCAGAACTTCTGGAGGTGCAGGTGGACGAACTTTTAAGACGGCCACGCGTTGAGCAGGCGAGCGGTCTCTGCCGGTCAACGCTCTACGCCCGTATCGCAACGGGGCTCTACCCCACACCGGTTCGACTCGGCCCTCGGGCGGTCGGCTGGCCGGCCAGCGAAGTGGCGGCTCTCAACGCCGCGAGGATTGCCGGTCGGTCTGACACGGAAATCCAGGAACTCGTCGTGACACTACACAGCGCCCGTCGCGCAGCGGTCGTGCGGTAAATGCCGAGTGGCTCGATGAGAACGTCCTTCTTCGACAACATCAGGACAACATCCGGACAGTTCTTTTAATGTCAATAACATCAACAGCTTAAAGCCATGACGTTTCTCGGCTTCAATGTCCGGATGACCCACTACTAACGCTAATCCTAAACACAAACACCAACACCAAAGACAACACCAAGAACAAGACCAAGGGCAAGGAGATTGCAGTGGACATGCGGCGACATCTGAAACGCTGGTTGACCAACAGTGACCTGCGGGGGATGGGAGGGTCGTACCAGGGCATCATCGTGGATGTTGTCGAGGAGGAGGTGCGGAATCGTTTCAAAGGGAAACACGAGCTGAATCCGGTGATTGTGTTCCTCGACGGTTGGCGCATCGTGCCGAATATGGGGATACGGCGTTATCTCGACGCGCACTACGGACATGAGACGGACACATGGGCAGGTCGCCCCATTCGCATCTTTCTTCGTCCAATGACAAGAAAAAGCCCCGATGACGAGGGGCGGCAGCGTGACGAGAAAGCGGTGGAATGTTTCGATCTGTCGGAGTCGGACGTGTCCGCCGGTGCGGGTGTTGGAGGCAGCCGAACGCAGAAGACAACAGGTGCGTCCAGATGAAGGGACACGGTCAGA